>Ga0172375_10005173_pt1 | contig 18937 bp, 13 predicted proteins | sample LakKiv1m_FD_114537 | JGI IMG/M metagenome (GOLD analysis project Ga0172375, IMG submission 114537) | Freshwater microbial communities from Kabuno Bay, South-Kivu, Congo - kab_092012_11.1m | ecosystem: Environmental > Aquatic > Freshwater > Lake | place: Democratic Republic of the Congo...
CTTTAAGAAACCAAAGAATAAGTATTTTACGATGCGGGTGAAAAATCTTAATTCATCTGCGGGTTTCGCTACGGCTCAACCCGCCTACTTCGTAGTGTTCTTAAGCACCCGCATAATAAAAAACTTACTTCCAACTTTGCTCAAACAAGCCGTTAAAGTAATTGACAAAAATGGGTGCTTCTATCCAGACAGCACAATCATAACTCTTGTGCACTTTCTGGTCGTCAGTCAAGAACATCATCAGCTGACTGTTATCAACAACCATAAAACGAGCATCAGCTTTGTCTTTACCAGTCTTAACGGTAGCAAACTTAGACAATTCCTTAACCAATTCCTTATTAGCAGTAACAGGAACAGAAACTTTAATTTCTACCCCTGCCTTAGCTGCCTTCTTTAAAGCAGGACTTAGAGCTTCATATTTTCTCTCTAATCCCTCTTTGGAAGTCATGATAGTGATACTTTTCTGGGCATTCTTAATCATAGTAGACATATGTTCGTAAGCTTTGTCTCTTCCTCGGAAAGCGCCAGATCTATCTGTTGGATCAACTAACTTGATACCTTCAGTATGCAAGGTGTTTAACTCTTCCAAGATATCAGACTCTTTTAAACCGGACAATAATTTAGCCCGCTCTTCAGCTTCTTCAGAAACTTTCTTCTTTACTCTGTCCACCACCTCAGTAGGAGGGACAGCTAGATATTTGATGGGCTTGCCCACTTTAACAATAATGAAACCTTTTTTCTCTAAAGATTCTAGAACATCATAAGCTCTTGAGCGAGGTACATTAGAAATGTCAGACAACTCACCAGCAGTAGACACTCCTCTAGATAATAAAGCTACCCATAATTTACTCTCGTAAGAGTTTAGACCGAAGTCTTTAAGCTTGTTCAAAAAATCTTTTTGTACGATCATATTTGGTTCCTCCGATTGAGTGTTATTTTAGTACACCGATACCCCTTTAAACACGTTAGAACCTCTTTTGCAATAACTTGCTAATGAGTATTAAAATAGGCCTTTATTTATAAATGTTTTGGTTTGTTTAGTACTGTAGAGTGACACTATATTTTGTATATGCCCGGACTAACTCTTCTTTACAATCCCTATTACTTGATTCAATTGAGTGATTAAATAGTCGGGTTTAGCTTCGTTTAAACGATCTAAAGAGAAATATCCATCGGTTATTCCGATGGTTTTAGCTCCGATTTCTTTCCCTATTCCGATATCCTCCGGAGAATCTCCCACCACCGCAATTTCAGAAGAAGAATAATTTGTATGGGTTAAATATTCCTTAATTCTTCCCACCTTATTATTTCCTGCGGCAGTAGATCCGGTATCTTGATGAGCTAGAACTTCTTTAAAATAGCTCTGGAGACCTAACCTCTGCAACTGGTCAAAAATATCTGGTTGAAGATGATTACTTAAAATAAGCAAGTCAATAGATTGATGTTGCAACCAATTTAATACTACTCGTGCTCCTCTCCTGGTTCTACAACTGGAAACCTTTTGTTTGTAATAGTCATGAAATATTTGCGAGAAATTTCCAGCTAACATTCTTTCTTTATCTGCACCACAGCGAGCATAAAAATCAATTACTGGGAAGTTGAACTGTCTTTTATATTCTTCTCTGGACTGACCTTTACCCCCAAAAGTTTCTATGACATGATTACCAGCATCTACACACAACTGAGTATCTGCTAAAATAGTTCCATTCCAATCCCATACAACTAATTTGATCATATTTTTTATCAAAAGGATGTTTAGATATAAAGGTTTAGAAGAAAAATTAATCATCCACTGTAAACAACCTAGAATCCTTGACTTTAAACAAACCTAGTCTAGCTCCTGCATCTAACCAGCCATGAGCATAGTTCAGGGCAGCGAAAGCTAGCACATAATCCTGTTTTTCGTTGAAGAAATATTTAGCGTCAGAGTAATAGCTAAAAGCCATGTTAAAGAAATCTCTGGCTTGTTCCAAGCGTTTCTCATCGAGAGCTTTCTCTGCCTTGTCCAGAGCTTCTTTAGTGATAGAAAAATACTTGTTCAGTTTCTCTAAAGTTATTTTATCATTCATATTAAATAAGAATTAAAATATTATAAAATAAAAAACTATTTCTTCCACACGCCCGGTCTTCTGACCGTAATGGGAATCACTCCCTGAGCGAACTCGCGCAAAGCGATCTCGATGGGATCATAACGCATCTTAACCAGCTCTTCTGGAGAGACCTTTACTAAAAACGGAGCACCCATCGCTAATTGTAAAGCACGAGAACCGACCATTCTGGCCTTCTCATACTTAGTGTAATCAGCAGTCTGTTCTTCACTTACTTCTTGGTGGTGAGTTTGTCGTTTCATTTGTTAGGATATCCACTTCTTTAATGAAGAGGATTCTTTACCTCCCTGTTTATATTCTTTGCGGATATCGTAACTTTGAAAATACCCGCTCGTATTTTCATTTTCTTTTTTTCTCCAGTTCCGTGTTTAAGATATTACGTAAAAATTTAGCTTTAACCACGGCAATTTCCATCATGCGAGCTATCTCTTCCACAGTTAAAGGAGCAACTCCCCCCTTCTGTAAAGCAGAGATAATCCCTTTTTCGTCGGTAGCGATGGAAAGACGAGCATCATAAGATTCTTCTTCTTCGCTGCTAGGATCGACTAAAAGACTGCCGTTGATCTTGTACACAGTTACACTAATGGGCTCTTTCTGCAAAGGAATCTTCGTGGTGGTCTTCTTGTGATAATCAATCACACCAGTAGTTTCATCGAATACAGGGAAGTGTGCATTCTTTAAAGCCGCCAGAGCAGCCATGGAAGCAGCATCAAACAGATTACCGGCATCGTTAATAGTAATAATGTCGATAGTGATAAACCAAGCCTTCTCACCCAATCGAAGACAGAGCTTTTTCACGTCGATAGCTTTAGATTCGCGAATACCACGATCAGTCACTCTAGCTAACTCAATCGCTTTAATCTGTGGGGGTCCCGGCTCGTATTCCGGACTGGATAACGGCAATAGTTCCGCATTAATGGTAATCCCTCCTTCATCGGGAGTATCATTATAAGGCTTCTCTAAAGACATCTTCACTCCGGCCAGAACTACGGTTTCTCCGATTCTTACTTGAGCAGACCCTTCCGCAGTCCAAGAGATTTCTGTGTTCAACTCGATAGGACCTCGATAGTCTAATAAACCACGACCATCTAAACGCTTGCCTTGTTTGGCCAGCTGCATAATGGTTTCTTTGTTGATAATCATTTTGTTAACCTCACATCTCCTCACGCGCGAATTTATCTTTCAGCGCCTGTTTCTGAACTTGGTAAATCTTCTCACTAACTTTCTGAGCCATCTCTACCGCCTTGATCAGATCTTCTTTAGAGATTTCTCCGTCCATCTGTAATAAAGTTACTTCTTTACTGTTATGTAAGATGGCTACGGGGATGTCTGACACTATCGCTGGATAAGCTTCTTCGTCATAAATCAAGTCAGCCACGATAGCACCATCCACTTGTCCTACTGCTACGGCACTGACCATATCTTTCATGGGAATACCAGCATCAGCAAGAGCGATACAAGCAGCACAAATAGCTGCACATCTCGTACCTGCATCAGTTTGAGGCAACTCTACAAAAATGTCTACTACCGTGTTAGGGAATGCAGACAAGTCCACTACCGGGTTTAAAGCGTTAGTCATAACCATAGAAATCTCTTGGGCACGGCGATTTCCTCCCGGCCTGATTCTTTCTCCAGAACCAGAGAAGGGCATCATGTTGTAATAACATCTGATTATTCCTTTCTTAGGATTCTGTAAGTGTTTAGGGAATAATTCGCGAGGACCATAAACTGCAGCATAAGCTACAGTATTTCCCGCCTTGAAATAAGCAGATCCATCAGCATTAGGAATAACTCCTGCTTTAGCTTCTATTGGTCTGATTTCATCAAATTTTCTTCCGTCTAAGCGTTTAGTATAAGCCATTCTAATTCTCCTCTAGCATATCGCTAGTACTTTCAGCAGGAACCGCTTCCGGGACAGATGCCGAAGCTACTGCTCCATTCTCAGTAAGGAACTTTTCCATTCTTTCGGTCAGTCCACCGTAATGAGATTTCTCTTCAACTAACTTTATTGCTCTTACTGCAATCAGCTCATTCTCCGGAGTTCCTCTGATCCAGATAACTCCGTTCTGTCCGATAGTAATGTCACAGTTCGTTCTGCTTTTTATCAGGTTGATCATACTGCCCTGTTTGCCGATCACGCGAGGAACTTTCTGATTATTAACACTAATAACTCTTCCCCCTACCGTCTTGAACAAGCCAGGCTCTTTCATTGTCAGATCGATTAAATTCTGAGAAGTTACGTTGATAATCTTTACCACTAAATAATCTCCTACAGAAATGATCTTGCTTAAATCTTCTTCTTTCTTAATGTAACGGGTAGTAGCATCTTTAACGTTCAGTATAGCCGAATAAGCTGTACCGGTATCTACGCGCCAACCCGTCATGGTGATATCTATCACTCTTCCGATGATCTTATCTCCCACTCGGGGGACATAAGGACCAGATAAAGGCGTTATTCTAATCACTCTTCCTGCTACTCCCACTAAACCTAAAACTTTAGAATATATCTTCTCGTTTTCGCGGTAAGTGTTGTCGCCAGGAAGAAAATCCATTCCCTCAGCCAAAGCTTCGCCGGGAATGACCACATCGCGTTCATTCACCAATAAATTACTCATTTTTTATTTCTCCGTGGGCTCTCTTTCTTTCGTTCTATTAATTATTAATAGATATTAGAGACCCACTTTTCATTCATGTCTCTTACTTTTATTAGAATCTTTATGCTATTTAAAAGGTTTTGGTAGTTTTTAAATGGAAAGACTAACAAAATAAGGTTAAAAAAAGATTAAAAGTTATTACTTCACCAGCTTCTTCAGCTCATCGGCATTCAACTTGGTGAACTTCTTGTCCGCTAAACTGATATAAGCCGCATCTACTCGATCTAGGCTGAACTCTTCTTTCAGGAAATCTTTAAGCAAGCCCAGTCCCAACTTAAGTCCTTCATCTACACTCATGCTGGACTTATACTTCTTCTGTAAGATAGGTTCAATGTCGGTATCTCCTTCTCCGATAACTGTAGCTCGATACTGAAAATATAATCCATACGGTTCGGTTACAAAGAGTTTCATGGACCCATCTTCTTCCACTCCGCCCACTAACAGAGACACTCCAAACGGTCGCAAACCAGCAGATTGAGTACAAATCTGTTTTAAATCGCACATATCTTTCACGATAGAAAGAACATCAATCTTAGAATCGTAAGTTACGGCATGTTGTTGAGCTTTAACTTGAGCTCTATCTACTAAAACGCGAGCATCAGAGATAATACCAGCAGCAGTAGCGGCAATATGATCATCGATACGAAACATCTTCTCTACCGAATCGGCAACTAATAAGGGAGATGTTATCCTCTTATCCGCTACTAAGACCACCCCATCTTTACAGACCAAGCCAATGGCCGTAGATCCCTGTTTAACCGTCTTTTTAGCGTATTCTACCTGTAATAACCGTCCATCAGGAGAGAACATGGTGATACTTCTATCGTATCCCATCTTATCAATCATTTGTTTATCCATTTTTCCACCTCATTGTTAAAATATAAAATCAACCCAATCTCGTTCCGGCTTTCTTCAGAATTCCGGAAGTAGTGATAGATTTGATAATCACCGGCGTATTTTTAATACTTTTGCCTAAAGCCAGAGCCGCTTTAACTTCATCGACATACTTATGCCCCACTTTTAGCACGAACTTCTGCTGATTAAGATTAAACTTCTCTTCAATAAAAATAGGAGCGGAACGAGCTACTCCCAACTGTCCCAAGAATGAAAGAAGCATTTCTTCCACGCTGGACTTGACTTCTGTTAGAGAGAACTTCTTCTCCGCTAGGACCTGAAATACAATGTACCGTTTCTTTTCTTTCAAGGTAGGCAAAAGTTTCATTTTCCTACTCCACGTTCCAGCTTTTCTCTTAATTGGACCAATCCAGGATAATATTTCTGTTGTCCAGTAGAAGGAAGTTTCAGATAGGCATTATACATATCTAAATATATCTTCCTTTGCTCTGCAAAGTTGGCTTGAGCAGACCTTTGCAACAATTCTTCCATCTTCTTCTCTGCTTTAAGTTGATCTTCAATCTGTTCTCTTAAGTTAGTGATGTGGGCATAGAAGTTCTGCTTCTTGCCTTCGGACAATTTCATATAAAGATTGTATGCACCAAGGTAATGCTCTTTGAGCATTTCCGTATTCGCTTCAGCTAAAAGAGGAGTGCTCTTTTTCAGTTTTCTTCTTAAACGATTAGCCGGCGCAGCAAAGTACCAATATCCGTAAACACCTCCGAATAAAGCCGCTGCTGCTAAAGAAGAGAGAGTAATGTTCTGAGCATTTAGAGGACTACTTTCGGGAGTTGAGGTTATGGGCACCACATTATCGGTACTAGCGGGAGGAACATAAGTATTAATTGGAGGAGATATAACTTCCACTTCTCCGGTACAGGAACGAGACTCACTCGGTTTAGCTACAGTTATAACCGTATCCACTTTCCCGAGAGACTTTTGATAGCTACACTCATTCCCATCATAACAAGTTCTGGTCTGTTTACTATTCTGGCAATTACTCCATGGCCCACACTGCCAAGACTGAGTACATTCTACTGGAGCTTCTTCAGTAGTCTTGGGAGCAGCACCTCCACCTCCTCCGCCACCGCTAGGACTGCTAGAGGAAGAACTGCTGGAAGAAGAACTACTAGATGAGCTACTAGAAGAACTAGAACTGCTAGAACTTCCTCCATTTACCGCAGACAGATTAACATTTCCGGTTAAGGGCAAGTAATCCCCACCTGTAGAGAGGTTATTCGAGTTATTATAAGGGATTAAAGTGTTACCTATACCATCAGCAGTAATGTTCCAGGGAGTCATGTTGTATGAACCGGAAGCGCTTTCGTTATCTAAACCAGCGTAATTGCTCCACCAATTTCCTCCCGTACAATTTCCACCGATAATATTCTTGTACCCAAGGGTACAGTTGTATGAACTGTTCCAATTGTTCGCTCCGGAAGTTATCGCATTATTGCTGTTATTGAAATAGTTATTATACACATAGTTTCCGGTAGAACTATTCAACGATAGGCCTAGACTGGAATTGGTAATAGTGTTATTAGTAATAGTGTTAGCATTAGAATTAATCAACAATACTCCCGTATTAGAAGAATTGATCAAATTGGTAGTAACATTTACTCCTGTACCTCCTTCGATCTTAAAGTTGTATCCTGTATTGGAATAAACTAAGTTACGGTATAATCTAGTTCCATTAGATAAATTAGAGTAATATCCATAAGTATTTCTATAAATATTATTTGCGGTGAAATTATTATTATATGCAGAGAGAGAATATATTCCGTAACTATTGTTGTACAAGTACAACCCATCAAAGATACTGCCGTTAGTATAATTTACTAGAACGGCGTAAGTGAAATTCTGTACATAACAGTTGCTTAAGTTCAAGTTCTGCGTACCGTTAGTCACAAAACCTGCTCCGCTAGCCGCTCCGCTAATGGTATACCCCCCACAATCAAACTTCAGAGTATTAGCAGAGAAGATGAAACAATCTCCGCTAGCACGTACTGTTCTGCCTAAAGTAACATTAGTATAGACATTACCGCAAGAGATCTTACCTAATTCGGTCAGAGGTAAGTAATCTGTTCCGGTAACACCACCACTAATATTTGTAATATTGTAATAATAACTATCTCCATAACCGTCTAAGTCAACATCCCACCCGGCATAATCACTCCAATAATTTCCTCCGTAAGCGCCTACCCCCAACCAGTTAGTCTGTGAAGTACTGGAAACGTTCCAGCGATTTATTCCGTTATCTCGTGCATTTACCGTATTATTGAAATCATTATTGAAGAAAGTGTTATTGTTCGAAGAGGAAAGATTCACTCCTAAAGTGTTCCCACGGAAATGGTTCGATCCGATAAAGTTGTTATTAGATGCATCGAACTGTACCCCCACACTATTGTTAGTTATGTTGCTTCCAGTAATGTTCACGCTAGTAGAAGGATCAACAAGGATACCTACACTAAAGTTCTTGATATTAGCATTTTTAATAATGACATTTGTGCGATTAATCACACTCAGCCCTGCTCCCGTATTTGTCCCGGTAAGAGTGTACCCATTAAAGTTGATAGTGATATCATCAGCAAGGACATTTAAGGCAGCATCAGTAGTACTACAATTTATGTCCCGAGTGAAAGTATAACTGTACAAGATGCTTCCTCCACACACATCTCCACTATTCAAAGCGAGAACCATACTAGTGTTACTGATATTGCTCAGTTTATAATAAGGTCCGGCAGAGGTAAAGATCATCCCACTATAATTGTTAATAGAGGTAAGATTCAATCTATTAGGGCAGGTTTCATTAGCTGCACTTAAATCGTACATCTCCGGACAGATATATACTCCTTTATCCAGCCCATAATTATGGTAGACGTACAGATTATAAGTGCCCCCGATATTATTAACTAAACTTTTGTTGAGGGCAGTCTTATTAGCATTAAGATCAATCTTTAGATCACTACTGTCCACGTTCGACTGATTAAATAGCCCGATAATCTCTACATACGGCTGCCCGACCAAAGTATAATTGATCTTCTGTACTTGGTTAGGCACCACTGTTCCATCGCTTAATAAGCCCGAAACGTTACTGTAAGCAGTCATGGTTGCCGCTACTCCTGTATCCGGCTTGAAATATTGTCTGGCCACAAATAATACTAACGGCAAGTCGTCTTTAGTAGAACCATAAATAGTGTAATAGTTCGGTTGATCTCCCACTCCGTCTCCTTGCTCTCCATTATTAGCGCCGTTATCTAATCCGTAATAGTCAGAATAGAAATTGCCTCCTTTACAAGGTCCGCCCACAATATTGGGAGTACCGCAAGAGTAGGTTGAACTCCAAGTGTTACCCGAATCATCATAAGCATTTTTGGTATTTTCAAAGTAATTGTTATACAAAATATTTCCGGTAGAACTACTTAAGTTGATACCAATAGCATTACTCTTAATCCAGTTATCATAAATAGTGTTAGTGTTAGAAGAACTCTTCAACAGTAAAGCAGCAGTAGTGTTCTGGATATTGTTAGAGTATATCCTCGATCCGGATAGAGCAGTTAAATCAAACGCTGTACCTACAGAATTATCTACATCGTTCCCACCTACTGATCCTGAAGTGAACGTGTTCAACTTCAAAAACATTAACGTATTATCTAAGATGCTCGAACCGCTAGTGGTGATAGAAGTAACATTAATCACATTATTGCTGCTAAAGTTGAAAGCGCCAGAATTGGACAAGTAGGCTACGGAAGTGATATTATTAGATTTGATGTTCACATCTTCGGAAGAGATTACCGTAAGGTTTCCTCTAACTAAGTTGTACTTTAAAGTGGAAAAAGAAGCAGTGTCTAGACGTAAATTATTCTGGAAAGTATTGTTCACTAAATTCGCGCTAGAACTATCATTGATTTCTACTCCAGGAGCAAAAGAAGAATTAACGGTGTTCTTTTCTATACTCAAAGTATTGGAAGAACTTACTGCTTGCACTCCTGAACTGCTTCCGAAAATACTATTATTTACGAAGGTTGTTCCAGAAGATCCCGATAAGTACACATTATGAGTATTATTGTTCAGGGTATTGTTGGTAAAACTATTATAATTAGAATTGGTTGAATCGATCCCATAACTCAGATGGTTCATCACGCTATTGTTTAAGAAACTGTTACTATTACTGTCCTTAATACGGATAGCTTCACTAGCTGAATCCAAGAGGTTATGATTGAACACACTGCTAGAAGTATTCTTGTTAACAAATAAGGAGTATACATCACTGCCAGTAATATTGTTAGCCGTAAGATTAGCTTCCCCGGAATTGACTAAATATACACCATGATAATTGTCCCAAAGAGTATTCTCGGAAATCTTAAACCCGGGACTGTTGAAAGCATACACCCCATAGAATTTCTTCTGTAAATTGATGACATTATTCTGGATAGTTGTTCCAGAAGAACTGATAGAGTACACCCCATTATTATCGTTAGTCAAGCTGTTGCCAGTAATCAAGGTGTTCTGAGAATTAAACTGATAAACGGCATAGAAATCATTATCGTAAATGTTGTTACTGCCATTCAGCTGAATCCGATTAGAATTCTGGATGTTTACCCCATAATAGAACTGAGAAACGTTACAGTTCTTAATAATAATATTATCTTTACTGTTAAGGTATATTCCCGAGCCCGTGCCGTCTCCGGTCAAGAGGTGGCCATTACAATCTAAGGTGATGCTGTCTGCTCCGATAACAATACCATTTCCGCCAGAACTACAGTTAATAGTCTGATCTAGCTTAGTGTCCTTAGTAACAGTTACCGGACAAAGTGTGGTAGAAACTGTTCCGTTGATGGAGGTGTAAGGCAGATAATCTCCACCTAAACCGATACCGCTAGCGTAAGGTATCTGTGTATCCCCGATACCATCTCCAGAAGAATTATATGGATAAGCATTAAGTCCGGAATCAGTTCCGGTATAATCACTCCAGTAATTCCCTCCGGTACAGTTTCTTCCTAAGATATTACGATAGCCAGAGATAGAACAGTTATAAGAGATGTTCCAAGTGTTGTTGCTCTGTGCATCCGCATAAGCATTGTAGGTATTAGTGAAATTATTATTATACACAATGTTGTCGGAGGAAGCATTAAACGATATTCCTCGTTGTAAGTTCTGGTAAACCCAGTTGGTGGTGAAATTATTATTAGCAGTATAGGTGTTGAAATATGCACCGTAACTGTTGTTATAAATACTATTATTGTACAAGAGATTGTATTTAGAAATAGCACTTAAGTAGGTACCATAACTGTTCTGGTATAAGTTCGACCAGTATAAAGTACTGTTAGTGGTCTGAGCAAAATAGATACCATATGTTGACTGGTACGCATTCAGGCTGCTGAAAGTAAGATTGCTAGACAGATATGCGTAAACGCCGTAAGTGAAATTTAACAAGGTACAATTAGTCAAAGTAACATGCTGTCTGCTGGTAAGAGAAACACCTGCTCCTACCCCGTTACCAGTTATAGAATGGCCTCCACAGTTGATAGTAATCCCATCAGAAAGTACTGTAAAGCAAGTTCCACTAGAACTTAAGTTCTGAGCCAGGATCAAGTTGGAAGTAACATTACCACAATTGATAACTAAAGGTAAGTAATCTCCTCCAGTAGAAATAGTGTTAGAATTATTGAAAGGCAAAGAAGTATCTCCAATACCATCCCCAGAAATATTGTTGGGACGAACTAGGCCGCTGCCATCATCTCTTCCCACGTAATTCTTCCAGAAATTTCCACCCCAACACGATCCACCTAAAATGTTCTGGCTGGCATTACAGGCGTAACTTAAATTGTAGAAGTTATTACCATTGTCATAGATATCATTAGTGTTATCAAACAAGTTATTGTAAATCAAGTTAGAACTAGAAGTGGTAAGGTTCATTCCCACCCCGTTGCTTTGAAGATAATTGGTAGACAGGGTGTTATTATAAGCCAAGCTAAGGTATAATCCCGTATAAGTATTGCTTTGTAAGGTATTGTCTCTTAATAACGACAGGTTCGACCCGGTCCAGTATATCCCATATTGAAGACTAGATTGAAAAAGATTGCTATTTATAGTACCATTTTTGGCCCGATCTCCGAACAGACTATAATTATTGTAGCGGAAAATGTGGTCAGACACTTTAGTGTATATAGAGCTGGTTAGATTTACACCCACCGTATCATTAAGTAAAGTGTTAGAGGTAAGATTAGTGTTGTTAGAATTACTCAACAATATCCCAGTAGAGAAGTTTAGAATCTGACAATTCTTGACAACTACCCCGTTCTTTCCAGTAATGTTTATACCAATACCCGTATTCGCGCCGCTACCAATCAAAAGATAATTGTTACAATCTAACACTAGATTATCAGAGTTAATCACAAAACAATTATCAGTGGCGGTAAGGTTGCTGCTAAGAGTAATGGAATTGATGATGATCCCACAAGAGATGTTGGCTACTTTAAGTGGTCGATAATCATACTGGTTAACATTATTAGTGGCGTTCTTTATACCGTAATTGGTATCTCCTAACCCGTCGTTGTCCACATCCTGACCAGTATAACTGCTCCAGAAATTTCCACCTAAGAAACTTCCCCCAATAATGTTCTGACCAGAAGTTTTAGTTATGCTCCAGATATTACTACCACTATCGTAAGCGTCCTGGCCACCGGAAGAGTTAGAAACCCAGTTATCATAAACGGTATTGTTATTAGAGTTGTTCAGATAGAAGTTATAATTATTGAACTGAGAAACATTACTGCTTCGGAAAGTGTTATTATTAGAAGAAGTGAAGTTTACTCCTACATTTCCACCGTAAACTAAAAGACCCTCAAAATAATTATACCAAGAACCGCTAAGTAGAAGGTTATTTATGTTGTTATGTATTACTACATTGTTTCCGTACGGAGCGATATAAGTATAATTTGTGGAGTACAAGCATATTCCACATCGGGTGGTATTCTGGATTTCTATATCACTATAATTTCCAATTGTCAACCTATTAACTCCGTTAGCGTACACACCATAAGCTCCGCCGGAAATATTTGCATCTAAGAAGATGTTGTTAGAATTGTTCAGAACAACGTTCCCTTCAGTATTATTATACAAAGTTATTCCCCGTAAGTTTACATCAGAATTGTTCTGGAAAACACCCACACTATTGTTATAAACCATTCCGGTAATACCGTAAGAGCTAGAACTATGTGCTCCGCTCAAGAAGTATCCGTAAGTATTTCCAAATACGGAATTGTAACTGTAAGTGGTATTACAATTAGTTGGACAGCTCACAAAAGCATTATTACATCCTTCTTGACAAGTCGTACCATAATTAGTGTCACAAGTGTTAAGACAATTAGTTTGAGTACCAGCACAAGTAGTTGGACACCCTGCTCCATAGTTTGACTCAGCTGCAGCTAAACAATTAGTATAGGTTGTCTGGGCGGTGGAATTACAGTTGGTATAATTAATATTTAGACAAAGGTATTCACATTGGATATAAGCCGGAGTACTTTGATTCAAAGCTAAACACACACTATGACAATTCTGATAAGTGGAGGTACAATTGGTCAGATTGGAAGTAAAGCTACTAGCACAAGTGCTAACGGCAGAATTATAGTTGCTGGTGCAAGAATTGGAGCAACTACTCTGAGCAGACGTACATGTCCCTTGACAGGAAGTCAAGTCGCTGTCGCAACCACTGACACAGGAATCACGGACATTTCCACAATTATCAGTACAACTAGCTACATTATTAGATCCTCCCAAATCACTTAACGTAGAAGAAATTACTTTAACCCCTTCATTGAGATTATTATAAATCTGGTTATTATAAACGCTGTTAGAGTTAGAACTGTCTACCCAAATTCCCCGGCTGTTATAAGAGATACTATTAGAACTGATCGTGTTTCCTTCCGCACTCTCACTCAAGTATACTCCGGCGAGGGTTTGATTCTTGATGACGTTAGAAAGGATGACATTATTTCCGCCACCCACATTAGCGCTTTGTAAATGCACCCCATAACGCTGAGAGCCAGAATAAGTATTACTTAAAGTACTGTTCTCGATAGTAACATTTCGGGTCAACGAGCCTAAGTAAATTCCCGTAAGATTATTATCGTGCACACTCATGTTCACTAAACGAACGTTATAAGAGTTCTGAATATATACCCCATAAGTGAAATTGTACACATTACATCCGGAAATAGTGATATCGTGTACGTTAACTATTTCCAATCCACGCATGTCCGCTGCTCCGGAAAGGTTCGCTCCCCTAATAGTAGTTCCGTCACAAGAAACAGTAGTGTTACTACAGATAACCGAGAATCCTTCTCCCGAACTGCTGTTGATTTCTACATTTGGACAATAGAGATTTTCACAGATCAACCCCGGAGCCACGTCACAGGACTTAACTAGGGGGAAGGAGTCAGCGTTGTGATTTGAAGGAATGCTTCCACCTAAATAAGGAACAGCAGTATCTCCCAAATAATCTCCAGTATTATCCATACCGGTGTAATTACTCCAGAAGTTTCCTCCTAAACAAGGACCACCCATAATATTAGTAGTGTTATAACCTAACTGAGCATAAGTAGAAGTACTGCCAGGATAAGTTGTTTTAGGACAAGTTCGGTTATAGTTCCAGTAGTTGAAACTGCCCGAATCTTCACATGCTTCTTTACTACTTCCGCTGGCAGAACCATTATTAGTGAACTTATTGTTCCAGATGTAGTTATTGGCTGCTCCAGATACCCCATTATTGTTCATATTAGTGATATTCACACCACATACATCGTTCTGATACAGAACGTTTCCATGCACGGAACTGTTAGTTGCATTGTTTATCCATACACCATTACTGTTGTTTACTAAGAAGTTGTCTACTAACTGAGTAAAATTGGCTCGTGGATCTACTCTTATCCCATGATCGAAGTTAGAGATATTACAATTCTTAACCGTTACGTTGATCGCTCCGGGCTGGATCAATACTCCTGCCAGGTTACCGTTAGCTAAACACCCCCCTACACATTGAACGACATGATTCTGACAATCAAACACGATATTGTTCGCTTCGATAATAAAACCGTGAGCGTTAGTACAATAATAATCATGACCAATATTACTGATAGATTCACGGATAGAAACATTACAAGAAGAGACCGACTCAATTCCAATCGATGCACCGGTAAGAGAATTCCCGTTAGTCGCTAAGAAGATCCCTCCCGCTACCGCTATAACTAAAGCTACAACTACACCCACCAGGGCCAAAACCCCTCTTTTCTTCCAGTTCATCTTCACTCTTTTCTCGTTCATGTGGAATGGTTTAAGGTATATAAACCTTTGGTTTAACCTTTCGACGATTTATCTTCGACAAATTCTATATACCAAACATCTCTTTTGGGATCATATTTGAAATGCACTAAATTCTTCTTAGCAAGATCTAACTTGAACAATAAAGGCCGCGGAATAGTAGTTTCGAAAGAGCTCCCTCTTTGGTAAAGTTTGCGGTTGAATTCCAAGTTGTTGATACTTATTTTTTTACTATTTATAAAACTTACTCTTTTTGTAACATTTATACTTATTTTTTTACTTATTAAATAAGAGTTAATTTTAAATAGTTAGAAGGAATATCTCTACATGTGAAGATTAACTCTAAAGAAAAAAAAGAAATCGCTCTAGTGATCGGAGCAGTACTGATTGTAGCAGTTCTGGGAATAGTATTAATGGTTAAAACAAATCAAAACGTGGCCGGAGCAGCCACCACCAGAATATCTAATCTGCCCGATAACACGGGAGTATTATCTCTATTAAACGAAAAATGTGTTGTGGTAAGTGGAAAAGGAAGTTGTGACCTGCTCTGTGGTCAGAATAAGGTATGTCTTCCCCTAGAAGAAAATTGTGATACTTCTGTAGAGAATAACCGATGTTATTGTTGTGAAGATTAATCTGTCCAGAAAGCCACTCGCCTGACCAATAAATGCCTTTTTTTGGGGAGAAAATAATCTTATTCATCGCGGACACAAAGTGCTCCCGCGTTCGGTCCTTCCATTTTGTCATAACAGGTTTGCTCTGAACAGCACACTCCCATCAACCCGCTCATGCCCTGATCAGTAACACAATAAGTGTTGGTCCACATTTTTAGGTCGTGAGGACCACAGCAACCGAACAAGAAAGGGTTGCCTTCGGAAGAGATGGTTTGCAACAGAGCGGTTAGCTCATCAAGACTAGGAAGTCGCCATCCTTCTGTACATAATTCTTCGGCATGATATCCGTTAGCGTACTTCCCAGAATTCTCATTTTTCCAAGTAAGTCCGGTATGGCAGTCTTTGATAATACTATCTATTTTAACTAAAGAACTTTCCCCATTACACAAACTGCACTTTCCCTCTACGCAAAGATATGGTTCAGTGCATTCGCCGCAATTTCCCCCACAGAACTGTTCTTTTCCGTTTTGGCAAGGGGTGCAAGTTCCTTCTAAACAATACTTATCAGTAGCACATTCCCCACAGCTGTTTCCGCACCCGTCATCGCCACACTCTCTGCACAGAGGGATACAAGCTGTTTCCGAGGATACGCAGCGAGCATACATTTCTATCCAATCTGGCTTAATACAAGACCAAGAATGATCTTGATACAATAAATTAGAATAGTCTATTACCCATACTTGATTAGAACTACAATCATTATCTTCTCCATAAGTAGAAGACCAGAATTTTGTACAAGGTAATTCGAACACTGAATCGAGGTTACATCCACTTTCGGGATGGTTCGCAAGAGTATAAGAAGAATCTAAAAGTAAAGTCTTCAGCTGTTCGAGACTGGGCAGGGTCCAACCCTTCCCCTTAAGAGTTAAATTATCGCAATAGTTAATAGCACTAGATAAAGAAAGTTCGTTTGCGCTATGTCCTTTCTGCCATAAAAGCCCAGTAATATTGTCTCGAACTGTTCCGTCATGCATATCTTGCCAGTGTTTAAGCACGCAAGTTCCTTGCTGGCATTCCTGCCCAGAACCACACTGCTGATAAAGTTCTTCCCATTCCCCACAACTATTCTTCCAGTACACCCCCGATTCTTTACAGACCTTTTCCTGATGGGGGTAGCAAGAAGGAGTTTCTTCAACGATTTCTGGTGTGAAAAGTTCCCCTGATTGAACATCTTCTACAATTGGAGCCACACACGTTCCGTTAACACATATACGATCGCCTTTGCACCCCCTATTAGGAGGAGTACAGAGAGAATCTTCTCCCGGAGCAGAACAAGCTAGAACTAAGGCTGCTAAAGAAGAGAAAAGGAGTTTACGTAGCATAACCACTCAAAAGTGTTGAAAATATATAAAGTTTGTGCTTAGAATAAACTCTTTTTCTGAGAGCTTTGTTGAAAAGCAAGTTCAATCATAAATCTTTGATCTCTTATCGATGTCAGCAATCAACAGGGAGTTGTTCTCTTAATCAACTACATACATTAATCTATAATCACCAACTCTCACCCGGAAGACTTTCTCAATCCTCCCAATCACTCTTACTGCCTCAGATGGGAAAGGGTCTTTTTTGAGTTTATCTATCTTATTGAGCAATCTTTTTTGAAGAATTTTATCCGCTTGCTTTAGAAATTTTATCGCTGAACCGCCTAATTCTACTTCAAACAACTTAAACACCTAATTCTTTTTTTAGATCCATTAAAGAAATAGTCTTTTTTTCTCTCTTCTCCTTTAAGCTGAGGTTTAAGCGTTCTTCTTCTTCTGTGGTAAGAAATGAATCTACATTAACCATATGTTTCTTGATATATTCCAGTTCTTCTTTGATGGAATGAAGTTCAGTCATAATAGTTTTAATTTCAGTACCCATAAGACATTAGAAGTGAGGATTATTTATAAGATTTTCTAATAACGGGAAGAGCACAGATAGGTTTATATATCAATAATTCTTCTTTTCCTCTTAATATGAAAAGAGTGTTGATGTTGTTGATATTAGTATTAGTTCTAGGAAGTTATGGAGTAGTCGCAACGGATTATAAGGATGAAGTTGTAATTAAATTTTGTAAACCCTCTTCTAATGCTTGTGTGCAACTTACTGCAGAGCAAGTTAGGCTAATGAGTCTTAATCCCCCGAAAACAGAAACAAATTATGGTTCTACTAGTGGAGACTCAATATTTATAACCGATTATATGTCTACATCTGAATTACATTTTTACTCTCTGGACTCTGATTACCGGGTAAACCTTTATGGATATAATTTTGAATTGTTTAAATCTATAGGTTTGGAATCAAACTTAAACGTTGGTAATTCAGACCCGTATGTTATTGATTCTGGAAATAGCAACGGCATTTTTTGGGATGTACAAGTCCGCCCAAAAACAGAAGCTAAAGTGGTGGAAAGTGATGCTACTGGAAATAGCATTTATCTGTATAATTATTGTAACGATGGAAAAGATAATGATGGAGATGGTAAAACTGATTTAGAGGACCTCGATTGTTCGATATATACACCCATCACATTTGTTACCCCTTGCGACCCTTTAAATATAGATTGCTCCAACCCTGAATGTGCAAACCAATCTTTCAGTTTCAATCCAACAAGTGCGCAGGAGAATTATACTATTGAAGATGTATGTGGTTCAGAGAACGACTATGGAAGATGTAATGACGGCATCGATAATGATGATAACGGAAAGATAGATTGTCAGGAAACCGATTGTCAAGGTTTTAATTTCTGTTCTACTGTTCCTGGCACCAGCGGATGCCCAACTAAACTCGGTGCTGGAGATCTAATTTCCGATGGAAGTACGGATGGAGTAGGTAATCAAAACACTTACAACCAAAAATGTTTAGATGACTCGGGGAATCCCCTCAAGAACAGGTTTGACCAAACCTTAGTTCCGGTAAAAACTAAAGCGTTCAGCGGGAATAACCCTGAAGGATGGTATGATGACTATGGCTGTTGCCCCGGCACTAATTACTGTGTCAGCTATTTCGCCCCTTCAGAATCCTCTCCAGGAAATACTAATTGTTATTGTAAAGATGGCACAACTATTGGAAACTATTATGGAGGATATTGCGTAGACACTTATTGTTATGCTCCCGGGTCGATGAAATATTCTGGAAAACAATGGTATTGTGCTCCTTCCTATAATGATGCTTCTTACGCCTGGGTTGGTTGTGATAATAAGCTTAAGGATACAGTTACTCCAGACGGGAAATATCAATGTGACGGCACTGCTTGGATCAAGGCAGAGAATTGTACTAATGGTATTGATGATAATTTTAATGGAAA
>Ga0172375_10005175_pt1 | contig 18931 bp, 19 predicted proteins | sample LakKiv1m_FD_114537 | JGI IMG/M metagenome (GOLD analysis project Ga0172375, IMG submission 114537) | Freshwater microbial communities from Kabuno Bay, South-Kivu, Congo - kab_092012_11.1m | ecosystem: Environmental > Aquatic > Freshwater > Lake | place: Democratic Republic of the Congo...
AAATTATGGTTTTTGAAATTTGTCCGGCCTTTTTTCTTTAGCTGCCCAAGGACGATAAGGGAATAGCGGACAACTATTGCTTTGACAGTCTGATCTTTTTCCTCCAGCCATGCAGTCATAACATTTGAGACGGATAGATTTACGGATAAATTTAATTGCGGCAATTAAATTGTTTCGTGGTAGTTTTCGGAAGTTGGTCATATGTTTCCCTCCATCTAAAAGAAGAATAGCGAGAGTGATTTTTTGGAGGGTCTCAATAACAGTTGATTGTTATTGAGACGGTTTTAGCTTCGGATAATGACGCCGGAGGTTTTTTATTTTCTTTATTCTGGTTATATCTTCTTTTGCAAATTCGTCATCGCTTAATTTGGAAGATCGCGGATCATCTACCAAGTTTCCAAACAAAAGATCACCTTTTTTTGTATTTGATCTTTTGATATGTCTTTTTTGGTCCCTTGTCTCAAGATTGATAAGTTTTTCCAGTATTGGTTTTGATTTAGTGTTTCTTCTCTTTCCCAACCAAAAGCCTTTTGAATGTTTACGGATATCCTTAAAAAGAAGGTCATTAATCGAGAATATTTCATTCAGTTTGGTATTTGGCGAAGCATTAAAGGAAAACTTATGGTCAACTTCATTACCATTTTCATCAACGCAAATTCTTTCACTGACGATAAAACTTGGTGATCTGACAGCATTTACCGAATGTCTGCCGAATAAAAGATATTGTTTGAATAATTTAGCCCACTCAAAATCCAAATTAAATTTATTCATGAGTAGCCGGACTTCATGATTAAAAACCGCGTCAAGTTTATTTCCCAGCTCAAGGAGACGCGGGTGTTTTTCAAAATAATCAAGCGGGATCATGTTAATAATTTTTCCGTCCTCAATTTCGTAGACAATTTCCTGTTCGCGATAAACGACATTATATTTCTTTTTAGGTATTATTTTTTGGATGGTGTTATACCAGTTTTCCAGTTCTTTTTCTGTTATAAAGCCGTCTCCGGGGATTTGCCAGTCTTTCCTAAACTCGTCAATTTCCCGCCAGCAAAGTTTTTCAATAGGAATAATTACCAGCTTAAGAAATTTTTCCAAACTACCAAGTTTTTGTTTTTCCTTCCTCTTTCTTTCCATAAGTCTTGAGTATTAATTTTATTCTATAAAAAAGGGGCCCAGGTTTGCCCTAGTCCCCAATAATTATTAATTATCTGATAAATCTTTTCTTGTTTATCAGAATTAAATTTAGATTAAGATAAAATAAGAACTATAAATAACAAAGGCCTATATTCCGAAAGGATGGACATTTGAGCAACCTTTGTCATGATCCGATTATAAAATACTATTTATAAACGTTGTAAGTTAGATTAATTAAAAACTGTATGCCCTTATTTTTCCTATTGAAGATTTTATTTATCTATTAACCATGTCGATCTTTATTTAATTGCTTAAATACATTTTATTGGCTTAGTAAAAATCGAGTAGAGAAGTAATGGAATAATTTTAGTTTAAGTGTAAAATTTCAATTTCTCCTTGTGGTAAAAGTAATTGTTTATGTAACCTAAGTTGGCGTAAAAATGATTGATCGTGGGTAATTAGTATTAAAGCACCATTATAACCGCTGATCGCCGATAGTAATCTATCTTTAATTTCCGGTTCAAGATAATCTGAAGGTTCATCTAACAGTAATAAGTTTGGATGTTTGGCCATAGTTTTTGCAAGGGCAAGTCGTTTTTTTTCTCCTTGGCTTAGAAACTCCATCCTGCCCATTCGCATCATATCTCTTGTAAATCCCCAGAAGTTCAAAATACTCACCGCTTCACTTTCATTATGACTGTGAAGGGTGTTAACAATCTCTTCTAATGGAGTCCCCGATTGATTTAAACCTAAATAATCAGGGGAACAATATGCAACATCAATATTGTGGCCGGGAATTATTTTGCCAGCGTCAGGCTGAAAAGTACCGTGTGATATAGTCGAAGCAATCATACGCATAAGAGTGCTTTTTCCTGATCCGTTAACACCTGCAATTAATATTTTTTCGCCTCTTGTTACGGTAATTTGTAATTTGTCCAGATCCAAAGCTTTAAAGTCACCATATCTTTTTACCGGTTTTTGAATATGTAATACATCATCCCCTGGTTTTCGCCTACTTTCAAATACAAGATTTGAGGCTCTCAAAGTTCTGTATACTTCATGAGAGCCGGGATGAGCGCTAATTTCATCTTCCATTCTTGCTAACCTTGTTTGCATTGCTGCTCCCACTTGGGCAAAATCTTTACTTCTTTTAAAATGTCCTGCATCTTTAAATTTTCTAAAAGTAGTATAAAGTTTATCGTACCTGTCCTGCATAGCGTCAGCCTCTTTTTTTTCGGCCGCCAATATCTCATCTCTTTTATTAGTAAATTGGGAATATTTACCTTCAAAACCTAATACCCTTCCAAAATCAGTAATTTCGACAATTTTATCAGCGCATGCTTCCATGAAATCCGTATTATTGGTTGCGATGAGTGATGCCTGATTAGTGTTTCGCAAATAACCAACCAACCAGGTTACCGACTCTTTATCCAAATGGCTGGTAGGATCATCGAGTATCAATAAATCCGGTCGCGCAAATAAAGCCTGACCAATGAGAATTCTTGTTTTTTGACCACTACTTACTTCTGTTAATGGGGTATCGGAAGTAATGTGGCCGGTAGAGTCCAAATCTAGTTTTAACCCTCTAAGAATTTTTACCATATCTGTATCGGCCGTATACCCACCCCTTTCTTCATATTCTGATAATAGTTGTGATTGTTCAGCAATTAAATCATCCAGTTCTTGTCCGGCAACACCGTTCATTCTTATTTCAATATAGTTTAATTCTTCTTCTAGTACGTCTAGGCCTCGCGATTTGAAAAAAAGGTGTTTAATGGATACATTGTCATCTACTTCAAGATCATTAACATCTTGTGGTACGTAACTTACTGTTACGCTTTTTGTCCTATTTATCGTCCCTGTATCTGGTTGTTCTTTACCTAAGGCAAGTTTTAACAATACTGATTTTCCAACACCTGTTTTCCCAGTAATCATTACATTTTCTCCGCGATTAATTACTATGTTCAAATCATAAAACAGCGTCCGGTCAATAGAAGTAAAACTGACATCAGACATTGTTAATACCGCCCCTGGTCTATTCAATCTCTCTCTCATATTGTCTCTTTCCATAATTTTTATTTTATCGCCTGATTAGTCCCTTCAGAAATGATACAACATTTAGGCCTAAATAACCAAGAGTATATCCTCCTTCTTGTATTACTAGTGTCGGTAAATCTAGTTTCTTTATTTTTTTTCCAAGTAATTCATAATAAGAGGTTGTAAGTTTAAAGGTACTCGAAGAATCTTTCTCGTGAGTGTCAAAACCGGCAGACACAATTAAGTATTCAGGCTGAAAACTTTTTATAATCTGTAGAGCCGCGGTTGCTGTATCATCATACGATTGGCTATCTGTTCCTAAGGGCAATGGAAAATTATAATTCGTCCCATAACCGTCACCTTCTCCTTTTTCTTCAACATAACCGGTGAAATGAGGAAATTTAAATTGCGGATCGATATGAATATTGACTACTAATACCTTTGGGTCTTGGTAGAAAATTTCCTGTGTACCGTTACCATGATGAAGGTCAATATCAAAAATAGCGACTTTTCTGCTTCCTTCACTCTTTAGAAAGTTTGCCGCAATAGCTGCATTATTTAAGTAGCACATACCTCCTGTCATATTTGTTAAAGTATGATGTCCTGATGGACGTGTCAAGCTATATACTAACGATTCACCGTTTTGCAAAAGCATACTACCAGCTATGGCAACACCTACTGCACCAATGGCCGCTTCATATGTACTACTAGTAATAGGAGTATACATATCATAGACATATAAGCCTCTTCGTGCTACCGCACTGCTCGCTTTTGCACAAGGTATATATGGATGAACGTTGGGATAAATTGCCCTATCGGGGTCATTGTGTTTTATAGCCTGTTCTTTAGCAGACTGCGAAGTTTTACTAAGAAAATCAATATAGTCGGTAGTATGAACTTTGGATATTAATGGCATAATTCCCTCTATTCCAGCAATTTGAATATCGGCAAAACCGGAGGTACGGAGTTCTGTTAAAATAACATCCAATCTCTCTGGAATATCTGGATAAGGTCTTTTTTCACCGTTAAAAAGTTCGAATTTAGGATGATGAAGAGAAGAATTTGGATTATAAAAAACTGGAATTTCGGTCACACTTTATTAATTAACTATATATAAATAATATTTATTATATCATATTTTTTTACATTTACTATATGATATAATTGTTCTGTAGCCATAAAACAATATGGAAGTCTATTTTTATTTAGAGGGTATAGAGAAATTGGTAGCAAAGCTAAAAGGAACTGAAAATATATATGTAGGTATAAGACCTTACGGCTTTCATGCTGGAAATATGAGCACCCTTGTTGCCTATCCAATTTTGTTGTGCAGAGAAATGGTCAGGCAGGGTAAAAAACCGAAATTTAACATCTATTTGTTTATTAACGATTGGGAGCAGGAAAAATTAGACGGTATCAATCCACATATTTATCCGTTCAATGTTTTACCGCGTCACACTACCTGGCAATTCATACCCGATCCGATTGACAAAAGATTCTCTATTGTCGATTTTTGGGAGCCAGTTATCGTTAATTATATGAATTTTATTAAATATTATTATCCTAGTGTTTCCTTGAAAACTATCAGGAATTCGGCTATGAAAACACATCCAAGCATGAAAAAGTATCTACTAAAAACCCTTAAGAATCCTAAAATACTTTTGAAAATCTTTCAAGAATACGGTAAAAAGCCAACATTAGATAAGGCCATCTATGCATCTGCCGTCTGTCCAAAATGCAAGGCGGCAAGAGGAAATACTAATGTATTACATAAAGATTATATTGTACATTCTTGTTCCTATTGTCATCGTGAATCAGCTGGTGATTATGAATCTTTCGAATATTGGTTTTATCATAAGCCACTGGCTTTACCGCGCATTGAAGCATATAAAATTGATTTAAATATTACTTGTTGTGATAAATATAAAGAGAACGATCATTTGATAAAGCAACAATTAACTAAGGCTTATGGAATGATAACACCTTTGCCAAAAATTCTTTACACACCGGTAATACTAGGGATGAATAATAAAATTATGGGCAAAAGCAAAGGAAACGCTATTAATGTCGGGCTCGACAAACTTGTTCAACTACTCGAAGATAATCCAAAAGCGGAAACTATCAGAATCTCAAGACTCATTTAATGTATTAGTTTAACTCAGTAGATTCTTTATCTTCTTAATACAGATATTTGATAAATAATTATTCCTCTCCCGTATGCCCATTTCAGCAAACGTTTTATTAAAAATAGCCGGCCCAACAAAGTTATTCAATATATTAATTTTTTTATTCATTTTCCGCTTATTAACAAAAACATTTAAATGAATGATTATTTTTTCGATTCTAGTTCTTCTATTAATTTTTGTAGCAAAATATTTTATTAAATTGCCTTTCATAATATGATTATCGGAAAAATATTTTTTCCAAGCTTGATAAAGATTTTCTTTTTTTGAAAAAAAGTCGTTTACATTAATTATTTTTTTCCATTTACTATCAATCAGAAATTCAAAACAGTCATCTTCTACAAGAAGATTTTTATTTGTATGAGAATAGTAATAATTAAGCTTGATGAGAAGATTTTCTTTTTGAGTTTTCCCTATTTCATTTGGAGGAAGTATTGACAATTTTGAAATATCTCTGACGATGACGTCTCTAGTGATATTTTTGATTACTTTTCTTAACCTGGAAACCTTATTAGTGTTTTTGCTGGCGATGATTAACTTCATTTTGGGCATATAATTTGTTATATTTTTCAATATTTAGATTGTATCCGAATTGATCTATTAACTGATAATATTTGATTTTTTCTGCATTAACAGTGACTAAGGGATAATAGAACTTATAAAATGTTTCTACCCATTCTGGACCATAATTTTTTTTAATACTGACTTCTAAAGAAGAAAAATCTTTATATCTGTCACCTATCCCACAATCTCCGAGATCAATGAATCCGTAGTCATTTCTGTTGATTATAAGATTAGGTAAGCAATAATCTCCATGTGTAAATACGTCATTAAAATAACCTTTTTTTGTTTTTACCAAGTATTTGTAAATTTCTTCAGGTATTTTGCCGGCGTTGGATTGACGGAATGAATCAGTATTAATTACTTGTAGTTCAATATAGGAACGAATTTTTTCCAAATCCTTTTCCAAAGTATCAAGCATGCCAGGTTTTTTTACCTTGATTTTATGAAAAGACATCAATGCCTCGGCGGCTATACGCAATATTTCTTTTTTATTCAAATGTTTGACTCTTTGAGCAGGCTTACCGATAACGCCCGTAATGAGTAAAAACGACCTACCTTTTTCTTCCATAAAATCTAAAACTGAAGGAACAATGACATGTTTATTTTTCAAAAAGTTTAAAGCAGTCATTTCCTGCTTAATGGATATAGCCGATACGCCTTCGCCTATTTTCAGATAAACTATTTCGTTATTTTTATTGACCAATTTTAAAATATTATCATTGAGTCTACCTTTAATCGTTTCAATAATATGAAAGTTTTTCAAGTTTTTCTTAATTCCAATAGGCAAATTCATATTTTCAGAAAAAGATATTAATAGTCATTAACCATTCGTCCTCTGATGTTTATTGATTTTTTAATCAATTCTAATAAATCCTGCTGTTTTTTACTCCAGAATAGGAAGCCATAAGGTGTGATATCGGCATTAAAACCACAAAAGAAATAGTCAATATTCTGCAGAACAGAGCCTTCAAAATCAAAAAAACGCAATTTGGTTTTCGAAAAAACCCAATTTATTCCTTCATAGATTATCGCGCTAATTGTACCTCGTGGAGTATTTTCATGTTGCCAAGAATGAAGTAGATAGGCGCAATCATTGTCATAGACTATCAAAATTCCGGCGCATAATTGCTTGGTTTTTGCAGAAACAATTACCGCCATATTGTTTTTCAATAATTTTAAGGCCAATTTTTTTCTTGATTCAATCTCCTCCTTATCTCCCTTAATAGCCATATCGAATTTGAAATCGTCGGGATTCGAACTTATGGTAATTCCAATTTTTAGGCGGGCAGATTTAATGTGGTTTCTTAATCGATGTGTTATTTTATTAAAATCCAAATTATGCGATAGACGGTGAGTATGTCTCCATTCAACATAACCTCCTAAACCCTGTATTGTTTGAAAATCTTTGAATGAAGGATCAAAAGGCAAATTTACTTCACTACAAATGGAAGTCAGTTTCTTGAATAGTCTGTTGGTAATTTTTCTTCTTTTTAAATTATTATTGTCCAATATTAAAGGTGAAGAAAAAGGTAAAAAACGATATTCTCTTTTAGCGATAGTATTTTTACCTTTGATTATTGCCGGTACAACCCAGAGTCCTTTTATTTCTTCACCCTCCAGCGCTTGCAAGATAATCAAATGTTTGTAACAGCTAATTAAATTTGGTTCAAGCCATAAAGGCATATTAAGCTTTAAGCCCGATACGACTGCAGTATATTTCTTTAAACTTAATTTTTTAACCTGAATGTCCATAACTTTTTAGCTGATTAATTTCTCTTCCTGCAATTTCCTAATTTCCTGCGCTATTTTTATCAGAGTGTCTTTTTTTAATATTGGAGAAAGTGAAAGAGCGAGTAATTTTTGTGCTATATCTTCTGCTTTATAACAAATAGGCTTTTTTAGATGATAGGGGGTGAGTTTTATTCTTTCAAATACACGGTACTTATAATATGGCCTATCCCACAGTCTTCTGAATTCAATCTTTTTTATTTTAGCATGACTAATTATAGCGTCGGCTATTTCTTTTGATTTGGCAAGGAATAATATATTCATTCCGGTTTCTCCTTGTTCATCTAAACTTTTTACTACGCAGCTTGTTTTTGTCGGGGTGATGTGGTTTAAAATATATTTCTTGTTTCTTTTTTGAATACTGACCATTTTATTTAACTTGCTGGTTTGCGAGATTAATATAGCTGCCTGTAAATTGTTGATCCGGTAATTATCTCCAATTATCGCATCATCAGAATCCCAACTCATTAATTCCCTTACCATACCGTGATCGGAATATATCTTCGCTTTTTTATAATATTGTTCGTTATTGGTTACTATAAGTCCTCCTTCGCCACAGGATATTTGTTTATACTGCTGGAAACTGAATGTACCGATATCGGCAAAACAGCCTGCATAAACACCTTTGTAGCGCGATCCAAACGCCTGGCATGCATCCTCAATCACTGGTATTCTTTTATTTTTTGCCAAAGTCATAATTGGTGATATATCGAAAGTATAACCTTGAAGATGTACTGGTATAATTGCGCTGCATCCTTTTTTTACCTCTCTTTGTAAATCTGTTAGATCCATTCCGGTTATAAAATCAAAATCAATTGGTACGGGAATTCCGCCGAAGCTAATGACGGACGCTGCTGTCGCAATAAACGTATAAGCACTAATAAGTACCCTATCGCCAGGTCTTATTTCAATAACGCGAAGAGCAGTTTTTAATGCACTTGTTCCATTATTCACACCAAGCGCACATTTTACATCCAACATCTTTTTTGCCGATTCCTCAAATTGGTCAACATACGATTTTTTTTTACTAGAATATCTAAATATTTTTTTCCTGAAAAGAACAGCATTAACCTTTGTCAAAGTGTTTTGATCATATTTCAAACTACCGTATTCATTCGGATTTATTTTTTTAAGTTTTCGGACCATATTCATTTACCCAATTTTTAACAAAATTAATTTGATTAAACCTTGGTTTTATATTAATTTGATAAAGTTCTTGATTGTTAACGTTTATATCGATACTTCTATTTTTTATAGACATGGGGATATTAGCTAATCCTAATTTATGTGGTATTTCATATATAATTCTATATTTATCTGCTGATTGCAGAAAATCAAGGAATTTTTCGCGTCTTTCAAACCATAGCGGAAATCTTGTCCATGTGGGGCAGTCGCCTATTTCCGGTTCCCAAATTCGAATATATTCTATTTTTTTTAGCTTTTTTATTAGAATATTGGCGACTTTACGCTGTTTTTCGGTAATTCTATAAGCTTTTTTTATCAACTTATCCAAATTGAATTTGAAAGATTCTGGTAACACATAGGGTAAAAGAATCTTACTACTTTCCCTTGACGATTTATTTTTATAATCTAGGTAATTTAAAAGGTTGGGGTTATCACTGAATAAGGCCCCTCCTATACCGAGACTTAATGGTTTTGTCGGACCAAATGAGGTTACAACATAATCGCTATACTTTCCAACGGGATTTCCTTTACTTCTCAAGTCCCAAGCTTGGGCTGCATCCTCAATGATCAGGGTGTCCTTTTTGCATATGTTTTTAAAAGATTTTATATCAGCAGGCAAACCATAATTATGAACAATAATTAAAGCTTTGACTTTATATTTTTTCAATACTTCCCGGACATCGCTTATGGTTAAGAATAGATTATTGCCGGGTTTAACGATTATTGGTATTGCGTGCAACCTTAAAACACTCAATATAATTCGATAACAAACGTTATCTGGTATGATGACGTAATCGCCGTCGTCGATACCCATAGTGATTAAAGCCGTTTCAATTGCTAGGGTACCGGAATATAGAAATTCTCCAAATAATTTATTGAAATATTTCGCCAATATGTTCTGTTTTGTTGTAGTCATTTTGATTTTGTCAAAATAAAAATATATTCTTTTTAAGAATATTCGGGTGTTCAGCTAGATAAGCATTTGTCGGTTCACAACCTGTGCATATTCTTGAACCATTTTCATGATAAAAATTTATTATTGCCGAAAGTGATTTATCTCTTAGAGCATTTATCCCTATTCGGATGCGAGTATCGGCGTTTCTCAATCTCCATGGCACACAGTTACAAGGAATTAATTTATCGGAAAACGGGTTATAAAAGCGTACAAAATATACCAAATTACAGGTGTTTTTTGGCCGAATAGTCACCCCTTTTTTAAAATACTTATAAATTTCCTTCTTATTTCTTCCTGCCCATTGTTTGGAATAACCTAGAAGCAGAGGTTTTTCGATATTTTCGACTTTTTTCTGGAACTTTTTGTAAGAGTTTATTATTTCTTTGAAAGGTATACTTTTCCACAAATCCTCATTGCCTTTTAGAGGGATAATCGACCACTGGTCAACCTTAAGAGCAATAAGCATATCTATCATTTTATCTAAACGGTTTAAATTGTAAGGACTAACAACAGTATTAACTCTAACGATTATCTTTTTTGTTTTTTTCTTAATTTCTTTTATACCTTTGGTGGCGTTTTCAAATAAACCATTCAGATTTCTGAGTTTATTATGTAGTGCTTTATTATCTCCGTCTATGCTTATAATGACTTGGTCCAAATCTGCTGCAATAAGCGAGTCGACATAACGCGGCAGCAAAAAACCGTTAGTGATAATTGAAGTTTTTATACCATTCTTCTTGAAATGCTTTAGATAAGAAAGAATTTGCTGGTGAAGAAGTGTTTCTCCTCCGGTAAAACGAACCAGCTTAATGCCGGATTTTTTAGCCTCATCAACAACCGTTATCATTTGATCGTTTGTGATGTAAATCGGTTTTCTTTTTTTAGCAAATCCGCACATAAAGCATCTCGCGTTGCAATTTTCTGTAATCCTGATATATAAAATCTGTGGTTTCTCGTTTTTCTGGACATTCATATGTTAATTGAATATTTTTTTAATACTTCGCTTTTTTATATAATTGTCAAACACTTTCCTGTCATAACTTCTTCTGTTGTTTTTGATGGAATTAACCAAATCGGCATCTTTAGAAAAACACACATCAATTCTTTTCAACCGGTTGTTTTCGATCAAATTCTTCAACAGATCAGGGCTACCATATAAATCGATAAATTTAAAGCGCCTGCCTTTGTAACTTCTGAAAAGATCAACGGTTAACAGATAAAAACCGGGAGAGTATTTTTTAAAATTTTCATCGTACGACCACTTAATCACATATAAAATATTATTTGAAATAGTATCGATCCTAAACGCAATCGGAATTTCTTCTGGATTATATGCAAAAGTTATATTAGCCAAACCTGATTCAACGATATGGCTATAATAAGCTATCTGATTATCTCTTGAAAGCATGTCTTGATGATATTTTCTTTTCCAGGAATTAATTTCGATTCTAGTGATTTGGTCACAGTAATTACTACCAGTAAGCATTTTACAAGACAGGTTTTTTTCAAAGATTTTTTTTTGCTTTTCTGCCCTGCTATCATACCTGGAAATCAGTCGTTCCCAAATTATATCTTCACTATAGTCTCCATTAATTATAGATGAGGGCAATCTGTTCCAATGATAGCAATTGTCTATTTTTAACAAATATTTGGTATAAATATCCACCATATAAATTAGGGGGAAATACAAAATTTTGGCTTTTAATTGCTTTTTTACGTTGGACAGATACCGTTCCATAATTTTTAATTCGATGTTGTCGCGGCATAAGAATGGAAAACCGCTAAAGTTGCATTGCCAAACGTCCTCTGTTTTTCTTTCAAAAGCAGAAATTATATTTTCATTATTGTCTATGAAGACAAAAAAATCATTTTGCTTTTTTTGAAAGAACACTGCTTCAAGACTTAAGTAATTTTGCAAATATATTTTTCCGTAGGAATTATAGAGATTATCAATTAATGAACGATATTTTTTTAATTCGCCTTTAGAATAAATTACTGTAAACACTTCAAATTACAGATATAAAAATTATATTGTATTTATCTTCCATATCTATTATATTATAACAAATTACATCAAATACCGCATTATATGGATAAAGCAGGATATATTGTCTGTATTTCTAATCCCTTTGGGTTTGGTCCCGCAGGCAAAATTATCGCGTTAATGGAGGAATTGGCGAAAAGATGGAGAAAAGGAAAAATAGTATATATAGCCAGTAAACTGTGCCAAGAAATACTGCCAGGAAAATTAAGAAATAAGATCATTGTGGAAACGGCCGATGAAAGAAATGGAGATGTTTTAAAGAATCTTTTGGCGAAATACAATAATCCTTTTGTTATCTGTGTTCTTAATAAAACAGCAATAAAAACGGCTAAGTCCCTGGGTTTAAAAGCTTATTTCATTGACAGTTTGTCTTGGATGTGGAAAAAAATTCCGGAAGAATACCTACTGGCTGATACTTATTATTGTTTTGACCTTTTCGATATTCGTAAAAAAATCCCCGATAAAAAAAATATAAAAATAATACCTCCGGTATTTGGTAAGCTACCGAGATCTGTTGCCAATAAAAAACCTTACACCCTTCTACATCTTGGTGGATTTGTCAATCCTTACCAAAAACAAATATTTCGAACATATTTAAATTTACTTATTGATTCTTTACAAAACTATACGCTTAACCAGTTGTTGATCATAACCGGAGGAAAAGTGGCAATGCAGTATATTAAGGAAAGGTTAAAAGGTGATCGTATTCATCTCAGGACATATGGAAGAAATCAATTCCTTCAAACATTAAATCGAGCATCCCATTTCATCACCACTTCTGGATTGACGGCGACGTTGGAGGCATTTGCCTTAAAAACCCCCGTTTCTTTTATACCTCCAACAAATTTAAGCCAATATAGAATATTGGAGCTATTGAGTAATATGGGATGTGCAAAAACAAAGATGGAATGGAAGGATTTTGTCGAAGTTGATACAAATTTTGCAGGGTTGAATGAAAAAGAATCGATTGTAAAGATCCATAAACTCGCTAAAGGAATCTATAGAAATCCTCAATCCAGAGATTTATTCATCATTAAATTCCGGCAACTGCTTAACGGTTGTCCAAGCAAAAGCGATCAATATAAAATTTTTAGTAACTTCAAAGGTGATGGAACCAAAATCATTATTGATGATTTAATTTCACAATTTAAGCAAACGAAAAAATTATAAACTAATTAATCGCCATAAAACCTATTGACAATTTCGCAGGCATCCTCAAGTGTTTTTACTCTAATATGGGAATGATGATTTAACCAATAGTCTTCAAGATGCGCTTCACCGAAAATTATGACAACTTTGGATAATGAATAAGCGTAAAAAACTTCCATAGCCGTCCCTATCATACTTGCCGACGGATATGTATCGTTTACAATGACTATATCAGCTGCCATAATATCATTTTTGTCCCTAATTATTATTCCGCGCGGGTCAGGAACCGTTATACCTTTAATTTCGCGGCCTCGATATGGATGGAGGATTTTGAATTTCGGCTCCAACAAAGTTTTGGCTTTATCCCTCCATGCCATACTTTCTTTACGGTCAACACCACGCATCGGTCCTGATAAAAAAACTGTTTTCATAAATTAGGAATTATTAAAAATTTGTATCGGCCCTGTCCATTTTTCATTCCTAACAAAAATTTCTTTGTAATTTCCTTCCGTGTAATTGTTGATTACGTTAGCCCAAAATTTATTGGCAGATTTACATTTTTCAAGTTCTCTTATCTCCCATATACCCGGATATTTATTGAATATTATTCCAGCCACGGTTGTCCCGATTTTTTTATTTCTGAAGGTTTTTCGAACATAAAATTCTGCAATACTATTACATTCTTTTTCTATGACGGAATATTTATTAACCAAGGCAAATCCAGCTATTTCATTTTTGGCCATTATGAAATATGCATGATGTTGCGTTTTTTGAAAATACGAATCCAGATATTTATACCTTTTCGGATTCTTTACGTTTAATAATTCCCGCTGGTACAGTTTAAGCATTTTACATAAAACATCCCTGTTTTTTTTATCCACCTTTAATATACTGATATCTTTTTTTTGGACATTCATAATTGATTTAGTATTCATAATTATACTAAAATTGACAAAATTAAAGCTTATTATAAAATAGATTAATGATATTAAGCGTCTGCATCGGCATTTTTGATAGTAAAACTAAAACAGACAAAATTATTGATGCATTAAATCAATATAAATATAATGGGATAGAACTTCTGGGAGAGCCTAATAAATATAATATATCAAAACTTAAAAAAGAGCTAAAAGCAAAATCTATAAAAGTTACGGCTTTGACTGCCTGTGCCAGATTAAAAACGAGGAGAGACTTAGCCAGCAAAGACAAGGCGGTTCGCAAAAAAACAATAGAACATTATAAAAAGTGTTTGTATATGGCTTGCGATCTTTCTACCTCACTTGTAGGCGTATCATTAACAGCAGTTGGCAGATACTGGATTGAGGACGATTATTATTCCGAGAAACAACGTGCACTTGAGTCGTTAGATGAAATCATTGAAGAAGCAAAGAAGTTAAGAAAAACAATTGTTATCGAAACATTAAACAGATATGTCAGTTTTATGATGAATAGCATTCTTGAGTGTAAGGAATTCATTTTAACTAATAAATTAAAAAACGTCGGTATTTGCGGTGATTTATTCCATATGAATATCGAAGAAGCTAATTTATCCGATGCCATTAGGCAGTCTTCCTGCCTGTTAAAAAATATGCATATCGCGGACAGTAACAGACGAGGTATCGGTTATGGCCACCTCAATATTAAAGCAATTTTTGATGCGCTTTTAGCAATCAATTACCAAGGTCCTTTTACATTGGAATCCTGGGCGATGAGTAACAATCCATACAGTAATGTTGACAGTTCATTCCAAGAAATTAAAGGATATATGTTGGATTTCTCAAAATATTGCCTTAATTTCGCAAAAAGATAATAATGGAAAAAAATAAAATTGTTAGATTTGGTATTGTCGGTTGTGGAGTTGCCGGAACAAGGCATGCATTGGCTATTTCAAAAACAAAAAACGCCAAACTGTTGGCTGTTTGTTCAAATTTAAAAAAAAGTGCATTTGAATTAGCATCTAAATATTTAGGAACAAAGGCCATAACTTTTGAGAAGATGATTAAATCTGATTTAATCGATGTTATTTGCATCTGTTCACCGAATGCGTTCCATGCAGGACAAGCTTTACAGGCGATAACGCACGGAAAAAATGTCATTGTCGAAAAACCCTTAGCTATGCAAAAAAATGAAACTTCAGAAATACTTTCTTTAAGCAAAAAAAATAAAGTTCTTGTATCGGAAGTTCTACCACGGCGTTATGACAAAACCTGGTCAGGAATATATAATTTGTTTCTTGACAAAACTTTGAACGATATACGAATAGTTACTTTGGAACAGTTTTATTTTCGAAACGATGATTATTACAAAAATAGTAGCTGGCACGGAAGAAAAAAACTAGATGGAGGTATTATCCTAACACAGGGAATACATTATATTGATTTATTATACAGTTTAGTTTCGGCTTCATTATTGCCCATTCAGATTAAAGTTAAAGATATATACATTGATTCTACTGGTATACAAATTAAAAAAACAATTGGTATCTCAGATGTTGTATCCAGTCATTTTTCCGTTAATAAAAAAATAATAGGATCAATTAACATATCAACAGCGGCGTATCCCGGATCAAGTGCGAGAATTTTCATTAATTGCCGACAGGGAAGCATAACAGTTACAAATGATATCGTTACCTTATGGAATATCGACAAAGTGCCACTTCCTGTTCAAGGCACCACTGGTTGGAATGAAAAATCGGTTTTGCCAATTATAGAAGACATGACAAAAGCTTTAATTTTGAAGAAACCGTTGCAATTTGACTTGCAAAAAGCTATTGACTCATTGGAGTTTACATTGGCACTTAATAAAACAATTATATAGAATATAATATTTATGTCGCCCCAAAACCAATTCAATTTAAAAAAAATAGTAGTCGAGGATACGACACTTCGTGACGGTGAACAGGCACCTGGATTAGTTTTTTCCTCAAAGGAAAAAGTGGAAATTGTTAGCCTTCTGGATGATTTTGGTATTCCGATGATCGAAGTTGGTACCCCAGCCATGGGTGGTGATGAGGCAACTGCCATTCGTCGCATGATTAAGCTTCAACCAAAGGCAAAACTTATCGGTTGGAATCGGGGTGTCCGCGAGGATTTAGAAGCTTCGCTAAGACTTGGTTTGTCCTATGTGCATATAGGATTACCGGCATCAAAACAGCTTCTTGAACAAGGACTGCGTCATGACCGATCATGGCTTTTGGAAACAATGTTTGATTTGGTGAGTTGGGCTAAAAAAAGAGCGCAATTTGTTTCATTATCGGCTGAAGACGTTTGCCGAGCGGATCCTAATTTTTTGGTCAAATACGCAAAAGTCGCTTACCAAGCAGGAGCAGACAGGATTAGGCTTTCAGATACTGTTGGTTTGGCTGTCCCAACACAGTATGCTGATTTGGTAAGCCGTGTTTCTAAAGAAGCCAAAATCGCAGTCATGGTTCATGCTCATAATGATTTTGGTCTAAGTGTTGCTAATACATTGGCTGGCATAAATGCAGGCGCAAAATATTGTCATGTAACAGTCAATGGTATTGGTGAAAGAGCTGGTATGCCTCCACTTGATGAAGTTGTTATGGCGCTGAAATATTTATATAAAATTGACTTAGATTTTAACTTGAAAATTTTACCCAAGTTGTCCGCAAAATTAGCTAAAGTAACAGGAGTTGCGGTACATCCCTGGAAACCAATCGTCGGTTCAAATGTATTCTCGCACGAATCAGGTATTCATGTTGCAGGAACACTGCGCTGTTCAAGTATGTTTGAACCTTTCAGTCCAGAAGAAATTGGAGCGAAGCGCCATATTGTTATTGGAAAACATTCAGGCTATCATGGAATTGAGGCGGTTTTACGAGAACGAGCATGTAAGATAGATAGTAACCGTGCCAAGCGACTTCTTCCTTATGTTCGTAAAGAGGCAGTGAGACTAAAGCGTGCACTTACTCCTGTAGAGCTCGAAAAAATCAATAACAGAGTAATATTAAAAAATAGGCAAAAATAAAAAATTATAATAAGATGGATATCCAAACTAAATTCCATAAAAAATTCCTTTCAGCAAAAAAACCTTTAAGAATTGTTGGTGCTCATGACGGTTTGGGAGCAAAACTCATTGAACAACATGGATTTGATGGGATATGGGCAAGTGGCTTAGAAATTTCTGCAAGTCACTGTGTCCCAGATGCAAATATTTTAACCATGACTCAATATCTCGAAAGAACGCACGAAATGTGTTTATCCACATATTTACCCGTCATTGCAGATGTTGATACCGCTTACGGAAATTTCAATAATGCTGATCATATGATAAAACTTTACGAAGACGCCGGTGTAGCAGCTGTTGTAATAGAGGACAAACTTTTTCCTAAAAAAAACAGCCTTTTAGCAGGAAGGCAAGAACTTGATACAATTCCCGAATTCTGCGGAAAATTAGAAGCGGCATGCCTTGCAAGAAAAAACAAGAATGGAATGCTTATTATAGCAAGAATTGAAGCGCTCATCGCTGGCTATGGATTAAAAGAGGCACTTAGGCGTGCAGAAGCATATATAGAAGCTGGCGCAGATGGAATTCTTATCCATTCTAAGTCAAAAGAACCTGCAGAAATTTTAGAATTCCTAAAGAAATGGAATAAACATTCACCGATAGTATTAGTACCCACAACATATCCCTCATTATCATATAAAGACATGACTAAGTTGGGAGTGAACATGATAATTTATGCTAATCAATGTTTACGAGCCTCAATAAAAACAATACATTATATATTGAAAATCATAAATAAAGAAAAATCTACTATGTGTATTGAAAAGGAAATATCATCAGTTGAAGAAATTTTCGAACTTCAAGGAATGACTCTTTTAAAAGAACGTGAAAAAAGGTTCAATATTACTGTCAATAAATTAGCTAAAAAGTTTAATAATCCTCAATCTGTTAACCAATAAAATATGTCCTAAATCATCTTGAAGTTATTTTTCTGTATGAAGAAAAAGGGAAATAATTTCAATACATTTTTATACTGCCATATATATTCCTCCTAAAAAAAATTGAGAAAACCGAAAGCACGAAAAAATGAAGAACTTAGTATTACTTCAGTCGATTCCATTCCGTTGCTTACCACCCGCAAAACTTATTCAATCCAAATCTGGTAACGGCCAACAACCGGTGAAGAATAAACACAACTGCCAATCGGAAACAAAATTAATTGTCATTAGTCATTCCTTATATCAAATTTGAAAATAACCACAGTTTTACACGCACGTAAAATGCAAGATATTTTTGAAAGATAGTTAAGCAGTATCTACTATCGGAAAAATAATAATCTCCTCAAATTTTGCCCGGACCTGCCTCGATCATTGTCACAGTTTAATGGAAATAAAAGAGTTTAAATAAATTCCCAAGTTTTTATAAGTAATCCTCCAAAAACCAACCATCGCCAAAACCCAATTGTCAACTAGCCAGCCCCACGTGCTTTGGTCAACTTCGATAAAGGCTATCGGAAAAGTAAAGATTTAAAGTCAGTCGGAAAATAATAATCGCTACTCTTGGAACTAAGAGAAACATATTAGCCACAAACTCAACCTTAAGCGGTGCAATCAAATGAACCCGAGCATCACCCACGTTCAATACCAGGAGCAAATCATTCCGCTTGTTGCAAGCCCATCACTGCCTTGCCTTCTTAAGCTCGGGAAATAAAAAGAAAAATCACACTACATTGTCTTTGCCTTCTAAAAGGCTATCGTCTGTGTGCTTGATTATGTTGCTCGCTCCCTTCGGTCGCTCGCAAGTATCCCTTCGGGATTGTTGGGCAAGTAATGTCATCTTCGCTTCGTGTTTAGGCACCCCCTAAACACTACGCTCCGATGACTTTCTCGGTAAAAACGGTCAGTCGCAGTAAAAGGAAAATCTTATAAA
>Ga0172375_10005176_pt1 | contig 18930 bp, 11 predicted proteins | sample LakKiv1m_FD_114537 | JGI IMG/M metagenome (GOLD analysis project Ga0172375, IMG submission 114537) | Freshwater microbial communities from Kabuno Bay, South-Kivu, Congo - kab_092012_11.1m | ecosystem: Environmental > Aquatic > Freshwater > Lake | place: Democratic Republic of the Congo...
CGCAGCAGAAAAGGTGCGGCGGCCACGACACCTGGAACGCCCAGGACTTTCTGGGCGGTCTCTTTGTATTCGGTAAAGCCGTAGACGGATTTGAGCACGTTGCCGTGTGCGTTGGTGCCGATGATTTTATCGCGCAATTCCTGGGCGAAACCGCCCATTACTGAAAGCACGACAATGAGTGCGCATACACCCACGGCCACGCCGCATACGGATATCAGCGTTATGGTGGAAACGAATTTTACCGACCTGCGCGCCTTCAGGTAGCGCAGGGCGATGTTGGATTCAAAAGACATCAGTCCGCCGTCTCCAGCCTATACTTCCTTGCGCAGCAAGGGGAACAGAATTACTTCTCTGATGGACGCCTGATTTGTCATCAGCATAATCAGTCTGTCGATGCCGATTCCTTCGCCGGCTGCCGGAGGCATTCCGAATTCCAGCGCTTTTATGAACTCTTCGTCCATCGGCTGTGCTTCTTCGTCGCCCATGGCCTTCTGTTTAACCTGATCTTCCAGGCGCAGTCTCTGGTCGATGGGATCGTTAAGTTCGTTGAATGCGTTAGCCACTTCCATTCCGCCGATTATCAGCTCGAAGCGATCCACCCATTCGGGATTTTCCTCGTTTTTACGCGAAAGCGGTGAGACAGCCAGCGGGTATTCATGCATGAAAGTCGGCTGAATGAAATTGTGTTCGACAACTTCGTCAACCAGTTCCATCAGCAACTTGCCGTAAACCATGTTTTCGGCATTGGGCAGATTTATTCGTTTGGCGTAAGCCAGCAGCTTGCTGTGATCTTCCAGGTCTTCACGCGAAATATCGCCGTATTTGGCCAGTGCGTCGCGAACCGTAAGACGCGTCCAGGGCGGAGTGAAATCAATGATTTTACCCTGATAATCGATTTTGGTGGTTCCGTGAAGATCAAGACAGATTTTAGAAATGAGGTCTTCTGTCAGATCCATCAAGTCGTGATAGTTCGCATAAGCCCAGTAGAATTCCATCATGGTGAATTCGGGATTATGACGAACCGAGAAACCTTCGTTGCGGAAGTTGCGGTTGATTTCGAAGACACGCTCCATTCCGCCAACCAGCAGGCGCTTGAGATATAGTTCAGGCGCTACGCGCAGATACAGATCCATGTCCAGTGTGTTATGGTGCGTTACGAATGGTCTGGCCGCTCCGCCGCCGGGAATGGGATGCATCATCGGTGTTTCGACTTCGATGAAGTCTCTTTCACGCAGGTAATTGCGGATATAGCTGATTATATAATTGCGCTTGACGAAAACTTCTTTGGCTTCGGGATTGACTGTAAGATCTACCCAGCGCTGACGATAACGCGCCTCCACATCGGTGAGACCATGCCATTTTTCGGGCAGAGGCAGCAGGCTTTTACAAATGTGGCGCAGACTATCGACCTTAAGGGTAAGCTCGCCTGTGCGGGTGCGGACTGGTGTTCCAGTAACGCCGATTATGTCGCCGATGTCCATCTGTTTGAAGATTTCATACTGCTGGTCGCCGACCAGGTTCTTCTGAATAAAGACCTGTAATTTGCCGGATCTGTCCTGCAATATTACGAATGCCGCTTTTCCGAAGGAGCGTACTGCCATTATGCGACCGGCGATGGTGAATTTCTCGTCACCCAACTCCTCGCCTTCGACATCCTTATACTTCTTAACGACTTCTGCAGTGATGTTTTTCACTCTGAAATCGTTGGCGAAAGGGTTTACTCCCATTTCGCGCAGCTTTTCTATCTTTGCGCGCCTGTTTTTAAGCAGATCACCCAATTCTTCCATTTTTCCACCTCAATCAAAATATGTCTTCACCACATGCGCTTCATACGCATGTTGCCGGAATAAATTGAATGCTGAAAATACCCCAGTTCGCTATACCAGTCAAGCAAACTAACCTTATATTTATTATGAAGAAATCAAAGTGTTTACATGCAGATACGATGGGCGCTCCGTGGCTGAAGCAAAAATGAAGCCGAGTCCCGACGGGGTGTAACGTTTTTGGAGTGAACGACATGTATTTGCTGGTAAAATTTATCGACATGTTTTATGCTCTGCGTCAAGTTGAATTGAGGCATCCGGGTGCCGCAATACTTGAAGAAACAGCTTAATCCGAACGATTTTCGTGACAATTTAAAGAAGGTGTACGCAATGGTAAATCTGAAAAGCAAATTGTATGTATTCTGCCTCTTTCTGGTTCTCTCAGTTTGCCTTGCGGCTTGCGATTCTCTGGAAATGAAAGACATGGTCGACGGCGATCAGGTCGAAGATGAGGCCGATTCCGATCAACCCGACGGCGACGCCGAACTGGATACTGAGGATGTTATTGAAAGCTCAGAAGATTCCGAGTCCGCCGAGTCCGAAGAAAATATTGCAGGCGATGAAGAAGTCGAATCGGAAGACGGCGACGTCGAAGTAGCGGAAATTGCCGACGAAGAACCAGAGGTTCAGGATTCGGAAGACGAAGACGAGATAGAAGTCGAAACCGAAGCGGATGACGACAGAATAACTTTGAATCTTGTGGAAGGCTGCAACCCGTTCAGCATGACCGAAGACTGTCTGCCGCCGGTTCCATGCACATTCTTTGAAAAAAGCGACGAATCCAGCCCGACTGGAGTACGCGGCGACTATCCCGAAGACGGTTTGCCCAACTACAATGGCGACACACATTTCGATATCCACGCTGTCAACCTGGCCGATGGCGCCTCCCCCTCGGCACCGATTCTTGTGCATCTGGGCAAAGATCTGGCTCCGGCCTATCTGACCGGACAGCACGAGCTGGCAAACTCTGTCGCCGCCGATTCGGATATTGCTCTATTCGATATGGAGACGGGAAAACGCATCATGTTCATGGCCGAAATGGACATGAATTATCGCGACAAGCCCAAATACGATGATCGTCATCCCCTTATAATCCGACCGATGGAGCCGATGGTAATGGGGCACCGTCATGTTCTGGCGATGAAAAATGTCATAACGGATGTCGACGGCAATACTTTAACTTCCCCCGCAGCTTTTGCGGCTCTGCGCGATAATGTCATTACCACCAACGAGCCCATCGAAACCCGCCGGTCTGATTTCGAAGATATGTTCGAATTTCTGGATGAAGAGGGCTATGCCCGGGAAGACCTGCTTTTAGCTTGGTATTTCCATGTTTCAAGCTCCGAATGGCTTTTAGGCTCGGTGCTCTCCATGCGTGAACAGACTCTGGATATAATGAGCAATGATATTGACGAGTATTCCTACACCATTGACAGTGTTTCCGACAACCCATACTCGAATGTATGGAAAATTGTGCGCGGCACTTTTGAAGCACCTACTTTTCTGAATGCCGAAAATAATTTCGACTACGACGAGCAGCATCATCCACAGCTTCAAGCCGAAAATCAGGTGTTTCCGTATACTCTGATTATTCCGAAGGTTCTGGAAAACAGTATGGAAGCCGCGCCTCTGGTTATCTTCGGACACGGCATGTTCGGCACCGGCAACGAGTATCTCTCTGACAACGGCCCGGTCGGTCAGACCATCCGCGAAATGGCCCAGAGCGCCGGAGCCGTGGTAATAGCTACCGACTGGATCGGCATGTCGGCCAGCGACCAGCAGTTGCTGCAGGACGAGATTCTGCCTGATCTCAACCGTCTGGGCTTGATAACCGACCGTCTGCAGCAGGCTTTAATAAATAATCTGGCCATGACCGAATATGCTCTTGGGCCTTTTCAGACCGATGCGGGTATCAACCCCTTCGATCATGATCTGCTGGATGCCAACCGTGTTTATTACGTTGGTGTAAGCCTGGGCGGAATCATGGGAGCTTCATTCACATCAATCTCCAACCGCGTATCACGCGCGGTGCTGACTTCTCCCGGTTCGGTCTGGTCGAATCTTATTACGCGTTCATACATATGGGGCGGCTATGGTCTGGAGTTCATTTTCAGAATGGAATATCCCGATCCGGTGACGCAGCAGCTTGCTTTCGCCTTCATGCAGGCCCGTTTTGATAACTCGGACCCGGTCAATCTGACGAATCTGATTTACGCCAATCCGCTGGATGACGCGCCTGTCAAGACAATTTTAATGCAGGAAGGCATCGGCGATTGCATTGTAGCCAACATGACCACCGAAATGCTGGCTCGCGCCATCGGTGTTAAAATTGTCGAGCCATCCGTCAATGCACCCTATGGTCTCGAAAGCATTTCGGCTCCTGCCGAAATGGCCGCCATGAGCCAGTATAATCTCGTCGATTACACTTCGGTCTATATGCCGCCCGAAAGCAACGCCTGGCCGGAAACGGACAATAATGTTCACTGGTACATCTGCTTTCAGGCACACATCAAACAACAGTCGCATGAATTTCTTTCAAGTGGCGTAATAAACCAATACTGCGATGGAGCCTGCGATCCGAATTGATTCCGGCCTGATGCAGAACTATTGCATATTTCCTCTTTATGATAAACTTATAAGATAAGTCCGTCTGAATGGCGGTGTGTGTATCTTCGCCTCTGGGCGATTCATTAGTAAGGGTATGCCGATGAAGTCTTTTTCGATAAACGGATTCTTTTATTGCACAATGCTCATCTTCGCCATCTTCGGTTTCAGCGCCTGTCTGAGTGAGGGCGGAGACTCCGATTTTGAAGGCGACTATGATGATACGGAAGCTGATTCTCTGAAATGTGAGCGAGGTACTTTGCGTTGTGAAGGCAGCATATTGCAGATATGCAACGGGCAGGAATGGGTCGAAGAACAGGATTGCTCGGACAACGATAAAAGCTGCATAAGCGGTAAATGCACCAAATCAGGCAATGCCCTGGCTTCTCTTGTTGGTTCGGGGAGCCTGGATCTGGACTTCGATGAATACTCTTCATACATTATCGCGCCATTTTCTCTTACGTCCGAAAACGCTGTCGTGCCTTATTCCATAAGCCGGACAGAGGAATCCAGCACTAAAATAAATGCCCGCAATACTGTGAAATTCGAAAGTGACGCCAATTTTAGCGCTGCAGTTAAAAAGCTAGAACATCGTATAAGTTTTGACCGCATGCTGCGCGAAAGAGCAGCTTCAGTCTTTGATCACAATAGGCTTGGGCTTGAAGGGCGCGGACATGCCTCTAAGACAAAAGCGCAATGTTCTAGTTCGGCACAGTGCGGCGAGGGTGAAATATGTAATAAGGGTGAATGCCTGTCGGATGTTCCGCTGCATTTCTTCGGCTGGGAAATTACTGAGGACATTACGGCTGAAGTGGCCGCCAAAGGTGAGAAATGCGCCATTCTGGTAGACAGTCGCGATATGGAAGTCTTCAGTTCAGAAGACATTTCACAAATGTTATACAACTGTGAAAACATCATTCTGCCGCGTGATCATTTCTTTTTCGGCGAACCCACATACGGTGATCTGGGCGATATCGGTGATTACGACGGCGACGACCTGATTCATGTGCTTATAACGCATCTCTGCAATGATGAAGAAGTCTGGGGCTTCTTCTATTCCGGCGATTTTTATGAAGACAATGATGAAGATTATCCAAGCAACGAGCGTAATATAATTTATGTTGCCATCCCGCAGAACGAACAGGAGATGGTCAGCATTATGGCCACCATCGCTCATGAATATCAGCACCTGGTTCATTTCGTCCGTAAAACCCTAGGTCCAAACATGGCGGGCGTATCGCTTTCTCAGAGCTACGAAGAAACATGGCTGGACGAAGGTTTCTCTCACTTGGCTGAAGATCTGGTCGGTTTCGGCACCGACAACGTAGGCATGGCGAAATATTACTTCGATGCCGTACCACAGACTTCACTTATTTTTGACGGTGACACCATAGAGCAGCGCGCCATGGCTATGCTTATTTTCCGTTATCTCTACGAGCGCAAAGGCGGCGCATTATACAGCACGGAATCGCCGTCTTCCATTACCGACAAAGGCGGCGCAGCATTCTTAAAGGGTATGATCGGCTCCACATATTTCGGGCGTGAAAATGTAATCAAAGCTTACGGGGCGGAGTGGCGCGAGATAATGCTTGACTGGCTGACCACGCTGGCTTTAGATGGCACCGGTGCCACCGACGATTCTGACTTCAATTATCAGGAACCTTTCACCGACACTTTTACCGGATACGAAATAGGCGTTAAGACTCGCGGTGACCGTATGAGTTCGTGGGGTTATCCGATATCGCTGGAAGGACCGAACATCAAGTCTTTCAGCGGCAGTCTGCTGGAAGGTGAGATCAGCACCTGGGCGGCGGATTTCATTGAACTTAGCAGTTCGGGGGGAAATACAGTCGAGCTGCAAGGCGAATCCGAAAACGAATTATTCGTGGTCATCGGGAAATATTGATATCTGTTACTTTTCTTCCGAAGGCGGCTGCGCGCCGCCTTTTTTTGCGGGCTTTATGGAAACCCAGATCCAGGCTCCTATCAACGCGCCAACTCCATCGGCCAGAACATCACCGGCTTCACAGGAACGGCCAGGAATAAAAAACTGATGATACTCGTCGCTGACTCCGTATATCAACGCGAGAGCCATTGCCGCCGCGAAAATATGCAGATTGCCGCGCCTGTCTTCCGTGTTTCTCTTTAAAGTGAATACCCAGGCGGCGGCCAGTATGGCGTATGCGATGACATGCAGAAACTTATCGTAGTATGGAACAATTTCATTATGCGGCAGTTGAGGCTGATGAGAAAGCACAAAGATAATGGCCATGACAAGAACCGGGGCCAGAAATTTCAGATTTGTGTACTTCTCGTTCATGAATGCCTGTCACACTCCGGATTTGTCAAGATCCGTAACCTGTTTGCCCTTAAGCGAATTCTGATATGCTGCGACTATCTGAACATCGACCATCTTTCCGACAAGCTCCGGCGAGCCGGGGAAGTTGACGATTTTGTTTGACCGGGTGCGACCCTGCATTTCATTATCGCGTCTGGCAGAACCGTCAACCAGAACTTCCAGCGTGCGTCCAGTGTATGTGCGGTTAGCTTCGCGTGTTATCACCTTCTGCAATTCGAGCAGGCGGCTGAGGCGCTCCAGTTTGACTTCGCGTGGTACGTTGTCCTCAAGCTGTGCAGCTTTAGTCAGAGGACGTGGTGAATAGGCGAAAGCGAAAAGTGTTTCGTAACGCACCGCACGCAATACATCCAGTGTGCGCTGAAAGTCTTCTTCTGTCTCCTGCGGGAAGCCGACTATGATGTCACCCGATAGAGAAACATTCGGCAGATACTCGCGCAGTCTGGCCAGCTTGTTCAGATATTCTTCCGCCGTATAACCGCGATTCATAAGCTCCAGTATTTTATTGGAACCGCATTGTATGGGCAGGTGCAGATACTCGCATACTTTCGGCAGTTCTGCCATGGCCTGCATCTGACGTTCGTTTAAAGAAGCAGCATGACTGGTTACGAAACGAATACGCAGAAGCCCGTCGATATCGTTTATTTCGCGCAGCAGGTCGGCAAAATCGGTATCAGGCAGGTCGTTGCCGTAAGAATTGACGTTCTGCCCGAGCAGGGTGACTTCACGCACTCCGTTTTCCACCAGCCGTCGGCATTCGGCGGCGATTTCGGCTACCGGACGGCTCTTTTCGCGTCCACGTGTGAATGGCACTATGCAGTATGAGCAGAAATGATCGCAACCCTTCTGAATGGCGACAAATGTTGTAGGCACCAGACCCGGAACCAGAGCAGGGTAGGGCGCATCGGTTTCGATTATATGATAACCGCCGCTGCGGAAAGCCGTATCCTGCATTCGTATGCGCTTTTCTTCGACTTCTTCGACCAGCTCGCGTATGGACTGGATGGCGTCAGTGCCGATGCAGATATCGAGTTGCGGGAATCTTTCGAAGACCTTTTCTTTTATCTGCTGCGCCACACAACCGGCAGCGCCGATAATAAGATTCGGCTTGCTCTTTTTAAGCGGGATATAACGGCCAATGGTGGTGTAGAGCTTCTGCTCCGCCTTATCACGAACCGAGCAGGAGTTGACCAGTATCAGATCGGCTTCTTCCGGCTCAGACACCGGCATATAATCGGGGGCCAGCAACTCCATCATTTTCTCGGAGTCGTATTTGTTCATCTGGCAGCCGAATGTGGCTATGTAAACACCCTTGGCCAATGGCATTCCTTTCGACATAAAAACCGTGGGGATATTAACGGTTAAGCTGCTTTCAAGTCAAGCCGCGTTTTTAATAAGATGTTCCGCTTCTTGACCGGAAGCTCGCCTTTGTGCAGAATGAAACGCAAAGCTGAAACGAAAGGAATCATCTTGCCACGCAGAATAAAGCGCATAATTATTATCAGTCTCATCATTCTGGCTGTCATGCTGCCTGCCGCTGTATTGCTGTTCGATGGTGCATACTTAACCGGCGTTCTGGCTGGCGGTCTGATCGGCAGCCTCAATCTGTATTTTCTCGCACTGATGATCGTTAAAATCATGGCGGACGGAGCACCAAAGGGAACATTGGTTGTGCGTTTTCTGCTTAAATATGTGCTCATCGGACTTCTGATGGTTGGCGTTGTGTTTGTATTGGGCTGTCATCCCCTGGGAATCGCTGTGGGTTTTTCGAACATATTTCTGGCAATAATGATAGATGGTTTATTCATCCGCGATTCTTCGGGAGATATCGAAAACTGAAACACAATCTAAGGCGAGTTCAGCAGTTCCAGCGGATTAACTGAATTCCCATTAAGGCTGATCTTAAAATGCAGATGCGGGCCGGTAGAGCGTCCGGTACTGCCTATGGTTCCGAGCGGCTGGCCTTTTGTCACCAGCATTCCGCGTACAGTCAGAAAATCGTTCAGGTGCGCATAATAGGTGCGGAATCCGTTGCCGTGATCCACAATCACCAGATTTCCGGCGTGGTTTTTTCTGCCAGTATACACAACACGACCATGTTCAGCCGCCAGCACCAACTCACCTGTAGATCCCGCCAGGTCTATGGCATCATGGAAGGATGGTTTTCCTGTGATGGGGTGAATGCGCGGCCCGTAATCGCAGTTTATACGCGGCTCGAAGACCGGCCAGCGCAAGGTAAAACCGTAAAGCGAACTTTCTCTTTCTATTGGTATTTCAATGATCCCGGCATACTGTTTTTCATGTATCTGATTCAATTCTATCAGGGCGCGGTCTATGCGCACCGTCAGTCGGGTCAGGTCTATTTCAAGATGCGAGGGCAGTTTGGCGTAATAATCATAGCTTTGTTGGGCGTAGCGGTTAAGGCGGCGCTTGACGGAGAAAAGTTCTTCGGATGACAGCGTTCCTTTTTCTTCCTGTATATCCAGGCGTCGATGGATCGACATTATCATGGCAATCCAGTTTGATTCTTCTTTGCGCGTCATTTCACGGGCTGATATGCGGGACGAGGCTTCGGCGCGTTCTTCCTGCAGTGCCGCGTTGATGTCTTCATCAACAGTGTCGGGAAGAGCAACAGTCTTGGCGCAGGAGCAGAACAGAAGAGGTATCGACAGAATCGCCAGCAGAGCTAATATCCTAATTCTGATAATTCCGGTCTGCATTTATCTGTGTCGCCATTCGGACAGAGCGCTTGAAGTGTCGCGCAGGCGCAATGAAAGCACCTGCAGGAAACTGCGCAGAATCTTTACAGATAGGAAGGCTTCGGCGTGCAACAACTCTTCGAAACTGTCGATTTCGATTTCCAAAGCGTCGCACTCGGAAAGAGTTGTAACGGTTGCAGAGCGCTTTTCGCGGTCGATCAGTGCCATTTCCCCGAAATGACCGCCGTTGCCGATGACAGCCAGTTCGACGCCTTCTTTTTCTACCTTTACTTTACCATTTACCAATACGAACATGCGGTCGCCATCTTCACCTTCGCGTATTACCTGGCTGTCTTTTTCGTAATGTTTTATACGGGCGATATCCAGAACTCGTACCAACTCCTGATAGTTCAGGCGTGCGAACATGGGAATGCGTCGCAGAACCTCCAGTTTGCGCCCGGCTTCAATTTCGCCCGGCGACATGTCTACTTCCTCAACATCCACCACCACAGCGCTGATGTTGTCCTTGCCGCCGGCTTCATTGGCGAAATCTATCAGCGTCTGCGCAAGCTCGTCGGGCTTGCGGCCTTCCGACAAGCGCAGCAACTCGCGTTCGCCTTTAAGATAGCCATGCAACCCGTCTGAACAAAGAATGAAGCGGTCACCTGCCATGACTTCGATATGCATGGTATCGACCTGCACTTTTTCGTGTATGCCGACTCCGCGCGTAAGCACGTTTTTGAACTTGAAGGTTTCGGTTTCCTTGCCGCGCAGAAGACCGCGTTTCACCTGTTCCTGTAAAAGGCTGTGATCCTCGCTTATCTGATGCAGTTCACCGTCGCGCTGCAGGTAAATGCGGCTGTCGCCTACATGTGCAATAAAGCCGGAAGCTCCGGCCAAAAGCAGAGACGACATTGTAGTGCCCAGACCGTTTTTCGATTGTCTGCGACGGGCGATATTGAAAAGGATTGTGCAGGCATCCTGAACGGCTTCTTCCATAAGATCCAGCAGAACGCGCTTGCGGCTGACGCTGCGATCCTTAATAAAGGCATCTATCAGAGCGCGGTCGTTCTGAATCTTATGCGCCATGACGTCAACGGCCATGCGGCTGGCTACTTCACCCGCCTCATGTCCGCCCATGCCATCGGCTACAATAAAAAGATTAAGTTCACCGTCGGCCAGGCGACTGTCTTCGTTGTGGTCGCGTTTTCGGCCTACATCCGATTTTTCGGCAAATGAAAGCTTCATGGCCCTTTTTCCCCATTCTGCCGGATTGTTTCCATCAGAATGCATTGTTAGCAGAAAACGCCGGGAATATCAAATATGAGGCCTGGCAGGCGATGATATGTCTGCTATCTTTGCCAATGGAGCGTCGACCATTATTTCCTTGCCCGCAGGGGCGGGTGTCGATAGGATATCCTTCTTTTAAAGGCGATTGCAACGAGGAATGCCGTGACTGCCGGAAACAGGGAAACAATCTATCTGGTTGACGTATCTGGATACATATTCAGAGCTTACCATGCCGTGCGCTATCTGACCAGTTCGAAGGGCGTTCCCACTAACGCTGTTTTCGGCTTCACCCAGATGCTGCTCAAGCTCATCAAGGATTATCAGCCCAAATATGTCGGTATGGTTTTCGACATTTCGCGCAAATCCTTCAGAACCGAGCTCTATCCGCAATACAAAGCCCATCGCCCGCCTCCACCCGAAGATCTTGTGCCGCAATTCGCACTTATTCGGGATGTTGTGCGGGCCTTCGGCACTCCGGTGATTGAGCTCGAAAATTACGAGGCCGATGATCTGATCGGCACACTGGCGCGCCGCTTCGAGCGCGAAGGCCACGATGTACGCATAATAACCAGCGACAAGGACCTGATGCAGTTGGTAAGCGACAGGGTTAAAATTATCGACACCTGGAAAAACAAAGTCATCGGCATCAGCGAAGTCGAAGAGCGCTTTGGGGTAGAGCCTGGACGGGTTATCGAAGTGATGGGGCTGTCCGGAGATACTTCCGATAACGTACCTGGTATTCCGGGTATCGGTGAAAAGACCGCAATCCAGCTTATTCGTGAATTCGGCAGCATAGAATCTCTGCTGGGACGCATCGATGAAGTGGCCGGAGAAAAGCGTCGCGAGAACCTGCGGGAATTTGCCGATCAGGCTCGTTTGTCGCGCCGTCTGGTGACGCTGGATTTTGATGCGCCGATTGACATCAAGCTCGAAGACATAACCTGGAACGGCCCCAACGCCGAGCTTATTACGCCGCTTTTCAAAGAGCTCGAATTCACCAGGCTCCTGTCGGGAATCGATCTTGGATATAAAAGCGCTCCGGTGCTCGACCGCGAAGCCTATACACTGGTGAACACCGAAGAAAAGTTGTCTGCTCTGCTGGAGCGTCTGGCGCAATCGCCCTGTGTGACATTTGATACCGAGACTAATACGCTCAATCCGCTGGCTGATTCTCCATTAGTGGGTCTGTCCTTCTCGCCGCAGAAAAGCGAATCGTACTACGTTCCAGTAGCGCACCGCGGAGATAACGTTCAGCAGCTTGATAAAACGTATGTTCTCGAAAAGCTGAAGCCATTATTTGCCGATCCGCAACGGACGTGGATTGCTCAGAACACCAAGTTTGACATGCAAGTGCTGGAATCTGAAGGCGTCGCTATCTGTGGGCGTATAGATGATACCATGCTCATGCATTATCTGGTTTACCCGGGCGTGCGCGGGCATGGTCTGGATAACATGGCCATGGATCTGCTTGGCCATCGCATGATAAGCTACAACGAAGTTACAATTAACGGCAAACTCGATTTTTCGATGGTTGATACGCAGTTGGCCTGCCGTTATTCGGCGGAAGATGCCGACGCCACGCAGAGACTTTACGATCTTCTTTCTCCGCAACTGGACGAGAAGGATTTGCGCGACTTCTACGAAAAAGTCGAACGTCCGCTGGTTCCAGTTCTGGCTCGTATGGAGCGTGACGGGGTAAAGGTTGACAGTGCTGCGCTGGAAAATCTTACCGGCATTTTTGATGAGCTTATCAGGCAGAAGGAACAGGAAGCCTTCGATATCGCCGGTGAAGAATTCAATATGGCTTCGCCGCGACAGCTCGGAGTGGTTCTCTTTGAAAAAATGGGACTGCCGAAGGGACGTAAAACTTCGCATGGCTACTCAACCGATTCGGCAGTGCTCGAAAAGCTTACGCCATACAGTCCGCTGCCCGAAGTTGTGCTCGACTACCGTCAGGCCGCCAAGCTCAAATCGACATACACTGACACTCTGGTGAAACTGATTGATCCGCGCGACGGACGTATTCACACCAGCTTCAACCAGACTGTGACCATAACCGGCAGACTGTCATCGTCCGATCCGAACCTGCAGAATATACCCATTCGCAGCGAAGCGGGTCGCATGATAAGGAAAGCCTTTGTGCCGGAGCAGGGCAACGTGTTTGTCGGCGCAGATTATTCGCAGGTAGAGCTGCGTATACTGGCGCATCTGTCGAAAGACCCTATCCTCATCGACGCCTTCAGGCGTGGTGAAGATATCCATACTCGCACTGCTCGCGAAGTCTTCGGCGGTCTGACGGCTGTGACGCCGGAAATGCGTCAGTACGCCAAGACCATCAATTTTGGAATCGTATACGGCCAGACGGCTTTCGGTTTATCGCAGCAACTCAACATCTCGCAAGGTGAGGCACGACGCTTCATCGATAACTATTTTGCCCGTTATTCACAACTTAAGCGTTACATGGACGCCGAAATTGAGAACGCCCGTGGCAGTAAAACAGTGCGCACTATCTTCGGGCGCAGCATTCCACTTGAGGGCATCGACGAAGGCTCGCAGGCACAGCGCAAACATCAGGAGCGCGTAGCCGTCAACGCACCGATTCAGGGCGCTTCGGCAGATATAACCAAGCTGGCCATGATAGCCGTGGATGAAGAAATAAAGCGCAGCGGCAGTCGCGCAAAAATGATATTGCAGGTGCATGACGAACTGCTCTTCGAAGTTCCGCTGGAGGAAGCCGAAGATCTGCGCGTTATGGTAAAAGAAAAAATGGAAAACGTGGCGCATCTCGATGTGCCGCTTATTGTTGACGCCCATATCGGTGCCAACTGGGACGAAGCACACTAGCAGGCAGGTCTATTATGTCAGCAATCAATGATGAAACATTGAAATCCATTTTCGAAAGCGTCATCAGTCGCGTCGTTGCGGCCCGTGACGAAAAGGAACTGGATGAAATCCGGGTGGCCTTTCTGGGCAAAAAGGGTCTTATTACCGAGCAGATGAAACGCCTCGGCAGTCTTTCACCAGAAGAACGCAAAACCTTTGGCGCTCAGGTGAATGAAGCCAAGGGCGGCGTCGAAGAGGCCATTAAGAAGCGCGGAGTGGAACTGGAGTCCATGCGCTACGCCGATCTGGCCGAAAAGGAATGGCTGGACGTGACTATTCCGGGCGAATCGGTCAAGCGTGGTCATCTGAACCCCATTTCTCAGATCCAGTACGAGCTTGAAGACATCTTTACATCGCTCGGTTTCAGTGTGGCGGACGGCCCGCATGTCGAAACTGAGTTTAATAATTTCGAGGCGCTCAATATCCCGGCTGATCATCCGGCCCGCGACATGCAGGACACTTTCTGGACTGAAGACGGCAATCTGCTGCGCACGCATACTTCCTGTATACAGGTAAGAGCGATGCTGAACAGAAAACCGCCTTTGCGGATAATCGGACCAGGACGGGTTTTCCGTTACGAAGCTACCGACGCTTCGCACAGCAATACCTTCCATCAGATGGAAGGTCTAATGGTTGACCGCAACATTTCAGTGTCAAACCTTATTCATTTTATGAAAACGCTGCTGCGCGAAATATTCAAGCAGGACGTGAAAATTCGTCTGCGTCCCGGATATTTCCCATTCGTAGAACCGGGTTTCGAGCTGGATATCAACTGCCTTATCTGTGGCGGTTCAGGTTGTCCGGTATGCAAGCAGTCCGGCTGGCTGGAACTTCTGCCCTGCGGGCTGGTGCATCCTAACGTGCTTAAAAACGTGGGCATAGATCCGGCTGAATATACCGGCTTCGCCTTCGGTCTGGGAATGGATCGTCTGGTTATGATGCGTTACGGAATAGACGACGTTCGTCATTTCCTGTCAGGCGACATTCGTTTTGTAGAGCAGTTCTGATACCAACTTTTGAAACATAGAACGGAATTGAGGTTCACATGAAACTGAGCCTGGAATGGATAAATGAATTCGTGAACATCAGCGGTATAGATCCTGCTGATCTTATGAACCGTCTGACCATGAGCACCGCCGAAGTCGAATGCATGGATCGTGTCGGAGAGCACTTTAAGCAAATTGTGGCTGTGCGCGTGCTGGAAATCAAGCAGCATCCGAATGCCGACAAACTGAAGATAGTTAAAGCTTCGGATGGCATGTCGGAATACGAAGTAGTCTGCGGCGCGCCTAATGTGGCCGTGGGGCAGATTGCCGCTTTGGCACGCACCGGTACCGTGCTGCCGTCAGGCGAACTCAAGCCGGCTGTTATTCGCGGTGTCAGGTCCGAAGGCATGCTGTGTGCCGAAGATGAATTGGGTATATCGGAAGATCATTCGGGCTTGCTGCTGCTGCCGGACAAGACGTTGATCGGAAGCACGCTCGATGACATTTATGGCTTACCCGATGCAGTCATCGAGATAGACAATAAATCGATAACAAACCGCCCCGACTTGTGGGGGCATTACGGCTTTGCGCGTGAAGTATCCGCCATTTACGGGCGCGGTCTCAAAGGCGTGCCGGGTGAAAATGTCGTTCTTGAGGGCGAAGCTGTAGAGAATCTGCAGATCGACAACCGCGCTCCGGATCTGTGTCTGCGTTATTCGGCGCTGGTTATCGACAATGTCGCCGTGCGGCCATCGCCCATGTGGATGCAACGTCGCCTGAAGCGCGTGGGACTGCGACCGATCAACAATCTAGTAGATGTTACTAACTACATTATGCTTGAACTTGGCCAGCCCATGCATGCCTTCGACAGCCGCATGATTGAAGGTGGTCGTATAGATATAAGGCGTGCCGAAGCCGGAGAAAAGTTTGTCACGCTGGATGGTGTAGAGCATTTACTTACTAATGATAACCTGCTCATCGCAGATGCCGTTAAGGGTGTGGCGCTGGCGGGTGTAATGGGTGGGTTGCACAGCAGTATTGCTGATGATACCAGCAAGGTGGTACTGGAATCAGCCACCTTCCATGCAGCCAATGTGCGTCGCACCGCCAATTCCTTTGGTCTGCGTACCGATTCCGCCCAGCGCTTCGAAAAAAGCCAGGATCCATGCAATACAATTCCGGCATTATACCGGGCTTACGAGCTTATCCGTTTGAGCTGTCCCGAAGCGCGTGTTGCTTCCGCTGTGCTGGACTCCTGGCCGACGAAGGCGGTTGAAATTAAGATTGAGAAAAGTCTAAGCCGCATAAGGCGCAGACTGGGTGCAGATATTGCGGATGAGCGTATTCTGAACATACTGTCTTCACTTAAATTCGGTATAGAAAAAATTGATGATGATCGTTTCATGGTAAGTGTCCCGAGCTGGCGCGCCACCAAAGATATCAGCATGGGCGCTGACATTGTAGAAGAGGTCGGGCGTATTTACGGATACGACAACATCGCCCCGCAGGCTCCGATGGTGGAATGCGTAACGCCGCCTTCCAACCCGATGAGAAAATTCGAACGTCGTCTGAAGAACATAATGTGTACAGGTCTGGGTTTCGATGAAGTAATGAATTATTCAATGATCGGCGAGCAGCTTTTCAGCCGCTGTGGTTTCGATGCCGAAAACGCTCTGCGTCTGCGAAACCAGCTTTCGGTGGAAGAAGACCGCATGCGCACCAGTCTCATTCCGCAGATAATGAAGAACATCGCCGACAATCAGCGTTTCCGAGCCGATTTCCGTTTCTTCGAATACGGACGCAGCTATCACAAGGTCAGTCGTTCCGATGCCGCTCTTGCGACTGAACGCTACTGGGTGGTCGGGTCAGTATCGGCGGAGAAGGGCGAGAACCTTTTCCATAACGCCAGGAGTCTCATCGATAGCCTGCTGGAACGCATTGGCATTGCTTCTGAGTTCGGCGTGTGGTCGGATTGTACAAGCTGGGCGCATCCAGGACGGGCAGCGCAGATCAGCGCCAAAGGCGGCATAATCGGCCATATAGCTGAAGTTCATCCGAAGGCTGCAGCAGATCTTGACATGCGTCATCCCTGCGTAATTTTCGAACTGGATGCCGATGCTTTATTCAGGTTGCAGAATCCGGACTCCAAATTCAATCCGCTGCGCCGATTCCCGGTCAATTCTCTGGAGCTGACTGTAATCGCTTCCAGTCACAAACATCAGGCCGATATCGAAGATGTAATCCGCAGATCCGGCGGCAGTCTGCTGCTAAGCACGGCATATATGTATCAATATGAAGGTGATCCGATTCCTGCCGGCAGTAAGGCCGTAACATATAACATAGTCTTCGGAGCCGAAGATCATACGCTTTCTTCTGAAGAGATCGAGCGAGCCCGTGAAAGCGTGATAGCTGCTCTGGCCGCTGCAGGTCTGCCGATTCGCGGACGCGAAGCCTGATCCATATTGCAGAATCAAAAAAAGAATGGGCGGCCCGCAGGGCCGCCCATTCTTTTTTATTAGACTCTTTATACTTCTCTGCGTCTTAAAGCAAAGATACCTAGCAGGCCAAGCAGCCAGAGGCTTCCGGATCCGTCAGGCAGGCCGTTGCAGCCGCCAGAACCTTCGCCGGATTTGTCGTCGCCGCCCGGAATGACGACTTCAGCTTCCGTGTCGCCGTCGATAGAAACTTCATCGCCGTCGTTTTCTTCATGCGGTTTGTATCCGACAAAACCGATGCTGAAATGATCCACAAGTGCGGTGGCGATGCCATCGATTAACTCCGCGCTGCTTATGCGCCCAAATGATTCTTCGCTTCCCAGCATGCTCCAGTAAAGGCCGTTCGAACCTTCATTGATGCGGCTCTGATTATAAGGCATATTGACTGTGATCGGCTGATTGAATTGAAGTCCGGCAGGCTCGAATCTCCAGATGTCGCTGATGGAGATATAGGGAGAAATGTCTGTGCCGTTAGCCAGGCTTACTGTGATTTCGACTTCGCTGTCCAATGCACCGGAGGGGAAATAGATCTCCAGTCCCTGATCGGTTACGAGTCTGCCGCCCTTGGGGCCTATAACGATGCTATAGGATGAATCGCTTTCGTCTTCCACCATATCGCCATCGACGATCTCGTCGCCGTCTTCAATTGCAGTGTCATCTTCAAAATCTTCTGCATCGCCGTCGTTCGGATAATCGCTGTCGAAATCCCCGTCAGCGTCGCCGTCTTCATCTTCATCTTCACAAGAGGGAGACTGCTGTGCTTCGCCAATGAATTGCAGAATGCGTAGCATCACTTCGTTGCGCAGATCTTCACCGACCAGCGTTTCGAATGGAATGCCCAGGTAAACCAGTTTGACCGTACCGCATTTTTTACAGACGGCCAGTCCTTTAGTTTTTTCGTTGTATGTGGCGCAGAGGAAGGACTCGTCGTATGGTTCAATAACATCCGGCCAGTCCACATCATATGTTCCATGGGTACCATCGTCAAAGCTGCCGGATATACCTGCAAAAATTGAATCCTCAGTACCGACAAAACCATACTCACCGGCGTCGTCAGAGACATAATTTGCCTTGAGATAATTATTTATCCAGCTTTGATAGTCGACGTCGTTGGCTCCTACAAAGGCATCCCAAGCTATTTCTGAACCGCTGATGAAAAGTGCGCCATTAGAAAGAGCCAGGAAGTCAGCCAGTTTCTGCCGTCTGGTCGAGTTGACAGCCTGGAAATAATTTTCTCCTCCAGTCCCGGCTTCTTCTCCTCCGATCCAGTCGATCATTTCGATTTCAGACTCGTCAAGATCGTATGAATCGAAAGCTTCATTGCTGGCGGATACGAAGAAGTAATTTCCGGCTGTTTCGACAGCGCGGGCGTGTCTGACTATATAGTCATGAGTGTTGTTTTCTTCCTGAATGGAGCGGTCCAGTCGGTCGAATCCATTGACTATAAGCAGCGCCGGTTTCTGTGTACAATTAATGCGCGCCGCTACCGGCTCGGAAATGAGTGATTCTCCGCCGGCGTTGACTCCGGCCACACGGAAGAAATAGGTGCGTCCGCGCTCCAGGTCGTCGAAGTAGTAATAGGTTTCGTCGGTGGTAATAACACCGTTGTCGGTGGCATAGCCGTCAGTCGATACATAAATGCGGTAGCTGTCCGGCACGCCTTCGCCTTCCCATGTTGTCTCCGGTTGCGGCTGCCACGAGAGACGCACGCTGCCGGGTGTAGGCACTTCGGTCTGAAGATTCTGTATACGGCGCGGCGGAAGCGGAGCGCTGACGCCGAAATAGCGGAATACG
>Ga0172375_10005178_pt1 | contig 18927 bp, 17 predicted proteins | sample LakKiv1m_FD_114537 | JGI IMG/M metagenome (GOLD analysis project Ga0172375, IMG submission 114537) | Freshwater microbial communities from Kabuno Bay, South-Kivu, Congo - kab_092012_11.1m | ecosystem: Environmental > Aquatic > Freshwater > Lake | place: Democratic Republic of the Congo...
ATGGGCTGGCATGTCTTGGCCGGGTTTATGGTCAACGCCTTGCGCTGGACAATTTCTTTGGGTGTATGTCGAAGTAACATGAGTCAGTACCTTCCTCGATGGATCAATCCCAGGCGTATTTGGCCGCCAGTTCGGGGCTTTCCTGCCAGGGCGCTTTGAGATGCTTCCAGATCTGACTGTTGACCATGCGGTCAATCTCCCGGTAGAAATTGACGGCTCCCTTGAATCCCGCGTACGGACCGCCGGAATCGTAGCTGTGGAGCTGCTTCATCGGTATGCCCTTCTTCTGAATGGCGAATTTCTCTTTGATGCCTGCACAGAAAATGGCCGGTTTGTATATTTCGATGAGCCGCTCCGTCTCGTACTGGCTGATGTCGTCTATCACCAGCGTTCCCGCCGGCATCTCACGCATCATGCCGTCGTAGTCTTTGAATCGGAATCCCTTCTCCTGGAGTCGTTCGAGCTCCTCCGCGGTCTTACGCGGACGAAATCTTTCCGGGTCGGGTTGGACTTCCAACTCCTCGATGTTACGGCTGTCCGCATCCACCTTGAGGAATGGAATAACGTGGCGGCCCTCGTAATCATCGCGATGTGCGAATTCGTAGCCCGCGGATATGGTTTCCATACCGATTTCCCGGAAAAGCTCCTGGTAGTGATGCGCTCGGGAGCCGCCGACGAACAGCATGGCCACCTTTCCTTTGCAGCGCTGCCGAACTTCATCACGCACCTTGATAACTTCCGGCATTTCCCGGGCGATGACCGCCTCGACCCGTTCGCTCAGCTCGTCATCTTCAAAATACTTGGCGATCTTCCGGAGCGTCTTTGCCGAGGCTTCCGCGCCTATGAAATTAATTTTAATCCAGGGGATCCCGAACTTTGTCTCCATCATCTCAGCTACGTAGTTGATGGAACGATGGCACATGATTGTGTTGAGATCCGCGGTGTGAGCGTTGGCAAACTGGTCATAAGTGGAATTTCCGCTGAACGTGGAGACCACGGTGATCCCGCAGTCCTCAAGGATGCGGTCTATTTCGAACGCGTCGCCGCCGATATTGTACTCGCCCAGCAGGTTGATCTTGAATTTGCCTTCCTTGACATTGTCATTGAGGCCCACGACGTGAGTGAAAATACCGTTGTTTGCAATGTGGTGACCCGCGGACTGACTGACGCCCTTGTAACCCTCGCAGCTGAACCCGAAGACGTTTGTCCCGAGCTGTTCTTTCATCTCACGGGCTACTGAGTGAACATCGTCTCCTATTAGCCCCACCGGGCATGTCGCGAAGATGCTGATCGCTTTGGGCTTGAACAGATCGTAGGCTTCCTGGATGGCTGCCCGAAGCTTCTTTTCGCCGCCGAATACTATGTGCTCTTCCTGCATGTCCGTGGAAAAGCAGTAAGTCATATAGTTTTCATCGGTCGGCCCATGCGTACGGGTCTGATTTCGCCGTGTAAGCCAGCTGTAGAAACCGCACCCGATGGGCCCGTGAGTGATGTTCACTATGTCGCGAGTGGGCCCCAGGATCACGCCCTTGCATCCTGCATATGTACAGCCGCGCTGAGTAATGATGCCGGGAATGGTGCGGGTATTGGCCCCGATTTCGGGCAGTTCCACGCCGTCGCCCGGCTGGTTGACGATGATTTGTTTGGCGCGTTTTCGAGCCACCTTGGTTGGAACTTTTCTCAGAAGCTCCTGCTTGACTTCCTGGGGGTCAATGGCCTCCGCCCCCAGTTGGATGGATTCATCATTGAGTACCTTCATGGTGTTCTCCCGTTAACAAAAGTCCGTTCCACGCGTCCATGTCACGCTTCATCCAGGATGCTGTCGCCGTTTTCACTGGTCCGGACGCTGATTGAGTCTCTCACCGGCATGACGAAGATTTTTCCGTCGCCTGATTTGCCGGTTCGATTGACCTTGATGATGGTTTTCACCGTCAGTTGGACGAGCTTCTCAGGCACAACTACGATAAGAAGGCGTTTCGGGATCAGGCGCTGGCTCTGCCCGAGCTGCGCTATGGCTTCTTCGTAACCCTTTTCGGCGCCTTCCAGGAGACTGTAATCTACGAGGCCCTTGCCTCTTCCCAGGACCTCCTTGGCGGTCATGGATGGTATGCCCGCATCGGAAAGCGCCTTCTTGGTCAGATTCATCTTGTTCATGCGGATGATCGCCATGACTTCTTTCATATCTTCACCTCTTCGGTCTCGCCGGAAGCCGTCTCCTTGATGCCCGAACTGATGGTGTAGACTTCGTCCACCGGGCTCACAAAGATCTTGCCGTCGCCGTAAGCGCCCTTATCTCCGGTCCGTGCCGCTTTGATCACGGTTTTGATCACGAAGTCCTTATCCGCATCGGGCACCACGGTAATCAGTAGTTCCTTGGGGATCTCGTCATAGGTGATTTCGCCGATCTTTATGCCCCGCTGCTTGCCGCGGCCGACTACCGATACTTTGGTCACCGCAGGAAAACCCGCTTCCATCAGCGCTGCCAGTACGTCGTCCACCTTTGTGGGCCTTACGATGGATCTGATCATCAACATATCCGTCACCTCGTTTCCGTATTCGCGTCTGCGTATTTGTCCACGCTTAGCCCGCCAGGCCGTGCTTGATCAAAAGTGCTTCAAGTTCGTCCGTGCTCATGGGTTTGGGAACAACATGCAGCTGGTTGTTTTCGATCTTCTTGGCCAAAGTCCGGTATTCTTCCGCCTGTGCGTGGTCCCGATCAAACGCGATGACTGTCTTCCGGTTGATTTCAGCCCTCTGCACCACGTTGTCACGAGGCACGAAGTGGATCATCTGAGTGCCGAGTTGTTCGGCGAAGGCTTCGATCATCTCCTGCTCGTAGTCCACCTTGCGGCTGTTGCATATGAGTCCGCCCAGACGCACGCCGCCCGCTTCAGCAAATTTTACGATGCCTTTGCAGATGTTGTTGGCCGCGTACATGGCCATCATTTCGCCGGACACCACTATATAGATCTCCTGAGCCTTGCCTTCACGGATGGGCATTGCGAACCCGCCGCAAACCACGTCGCCCAAGACGTCGTAGAAGGCGTAATCCAGCTTCTCGCTCGCCGCGTAGGCGCCTAGCTGCTCCAACAAGTTGATGGAAGTGATGATGCCGCGTCCCGCGCATCCAACGCCCGGTTCCGGCCCGCCCGATTCAACGCAGATCGTCCCTTGGAAACCCGTTTTCCGAATGTCCTCCAACTCAACGTCTTCGCCTTCGGCTCTCAGGGTGTCGAGCACGGTTTTCTGGGAGAGACCCCCGAGCAGGAGCCGTGTGGAGTCCGCTTTAGGGTCGCAGCCCACCACCATTACTCTGCGACCCATCTCGGCCAGGCCTGCAACAGTATTCTGTGTGGTGGTGGATTTGCCGATGCCTCCTTTTCCGTAAATTGCTATTTTTCTCATGCTGGTCACCGTCCGCCTTTCATGAAATTCTGGGGCGGTTAGAGCAACTAGCGTGCCAGAGTCCATCCGCTCGGATGTCTTCGTCGTAACATATAGAGATGACGACTGATGATTCCCGGACCGCCAATCTTCAAACTAATTCGGAGTTACACTCGTTTACAAAAACGTCATTTCTCGCGACGACAATTTTGTAACGTTGACCACAAGAATTATTGTCTCTTAGGGGCCTAATGCTATAATCCCGCGCCGCTGAGCTGGGCGAAGGCTCCAGCGGAAAGTAATTGAGGGATACAGCAGTTGCCGAATTCCCCGACCGTTTCACTACCACGGTCTGAGGGACTCCCGAACGTAGGTTTAACGGCTCTGCGTTGTCTGAAGTTTGGGAGTTCCTCAGACCGTGGGCCGGCCAATAGGACGTTATTTTTGGCAACTGATGTACAACGGAGGAAACCATGGAGGAAAAAAAGGAAAGGTGGCTCAACTATCTGGCTGTCAGCACGGTTATCCTTGCGGTGACGGCAACGCTGTCAACCTTCTACGGGCAGCGGCACTCCACCAGGGCAGTCCTGAGCGAAATCAAGTCGTCCAACCAGTGGAACTATTACCAGGCCAAGAAGATCAGAGGCTATCTGTTTGAACTGCAAAAAGACACCATGGAAACGGAACTGAAGCTTCGAGCAGCGACCGTCACTCCGGAAGTCAAGTCTGTAATTGACAAACGCATATCCGGTTTCGACTCAAAAATAAAGAAATGGGATGCCGATCGGGACCAGATAGAAAAAGAGGCCCGGGAGTACGAGCAGGCCAGGGACGCTGCGCTCAAGAACGGCCAGGCGTTCGGAATGGCCGTGGTGTTCCTTCAGATGGCCATTCTTCTGTCGTCAATTTCGGCTCTCATGAAGAAAAAATTTGTCTGGGTATCCGGCTTGGCCGTGGGCGCGGTGGGCCTGGTCTACTTCGCGAACGGCTTCTTGCTGTTCATGTGAGGCTGTATGAGATAGACGAGGGCCCGAGTACACCACTTCATGAATGCGGTGACGGAACGGGGTGCCCGGAAGCATGGCCTGCGGCCGCCGTACGGAACGTAGGGGCGGGGTTTATCCCCGCCCGTTATCCGGGAATGGTGGGGGCGGACCGGTGTGTCCGCCCTATCTTGGCGGCGTTTTCGGAGCACGGGCGGACACACAGGTCCGCCCCTACGCGGCCATCGCATTCTCATCTTTTCCGACCCGTTGTGAATGCGCTACCGAATTCACGAAAAAGGGTCCGAGTCCGCTGCTGGCTCACAATACGAGACAAAACGAGACCACCCCTCCTGTGCCGAATTTCTTTGTTGACACACACCCCTCAACTCTCGGATTATAGGGTGTCTTCCAATCGAACGGTATAGGCGTATTCAACAACGTAACAAGATCGTTCCGGGTTCGGGGGTAAGAAGGATTGACCGCAGAGCACGCGGAGGACGCAGGGAGGAAAGATGGGCGGCGCATCACCATATGGACTGCGGCGGTACGCAGTCAGGCCGCTGTTGTCTTCAGGGTCGCAGAGCGAATCCGCAGAGTCCCGTGCGGAAGAAACGCGCGCAAGACTGGGATTTCCCATGAAAAACGGACTCGTAGGCGTGATGTTAGGGTGGATGGTAGCTCTGATAGTGGCTTGGGGTTTTTTGCCGTGGGTTGGGATCGCAGGGGCCGGGGCCACCCTCGACGAGCAACTAATAGAAGCAGCGAGGCGTGGGGATCTTGAGGTGGTCAAGACCCTTTTGGACAGAGGGGCGGTCGTCAATGAGCGGGACACGGATCACAGGACACCGCTGATGTTGGCTTCAGGACAGGGTCACATGGAAGTGGTCAAGACGCTGCTCGAACGGGGTGCCGATGTCAACTTGAAACAGCCCGAAGGTGGGACCGCACTGATGTGGGCCGCTGGAAAGGGCCATGCGAAGGTAGCTGCGCTACTTATGGACAGAGGCGCCAATATCCATGCAGCGACCGAAGACGGATGGACGGCCCCGATGATGGCTGCCTCGCAAGGCGACGTTCATGTGGTAGAGCTGCTTGCGGATAGGGGCGCTGATCTCGATCACAGTGCAGAGGAAGGCGGAACAGCGCTAATGGATGCAGCAGAAAGGAATGATCTGAAGATGGTTGAACTTCTGCTCAACAAGGGAGCTAACGTGAACGCACGGGGCTACCTTGACCGGACGGCCGTGATGTGTGCCGCAGGGGCGGGTCACTTGGCGATCGTGAAGGTTCTTCTTGGCAGGAGGGCTGCAATCAATGCAAGGGACGGTTTTGGCTCGACCGCACTGATGGCAGCAGCGACGCGCGGTCACCTGGATGTGGTCAAAGTGCTACTGGAAGACGGTGCCGATGTAAATGTACGGGCGGAAGACGGCGAGACGGCGCTAAAGATTGCACGTGACAAGGGGCACAAGGAAATCGCAGCGGTCCTCCAGGCTTACGGAGCGAAGGAGTAGCGCTGCGCGGTGCTGTAATGAGGAACCTTCACAGGCCCGCGGTAATGTGTGGTAAATGCCCACCCCCTAAATTCGGAGGCCACCCGAATATGATCGCAAATAGCGTGGACGAGAAAATTCTTCTTCCGAGCGCTCCGTCCGTGCACGAGCCATGCAATTCACGGAGGCCTCTGATGCCACTGTACATCCGAGTGTTTCAAGTCCTGGTTGGTCTTGCGATGAGCTTGATAGGTGGCGTGGCCCCTTGTATTGCCAACGACGTGCCGCTGCCCTATTACGCGTTGCCCGTCTACAAGGAGCTGATGGGCACTTTGAGCGCGAACCTCTACATCATAGTTGGACTTTTTGTCACTAACTTTGTTGCCACAGTCTTCATTGAATACCTGGTCGTCATATGGTTGATGGGCGATTCGAATAGAGCAAGACTAGAGCTCTTCCTTTGGGTCTTGGTCGTAAACGCGATCACCAATCCTGCCTCGCAGATCGGAACGCTGTTCTTGACGGCTGAAGCACCGACCAGAGGATCTGAGGCATTGGCGTGGTCCATGATATGCGCGGTCCAGTTTGCGGCCATCACCGTAGAATTCGGTCTTCTAAGATGGATATTCGGGAGGATGCACCGGCGGGGAAAGCTCGATAAGCCCGTCACTGCAGCCCGTACTATCATGATAGTGTTTGCAGCAAACCTGGTGAGCTTCGTGTTTGGGTGGGTCACTCAATACAAATGGATGTATTGAGCACCATTCGAGAGCTGCCTGGCAGTCCCGGCTTTCGCGTTGGCGCCGGCACACAAGCGCTCGCCAAGCCACTAGGAGACAAGAATGACCGAAACAAGACGCTCTTGCCCTGTGAGATCTGCGTCCACGCCACACTCAATTCGCTGATCGTAATCCGATTGAGTATGTTGTCCCGGCTTTGCGCAAGAAGGATTAACCGCAGAGAACGCGGAGGACGCAGAGAGCACAACAGATTTGAAAGAAGACTTGCCTCCGCGATCTCGGCGCTCTCCGCGGTGAATCCTTACTTGGTGTTCACTTGCAGCGTGACTCGGAGATTTGCCATGAAGACTCGACGCACTCTGTTGATCATAGAGCTTTGGGCGGCGGCGGTCATGATCCTGGCTTTTGCGCCGGGGGTTGGGATGGCAGGGGCCGAGCCGACGCTGGAAGAGCAACTCCTTGAAGCAGCGAAGCGCGGGGATATCGAGGCGATCAAGAGGCAAGTGGACAAGGGCGCGGATATAAGCGCAAGGTGGGGTATCGAGTCCGTGCCCGCCATGCCGTACGGCTGGACTCCGCTTATCTGGGCCGCCTACCGAGGCACCTGTGCCGACGTGGTGAAAGTGCTCCTGGACAGAGGGGTTGATGTCAATGAGAAGGCGATGGACAAATGGACCACTGCCGTCATGGCGGCTGCCTGGAAAGGCAACACAACTGTGGTGAAAATTCTGCTGGATAAGGGCGCTGATCCCAATGACGGGCTCAAACATGGGCGGCCGTTCAACGTCATGTGGACTTGTGGAGAACGCTGCGCTGAAACAGTGAGACTTTTGCTGGATAGTGGGGCTGATGCTAATACGAGGCTCTGGGACGGTAGACCGGTCTTGGTATGGGCGGTCGAGGTCGGCAACGTGGGTATCGTGAAAGCGCTCCTGGCCAAAGGAGCTGATGTTAACGCAAAGGGCCGCGGCTGGACGGCCCTGGAACTTGCAAGGAAGGAACGCCGCCAGGAAATCGTGGATATACTTAGAGCGCATGGGGCGGTTGAGTAGGAGTGGATTGATGGTCCCTCGGGGATATGGATCTGCAATTTGCTGACACCTTCCTTAATCCTCGGGTCGTAAGCAGGTATGGTGTCCCCGTTTTTGACCTCGATTGAAAGGAGGAGTCCCCACCATGCGTCGGTGCTATCACTCACCATATATTTGGCGCCTCGCGCTCACGTCAGTGCTCCTCGTCGCTCTTCTTTCCTTGATGGCGAACCCGTCTTGCGGCCAAGACGATGGTGCAAGGTTAGAAGCTCTTATGAAGGAAGCGGAGGACGACCCCGTGGCCATGACTCGGTTAGGGTATGCCTACGATACGGGAGAAGGCGTCGCGAAGAATTACGTGGAGGCGGCAAAGTGGTACCGGAAAGCTGCCGAACTTGGGTATGCCTTTGCGCAGACGAATCTCGGAAGGATGTACGCATTCGGACTGGGGGTGGCCCAGGACCACTATGAAGCAGTTCGATGGTTTGGCAAAGCTGCGGAGCAAGGGGACCCCGATGCCCAAGTCTACCTGGGGACAAACTATGTGCACGGATGGGGACTCCCCCAAGACTACAAGAAAGCGGCAGAGTTGTATCGGAAGGTCGCTGAGCAGGGGTATGCACGAGCCTGGCCACTCCTCGGCGATCTCTACGCGTTCGGTTTGGGCGTCTCACAAGATTTTGAAAAAGCCTTGCACTGGTACCGAAAGGCTGCCCAGAACGGCGACACATACGCACAGGCTAGAATCGGCATGATGTATATCAACGGCAACGGGTTGCCGCAAGACCGACAAGAGGCGCTTACTTGGATCAAGCGATCAGCCGACGCCGGGGACATGCGAGGCGGGGCATATCTGGGCTGGCTGTACCAGCACGGCTGCGGCGTGCCACGGGATGTGAGCAAAGCTCTGGAACTTTATCGCAAGTCCGCAGAAGCGGGGGATCTTTTCGGACAGCGCCAACTGGGACGAATGTATCAGCAAGGATTGGGGGTCGCTACAAATCCCGAGGAGGCTATTAGGTGGTACAAGAAAGCCTCGGAGCAGGGCGATCCGACATCTGCCGAGGCCCTTAGGGCCATGGAACAGGAGTAACGGCCAGGAAACCGGCGGCCGCCACCGAGGTTCCTCTGATGCGTTGTCACTGCGTTGGTCAAAGTAGCTTGTTTCTGTAGCATGAGAGGCCTTGAAACACCTCGCGCATGTTTTATGGCCGGCTTTGAGGACACCTTCCTCAATTCGGGGATCGTAACCCCGGTCAGGTATGTTGTCCCGGGCTTTGCGCAAGAAGGATTCACCGCAGAGCACGCGGAGGACGCAGAGAGGACAACAGGTTTGGAAGCGGACTTGCCTCCGCGATCTCGGCGCACTCCGCGGTGAAGTCTTAATCCGGGGCGGCGCTGTCAGGGAGTAGAGGAATGGCGTACTGTCCCATCTGTGGAACTGATCACGATCCCGACCTGCCGTGTGGGGACAAGGCCGGTCACGTGTTGAGACGCGCCGGCATCAGCAAAAGGTCAGGAACGTCCCCCGGAGACTTCGCGGAACTGTCCCGGAAGTCAACAAGGTCGGTAATAATCGCGTTCGTGCTTCTCGCAGGAAGCATGTTCCTTGTAATGCTCCTTATTTTGCTGTGGCGTTGATTAATTCCGTGATAAACAGGGGCGAAGCCCATAAAGGGATCGTGGCGGATTGCTTCGTCATGTGATATCATAGTCACATAGTCGGATAACGGACGGCATAAGCTATCAGGTCGAAGGAGAGTGCAGATTCCCTCTCGGCAAGCGGCGATTGCCGGAGAGCATGCTCCGGAATCATCAGAAGTCATTGAGTGAACAATAACAGATTCTCTCTGATCTGTCTTTCAGGTACAAAGGCGATGAAAGTCAGCGAGACGAAGTTACGATCCTTGGTTTCAGACCGTGAATCTCAGCGGAGGTAACACTTCCATGCAGTTCAATCTTCAAGAATTCTACGGAGATCTGCAGGAAAAGGGTATCGTGTTCTGTTTTAGCGGGCCCATATCCCAAGAAGTCATCGAAGGAGTCGGCGAGACGCTCAGACAGAAAATGGAGCTGGAGGAAACAGACCTGACCACAAGCCAGAAAGTCTTCGCGGTCTTTGTCGAGCAAATGCAGAATGTGGTCAATTATTCAGCCGACCGCGTCAGAGCCGATAACCGGGAGCAGGGCGACATACGCAGCGGAGTCTTGATAGTGGGACAGGAAGACCGACGCTTCTACGTTCTCTGTGGCAACAAGATAAGAAATGCCGACGTGCAGTCCATCAGGGAGCATCTGGAACTCGTGAGCAGTCTTGGCAAAGAGGAATTGAAAGCACTTTACAGAGAGCGGAGGAAAATGGCGGCCGCGTCGGATAGTAAAGGAGCCGGCCTAGGGTTCATTGAAATGGCACGCAAGGCAAGCCTTCCGATGGAATTCGATTTTGTGCCGACAGATCAGGACTATACGTTCTTTTCTGTAAAAGCGGTTATATGAGGTGTGTGGACATGGAGCCGCTAATTCTTGAACAAACCAAGTCCACGCCTTTTGTGCGCCTTGATCCGCAAACGCATACGGTCGAGTTCAAAGGGGAATCGTACCCGGAAAACGCGGCAAAGTTCTTCACGCCCATCTTCTCGTGGATCAGAGACTTCCTGGCTTCAGACAAAGACAGCCATGTCGTTGTCGAGATGCAAATGACCTATTTCAACAGCAGTAGCTCCAAAGCCTTCATGAATTTGTTCGGTATGTTCGAAGAAGCCGTCTCTACAGGAAGAGAGGTGGTCGTCAACTGGCGATATGATGAAGAAAATGAGGCTGTCCTTGAGGCGGGCGAAGAGTTCAAGGAGGATGCCCCCTCTTTGGCTTTCAATTTGCTGGCAATTTCCGGGAAGTAGCTCCGGCAGGGCATGTCGGTTTACGTGAAAATGATTCCGGGGGACAACTTTTCTGCAAAAAAGTCTCCCCCCGTGCCCCCTTTCCAAAGACTCCCAACATATCAGCGGCTTCCGCAGGTCGCCGCTCTTGGTACAGCCCAGCTACGATGCGGTCAACGAAGCGAACCGCATCTGTCGAGGAATGAAAGGGAAATCAGCATCTTCTTTATTTGTTGTGCCCAACCGGATAAAACCATTATTCGGCATCGTTCTTGGCGATCACTACAACCCATCGTTGGAGGCGGCGGAATGGGCCCGGAAGATCTTTTCGAGAGAGAGCAAGAGATTCTGCGAGAAGGAATGGAGCTCCTGTCGCGCAAGAGTGATGCCGGCAACGAGTGGTTCGTGTGTTACGAGAAGCTGCTCAAGGAGTTCGAGAAGGTGATTGCACAGAGTTTGCGTATCATGAAAATTGGGGACATGATGCAACACAAGCTCAATACAGTGACAGCCGAGCTTCAAGTCGAGGTTGAGTGTCGAAAAAGGGCTGAGGCCGCGAAAGAACAGGTTATCGAGGAACTCAAGGCCGCTCTGGCAAAGGTAAATCAGTTGAGCGGATTGCTTCCCATCTGCAGCTCCTGTAAGAAAATAAGGGATGACAAAGGGTATTGGAACCAGATCGAGGCCTACATTCGGGATCACTCCGAGGCGCAGTTCACCCACAGCATCTGCCCGGAGTGTTCAAGAAAGCTTTATCCTGAGCTTTTTGGGGAGGACTAATAGCATAGCGCGATCATCTTTCCTCATGAGCCGGGACAGAGGCGTTTATCCTGATGGCCAGAGCCGTGAGGTCGTCGCTTTGGGGGGCTTCACCGGCGAAGGCCGCGACGGCGTCAACCACCTCCCGGATCATCTGTTGCACGTCCTTATCGGCTGATAGTTCCAATTGGCTGCGTAATCGCCCGATCGAGTACATCTCCCCGGCTGGGTTGAAGGCCTCGGTTACACCGTCGGTGTATGCGAACAGAGCGTCCCCCGGAGAAAGACGAACCTTTTCCACAGCGAATTCAGCCTCTTCCAAAATCCCCAGGACCGGCCCGCCTGTCTGCTTCAGCGGCGCCACCTTGTGAGCATCATTGATGATCAGCGGCGCATCATGGCCCGCTGTCGAGTAGGACAGCTCCCCGGTTGCCAGATCAATGATGCCGCAAAAGACGGTCACGAACATGCAGGTGTCATTACCGCGCAAGAGCTGCCGGTTCAGGCTTTGGAGTATCTCGGCCGACCCCTCGCCCTGGGCCGCAGCGCTTTGGAGTAACGAAGTGGTTACCGCCATAAATAAAGCTGCCGGCACGCCCTTGCCGGACACGTCGCCGATTGCCAGACACAGGTGCGTCTCGTCGGCGAAGAAGAACTGATAGAAATCCCCTCCCACTTCTTTGGCGGGGTTCATATACGCATAAATGTCGAAGTCGTGCCGGTCGGGAAACGCAGGAAACTGCGACGGAACCATACTGCGCTGAATCTGGGCCGCGACGGCAAGCTCGCTTTCGATGCGTTCCTTGGCTGCGGTGGTCTCGGTCAATTCCCGGATGTATTTCTTGAGGTCAACCGTCATGTTGGCGAACGATCGAGCGAGCCTTCCGACTTCATCCTTGCGCTTCACATCAGGGACCTGCACGTCCAGGCGCCCTTCCGCGACTTCTCCGGCGACCTTGGCCATGCGGCGAAGCGGTCGAGTTATGGAGCCGGAAATCACCACGCTCACCACCAGCAAGAGAGCGATTCCCGCGAATGCCAGGAAATTGTTGGTGCGGTGCAAAGCGTTGACATCCGCAAACAACTCGTCGTGGGGAAAGACCACGCCCAGAGACCATCCTGTGGTCTTCAGGCGAGAAAAGGCGAGGTAAGCCCTTTGGCCTCGAAAGGCTTCTCCGAGGTCAGCGAAGCCGGACTCTTCGCGCAGCATGAGCCGGCCGACTTCTTTGAGATTGGGTTTGCCCAGCTTGTCAGCCAGTGTGTAGAGGGATTCATTCATCACCAGCGTCTTGTCGGGATGAGCCAGAAAGGTTCCGGTCTCTGAAACGAGAAAGCAATAGCCCGTCCGTCCGACCGTCACCGAAGACAGCTCTTTGGTCAGCCAATCCACGGATACATCCGCAGTTAATATGCCCGCAACCTCTCGGTTTTCTACGACTGCCGATTTCTTGAAAAAAGGGTATGAATAGGTAGTCATGATGATGTTTCCGCCGCCTTCGTCGAAATACGGCGGGCTCCACACCGGCGCTCTTAATCCTTTGGGTCGGCAATACCAGTCCTTGGAAAGGTAGCCGTACGATTCCACGGTAAGGTCCTCGAACTGCAATCCATCCTTACCTTTGTAGTAGTACGGAGCGAATAACTTGATATCCTTGTCGAAGGCATAAGGTTCAAACGACACCGTGGAGCCGAAAATCTCCTGCTGATCTTGGACGAGCTTGTGAATCAGGCCCAGCAGAGTATTCCGGTCGAGCTGCACGTTTTCGAGGACTGCTGCGAACTGTTCGATCGCTTCGGCCACCGAACGCAGCTCCAGGTCCATCTGGCGTGCGGTGGAAAGAGCGAGAAGCTTGGCGCTGGTCTCGGCATTCTCAAGGATGATCTCCCTGGAATTCATGTAGCTGTACAATTGGACGACGCTAAAAACCAGAGAAGTCCCTAGCGTGACCAGTAGTGTGGCCTTCACCGCGAGACTGTGGAAGCCGTTTCGATTCATTGGGATATCCTGTGACCGGCTCCGGATCGAGCGAGCAATTCGCCCGCACGGAGTTATCTACCAGTTGTCGGGTCGAAAGGGTATATTGTTTTGCTCCGTCGTCGGGGGAAGGGCTTCCGAGGTTGAAAATCGCCCGGCTACACCCTTGCCAGAAGCGCCGACTGGCTCCCGGGTATCTTGGGCCGGCCTATGATTTTCAGTCCCGCGGCCGCGGCCAGATCCAGGACGCCTTGAAACTCCTTCTCGGATACATGCCAAGACCCCGGCTCCGATAGAAGCAATCTGCCCGTCGGTTTGAGGATGGCCCTGATTTGAGACAGAAGGCTGCCCGCGTCGGGGACCTCATGGACCACGTTGAATGCGAGACACAGGTCTACAGCCTCCGAGACCCCGAGGTTGTCGGGCTCGCAAAGCCTTGTTACGATGCGATCCGCCACTCCCGCTTTTTCAGCCCGTCTAACCAAGGACTTGAGCATTTTATCTTGAAGGTCAACCGCTATCACTTTGCCGCCGGCACCGGCCATACGGGCCGCAGGTATCGTGAAGAAGCCCATTCCCGGTCCTATGTCCAGCACGGTCATCCCTTCACTGATATAGGGGGACAGTATCTTCTCCGGATTTTGGAACCAGCGACGTATGGGGCTCACCAACAAGTATCCCACCCACCACGGACATACATGCTTTTCCATATGTTGGCTTCCTCGCTTCTGCGGCGGCCTGCAGTTTTCGAACTCATAGGCAGTCGGAAAGCATTATACCATTTCCGCGTGACCTCGGCTTCGTAATTGCGTATGGTAGACGGCCAGTCCCTTACTCCTTGCATAACGAGGTCTCGGCAGCCGTGATTTCAAGACATTGGAAGGGTATTGCCATATCCGGGGAGGCTGAGAGACACATCTTCCATCTCAAGACCGGCGCCTTTCCGAAACTGTCATGTCTTGACGTGACCGAGGTTCCCTCCGTGCGGATGAGAGTGAGCTTCAGGGCGCCAGGTCCATGGCATTGACCCTATTTTGAATGTGACCTTACTGTTCCCGTCCTTATCGGAGGATCGTCCATGTCTTTTACGCCACCGAAACAAAACGCCTTCGGGTCAGATGATCCTTGGCACAGCCAGTCTGCCCAGGCGATAGCAGAAAAGCTTTCCGCCCACCTGGATAGGGGCCTCAGCTCCGAGGCCGCATCACAGCGCCTTGCGGAAGTCGGTCCCAATGAGTTGCGCGAGGCGCCTCGTCCACCGTTCTGGAAACTCCTATTGCAGCAGTTCGAGAGCTTCCTCGTGATGATGCTCATCGTCGCCAGTGTGATCTCGGCCTTGCTGGGCGACTACGTGGAGGCCGCGGCCATCATGGCCATCGTGCTGCTCAATGCCGTCATCGGCGTCCTGCAGGAATCAAAAGCCGAGGAAGCGCTCGCCGCGCTAAAGAAGATGGCGGCTCCCAATGCTACCGTGGTGCGGGACGGATCGCGGATAACGATTCCCAGTCATGAGCTTGTGCCCGGAGACATCGTGATTCTGGAAGCCGGCAATTACGTTCCCGCGGACGTCCGGCTGGTGGAGGCGGTGAACCTGCGAATAGAGGAGGCAGCGCTTACAGGAGAGTCCGTCCCGGTGGAGAAGACATCCGAGGCGTTCCTCGAAGCGAATATCCCATTGGGCGACCGCCACAATACGGCCTTCATGGGCACTCTCATCACGTACGGCCGAGGCCGCGGCATCGTGGTGGCCACAGCGATGCACACCCAAATGGGGATCATCGCGGAGATGCTGCAAACGCTGGAAGCGGAACCCACCCCCCTCCAACAGCGATTGGATCAGCTCGGAAAACAGCTTGGTTACGGGGCGCTGGTAATCTGTGCGCTGGTGTTTGTCGTGGCCCTGTTCAACCAGACCAAGCTCGGGGTCATAATGGCCCAAGACGGCGGGCCCCTTGTTTACCTTCGACAGTACTCCAGCGTGCTGACCGAGCTTTTCATGATTGCCGTAAGCCTGGCCATCGCTGCCGTGCCGGAGGGACTGCCCGCCGTGGTCACCATCACCCTGGCGCTCGGCATGCGCGAGATGGTCAAACGACATGCTCTGATCCGTCGCCTTGCCGCTGTGGAGACCCTTGGGTCTGCCAGCGTCATCTGCTCCGACAAGACAGGTACGCTCACGCAGAGCCAAATGACGGTTGTGCGGATGTGGGTGGACGACCACACGTTTCGCGTCACGGGCGAGGGCTATAGTCCCAAAGGGGACTTCATGCTCAACGGGCAACCGGTTGATATGGCTCAGCACACCGGCGCGGTTATGGCTCTTTGGGCAGCGGTGCTGGCCTCCGACGCGTACCTCGAGCAGTCCGAAGATTCGGAGGGAGCCCGGACCTATCGCGTGGTGGGTGAGCCCACCGAGGCTGCGCTTGTGGTTGCGGCGGCCAAGGCGGGAGCGCACAAGCCGGAGCTGGAAAAAGCGTATCCGCGAATTTGCGAGATACCCTTCGACTCTGAACGCAAATGCATGTCAACCGTCCTGTACGTGACCCATCCCGAAAGCCCCCAACCCGGCCCGTTCCACGCTGATGCCGTAGAGAATGGGAATCTGTACGTTACGGCATGTAAAGGCGGCCCGGAAGTGGTTGTGAACCTGTGCACCCACTACCAGCGGCTGAACGATGAGGCTGCACCGCTTTCCGAGGAGTTCCGATCGCGCATCCTCGCGGCTAACAGGGCAATGGCCGGTGAAGCCTTACGCGTTATGGCCGTAGCTTACAGCGGGGCCGATTCGCCGCCACGGGAGACCACACCCGAGACAGTGGAGCGCAACCTGGTGTTCCTGGGGCTGTTCGGTATCATTGATCCAGCCCGGCCCGAGGTGATCCCGGCCATTGAGAAGGCGCGGCGTGCCGGAATACGTACCATAATGATTACCGGGGACTACCCCGATACGGCCGCGGCCATAGGCCAGGCGATCGGTTTGTTGGCGCCGGGTCACCGAGTGATGTCCGGAGCGGCGCTGGACAGACTGGACGGACCAGCATTGGTTGACGTCCTGAGGAACACCGACGCCTTCGCTCGCGTCAACCCGGAGCACAAGGTACGCATCGTAGATGGGCTCAAGCAAAGGGGCGAGGTTGTCGCCATGACAGGCGACGGCGTGAACGACGCACCCGCCCTCAAACGTGCCGACATCGGCGTTGCCATGGGCATCACCGGCACCGACGTGGCCAAAGAGACCGCGGACATGGTGCTGACCGATGACAATTACGTGAGCATCGTCGCTGCGGTGGAACAGGGCCGAATTATCTATGCGAACATTCGTAAGTTTGTGTTCTTCCTGCTCTCTTCCAACGTGGCCGAGATAATGGTCATTTTCTTGCCCACGCTCTTCGGGTTACCCAGCCCGCTGACCGCGATCCAGCTCTTATGGCTCAACATGGTAACCGACGGGGCGCCGGCTTTGGCGCTTGCCAAGGAGAAGGGCGACCCGGACGTGATGGAGCAGCCGCCTCGCCCGAAGACTGAGCCGATCATTCACGGCCCCATGCGCCAGGGCATACTGATACAGACCATCACACAGACCACAGCAACCCTCGGCGTCTTTGTAATGGGCCTCATTTGGTATCTCCAGGCCACCAACGCCATCCCTGCGGACGCCAACCCTTTTTTCTTTATCTTCAGTTACGACTGGAGCGGTGTGGACGTGCAGACCGCAGAGACCATGGCCTTCGTTACGCTCTCACTGTGCGAATTGTTCCGAGCCTTTACCGTCCGCTCGGAAAGGCTATCGCTCTTCCAAATCGGTCCGTTTTCCAACCCCTACCTCGTGGGAGCGGTCCTTGTCTCCGTGTTGTTGTTGATCGTCACGGTCTTCGTGCCCTTCCTCAACCCCATATTCAATACGCATCCGCTCGGGCTGACCGAGTGGGGAGTAGTGATAGGGTTGGCGCTGATTCCGGCTGTGTCGGAAGAAATCACCAAATGGCATTTGCGCCTGAAGGGATAGCCCGAGGAAGGACGTCCGGCGGTCTTGATAAACTGCCACATAGCGCAGGGACTGAGCGATCATCACCGAGGTTGACAGGAAGAAGGCGGATGAGGTATGCTCAAAAACACTCAAAAGCCGATAATCTGGTGCAAATATGCGAATTCCAGTCGTCGTCTCGTTTCAAGAGACGAGCCGTCGGAAATTCGGAGAGCCGGAGACCATCGGGCGGTTAATCACGGGCCCGCAAGTTCCCGAAACGGGTGGACGCGGAATAATTCCCGAATGTAAAGGTGGAATGAAATATGCGTGCATTAGTATTAGGCGGAGTTGGCGGTATGGGTCAGGGCGTCGCCCGGGATCTCATAAAACAACCACAGGTCACACATGTTGTCCTGGGTGATTTATACCCGGACCCGGAAAGATTGGCACCAAAACTACGTGACAGTAAAAAAATAGACCTGATCAAGATGGATGTGAATGATCATGACGGCATGGTGAACACATTCAAGGACATTGATGTTGTGATTAACTGTGCAGGTCCCTTTTATAAGACTGCCGTGCCTGTAGCAAGAGCGGCCGTTGAGGCAAAAGTAAACTATATTGATATCTGCGATGACTATGAGGGAACCGAGATTCTCTTTAACTCCGAGATAGATAAAATGGCCAGGGAAGCCGGCATCACTGTTCTTACAGGCATGGGCTCCGACCCAGGAACCAACAATGTGCTCGTAAAATGGTATGCAGACCGTCTGGACAGTGTTGATGAGATTTACCTCTACTGGGTAGTCAGCATTGCCGAACTTGCAGGAGCTGCCTGGGACCACAGCCTTCATATGACCCTTGGGAAGATCCCGCAATATCTAAACGGTGAACTGGTCCATGTGGAAGGTGGGACCGAAGAAGTGGCAGAAGAGTTCCTGGAACCGCTTGGCATCTGCCATGTCCGCTACGTGGGTCATCCACAGCCTCTAACCATCCCTAAGTACATCAAAGGGGTCAAAAATGTGGTGATTAAAGGCGCACTCATACCCCTATGGGTGGATGAACTGATAAAACAGCAGAAAGATACGGGCTTCTTGGGCAACGAACCCGTTGATATCAAGGGAACCAGGGTAACACCTTACGACCTTGCGCTCAAGCTTTGGAAGACCATTCCGGAAGGAAGGGATAACGGTCCTCAGGCCTCGGGTCTCAAAGTAATCGTCAAAGGGGAAAGAGGCGGCAAGAAGGTAACCTACACAGCCGACATGGTGGGAAGGATGGCTCCTGGGACAGGACTTCCCGCATCTATTGCAGCGCTCATGATGGACGCGGGCGAGGTGACCGAAAAAGGTGTGGTGGCCCCTGAAGGCTGCATTGATCCGGACAAATTCCTTGCAGCATTTTTAAAGAGAGGCGCAAGAATCCATCAGACAGAAAAAATTTCGTCCTTGCTGGAAGTCTAGCGCAGGACAGGAGGCCTACCATGAAAGAGATAGAAAAACTGAACATCACCAAGAGCCGGGAACTGTTTGAACAGGCAACGGGGCTGGTACCGGGAGGCGTTCTGGGTGCCAGAAAGCCGGCGGATTTTATAGACGGAGAATATCCCATCTTTCTCGAAACCGGTAAAGGCTGCCGCCTTACCGATGTTGACGGCAATGAATTTATTGATTTTCTTTGCGGTTACGGCCCGATCATTCTGGGCTACCGTGA
>Ga0172375_10005179_pt1 | contig 18924 bp, 18 predicted proteins | sample LakKiv1m_FD_114537 | JGI IMG/M metagenome (GOLD analysis project Ga0172375, IMG submission 114537) | Freshwater microbial communities from Kabuno Bay, South-Kivu, Congo - kab_092012_11.1m | ecosystem: Environmental > Aquatic > Freshwater > Lake | place: Democratic Republic of the Congo...
ATAATGCACTCACCTCGTTGGTGATAGAACTTGTTCGTAAAACCGATTCTATCCTCTTGATTACTCAAGAACAACGAGGTTTTTCACTTTTTTTGATGCGCGATCAGGGGGGCATATTGAGGGATTTATGGCCGACTGCGACATGGACCTGGGGTCTCAATCCCACCGGTCCTTCAAACCACTAATGTGGCGTGCAATCCGACGCAGCGGCTCCGTCATTCTCCAGGAATAGGAACCGCGGAGCCCGAGAAGTTCGGCGTCTTTGTTCGCCAGTTCGGCGTCTTTTTGTCGCAGATTAGCGTCTTTTTCCACGAGTTGCGCATTAAGTTCACTCATTGAGGAGCTTACGCTTCGAAGTTGATATTGATCTACAAGCCTCTTCCCGAGAACGGAAAAACAACCACGAACGGCCACCGCGCCCCGGTCTTCTTGCCGAAAGAGGTCTGCAAGAGTTGTCTCCGCGACATCCGGTCCCACAGCGACCACTGCCAACCCTTGACCATGCGTAAACTCGAAGATCCTGTAGGAAGATCGAAGTTCCTCAATCAAACGCCACACGCCGAACGCATTCGTTCTCGTGAATGAGTCATGAAGCAGGACCACCCCGCGGGAGCTCAATCTAGGCAGCCAGGCGAAAAAATCGTGTTTGACCGCCTCATAGTGGTGGCAGCCGTCTATATGCAGCAAGTCTATGGTTCCGTCGGAGAAATACTCCAACGCATCGTCAAATCTCATGCGCAAGAGATTGGAGAAGCTCCCGTAAAGCGGGTCGTGATACCCGGAAAGGTCGTCAAACACTTCGTCATTATAATATCCGGTTTGTTCGTCCCCTTGCCATGTGTCCACGGCATAGCACTTGGTCGGCAATCCCAGATGGCTGACGGCCTGGCAAAATGAGCAGTATGAATTGCCGCTGTGTGTCCCCAATTCGACGAATATTCCTGGTTTGTGCAGCTCCATAACCGTGAAGGCAAAAGGTATGTGCTCCATCCAGGGAACAGGATATTCTTGCCGCATGGGTTGAGAGAACACCATCTTGCAGACCAATAAGTTGAGCATCATAGCTTTTGACAGCTCGCTCATCTCGGGAACCGTCATCCCTGGTCCTCCGGAATCTGCATCGTGATCCTCTCCATAGGGATGCCCACCAGTCCCGAACACTCACTGCTGGAATGTGACTTGAATAACAGCGCGTCATGAACCCAGTGATGCTGAACATGTTCCTTCTGAGTTCCTTCTGCCAGCGCCGCTGTAACTGAATAATCCCCTACAGGCAGGATCGGCATACGAAAGGTAAACGTTGCCTGAAAAGAAGTCTGTGCAGGCACAATTAGCCTATCCTCACGATACGTCAGATATGTGTTGTCTCCAAACAAAGTTTGCCCAAGACGATCTCTAATGTAAAAGCCCACAAGGGGCCTTTCCAATTCTTCGTTGGCGCGACACCGAACCACAAGGACGACTTTCTCGCCACCAACGACCCATTTCAGAGGGGCGCCGGTTGAGGCATCAAGGAAGGCCACGTCCACTATGAAACCTGCACCGCTGCCGAACGCCGCCGAATCTTTATTGAAGGCAAACAGTTCGATATCGTTACGATATTTTGAGTGGTTGATATATTTCAGTCGTTGATCTATCGGATCGGCTTTCTCACGTTTCAGATCAGCGCCCAATATTCCGATCTTCCTCGCAACTCCTTTCGTGTCCTGACGAGAAGAATACAGCGCCTCGTGATAGAGTTCACAAATGTCTTTGGCCGGACCCTTTGCTCGGATCTTACCGTCTTCCAACCACACGGCCCTCTGACAAAGGTTCACTACTGCTCCCGTGTCATGACTGACAAAAAGCACCGTCCCCCGCTCTCGAAACTCGCGGAGGCGGCGCATACACTTCTGGCTGAAGGCAGCGTCTCCTACTGCAAGCGCTTCGTCTATCACCAGGATGTCGGCATTCACGTGAGCTGCGACGGCAAACGCCAGCCGTACATACATACCACTGGAATAGGTCTTTACAGGTTGGCCGATAAAACCACCAATGTCGGCAAACTCCACGATAGCTTCGTAATTGTCGTCCACCTCTTCTCTAGACAACCCCCAGATAGCTGCATTCATATAAACGTTTTCTTTGCCGGTGAATTCGGGATTGAACCCAGAGCCAAGCTCCAACAGCGCCGCAATCCTCCCAGCAGTCTTGACGGTTCCGCAGGTCGGGGCCAATGTTCCGCACACGATCTGCAGAAGGGTACTCTTGCCGGATCCGTTCCTCCCTATGATTCCAAGAGTCTCCCCCTGCGGCACATCAAAAGTGATATTGCGAAGTGCCCAGAATTCGTTGAAATAAATCTTGTGTGAAATTGGGAACCAACTTGCCAGCACGGAACGCAGAGGCTGCTTAAGTCTGTCCTTTGGGTTATCCCACAGCCGGTAGCATTTTCCCAAGTCCTGGATTGAGACTGCCGGAAGGGACACCGACAAAGCTGACGATTCAATGGCGGTTCTCGCCTCCGTTTCCTCTGTGCCAAGCGGGGCTGTGGCTTCATATGACGTCAACAAGGGCCCCCTTGCTTCTCACAAACAGACTGTACTCGTGCTGCCAAACGAGTATTTCTATTGCCGTGCTGTCCGGCCGCCATCTGCAATCCAGATGGATATTGCCACAGAATAGTTCTCCTGGAGTAACCGGTCAAGCAAAAAGGGGCCAGGGCCCTAATCCCCCAGTTACGCTGGGGAAACCGTCATTCCGAGCGACGCGAAGCAATCTACTGCGCCGTACATGACGAGACTGCTTCGTGGCTTTGCTCCTCACAATGACAGGGAGACATGAAGCGCCGTGTGGCTGCTGAGCAGAGTCAATTCGCGATTGTTCATTTCTCGTTGATTCTCATTGCCCCTCTCCGCAAGCCCTGCCTCCCTAAGAGAGTTCCGTGTCTGTGAAAGGAATGGTATAAGATTGAATTCCGGCTTCTTCGGCCGATCCATCATCCTCATTGATGTGCAGGCAATGACCGCACTGAACCCTGATTTCCCGACTCATCCGATAAGATGCTGCGTGGCGGACCTGGGCATCGTGACCATCCCGGAAGCCGAAAGAATCATGGGTCGGGCCCGTGACCTGAGAGCTGCGGGCCAATTGCCGGATCTGCTCCTTTTCATGGCCCACCCCCCCACGGTGGCGCTTGGGTTGAGGGACCGACATGAAGAATCGCCCAAGGACCTGCTGGTAAAACCCCAGCGCCTTCAAAATGAAGGGATCCAGTTGACCCGATCCGTGCGAGGAGGTGGGATAACTTATCACTGGCCGGGCCAGATAGTGTGCTACCCGGTGCTATCGCTGCGTCCTGAGGAACGTGATGTCAGGGGCTACCTTTGGAAGCTGGAGCAGGTTGCCGTGGAGACCCTTGCAGAGTTCGGGGTTCGCCTCGTCCGCCGCCGCGGTAGGGCAGCTTATATAGGATTGTGGTTAGATGACCTGAAAGTGGTTTCAATGGGCGTCAGGATAAGCAACTGGATTACCGGCTTTGGATTCGCCGTCAACCTCGAGGGGAACCACGCTGCTTCTTCTTACATCCGGCCCTGCGGCATCGAGGGCGCGAAGCTGGCAACGGTGGAAGAGATCCTCGGCTCTGCACCGGCGAGGAGAGATGTCATTAGAGAGTTACAGGCGAAATTCGCCTCGATCTTCAATCGTTCCCTTGAGAGCCTTCCGGTGGAATTGCATCACGAGCTGATGAGTCCCGGGTGTAGCGAATAGGACCTAGCTCTTGTCGGACACAGTAGATCGAATGAAGTGATTAGTAATGGATGACCCGGTACTTGCCAAACCCAATGATGAGATCACTCTCGGCGATCTTGCACTCGACCGGTCCACACTTCCGGATAAGTTGATGGAACTGGCCCAAGCCGGCTCGCCGGAGGCCATCGAGGCCTTTGCTGCGATCTTGGCAGACAGCAATGCCGATCTCATTCGGGTACTGCTTCAGGTCCTGCATGAACTTGCGGAAATGGGGAACCCCAAGCCTCTCTACGAGGTGTGGCTGTTCACCAGGGGTCCCCGGGTTACCGCCATGCTCACCGAGAACGGATGGATAGCCGATTTTGCGGCTCACCTCAAGGTCTTGCGCCTCCTGGAAGAAGACAAGACGGATGAGATCATGGCCGGCGGGCCCGAAATGGTGGATCCACTGATAAATGCGGCCGCTCTTCCGGAGCCTGAAGTGCGGCAAAGGGCCGTTTTGTGCCTCCAGGGTATGAGTAATCCCGACACGGTGGACACTCTGTGCGACAGGTGGGCCCGGACCCGATCCGACCTTCTGGCGCAGGCAATCCAAGCGAGGGGGCTGGTTGCGGCCAGACCCGCGGAGGTGAGGGTCCTGACGGCTCTCCTGTGCGGGCGACCGGAACTTCCGGCTCAGGAGGGTGCATTCGCAATCGAGCCTCTTGTCACGGCCCTTCGTGACGCGAACCCCGTGATTGCAGCTGGAGCCAGGACTGCCTTGCTGAACCTCGAGAACCAGGACTCTATTGATGAACTGGCCTCAGCATGGGTTTACCGGGAACGATCTTCCGATCTGGGCTTGATGATTCAGGCTGCGGGGTACATAGCGCGGAAGCCTCCCGAGGTGAGAGTCATGTCAGCCCTGAAATCGGGCAGGGAGCAAGAAGTTCTGCACGATGGCGCGGAAATGGTTCAACCGCTGGTATACGCGGCCGAGGACGCGGATCCTCTAGTATCACGCCGAGCAAAGGATCTTTTGGAGCGCATGTTGGAGGAACCCTGGGCTCAGGAGGCTCTGTGCAGGGTAGTGATCGAACACGGGACCCCTGGCGCAGCTCGCCTGGCCTTGAGCAGGAAACTCAGTCCGCGTGACGTCGCCCATCGAGCCCTATTCTTCTTCCTCACCGAGCAATGGGCTGAATACGAGAGCCTCGATTACGACATGAGTCTTCTGAGACAAGCCTACGGACAGGCCGGGAAGGATTTGCGCGCCAGAATAGCCGGCATTGCGCGTCAGGCCGGGCGATTGGAACTGGTGGAACTGGTTGCCGGGATGCGCCACAAGCGCGTTATGGGACAGATGACAGCCAGGGAATGGGACGTGGCAATCAGGATCCTTGACGATCGCCGCGACTGCGCCACCATGTGGCGGCTGGCCCAGACCGCTCCGGCGGTGTGGAGTGTCCGAGGGCTGCTCAGGCTCATGGAAGCCTCATGGGAGCCTGACTCGGATTCCGAACGGCAGGGATTCCGGCAGCTTTCCCGTCTTGCCCTTGAATGCAAATCCGAGGCCCCTGTTTTGGGGTTTCTGGACCGGCCCGTGGCCAAATTCCAGGCTCACGGGCGCCGGGTGACCAGCATGGTCATCAGTTCGTATTTCGAGAATACGCTTGCCACGGCCGGTTGGGACGGATTGGTTCGAACATGGCGGATCCCCGGCGGAGAACCGATAGCCACTCTGTCAACTCATGGATTTCCTCTAAACTGTCTTGCATCCACTCCGGATGGTTCTATGCTTGCAGCAGGGAGTGGAGCGGACCAGGCAGTGCTCCTCTGGGCTATGCCCGACGCTGTGTTTCTCAGAAGCCTTCCGGGCCACGGCCAGGGGGTCGGCTGCCTTGCTGCAAGCCCTGACGGTCGCTTGCTTGCTGCGGGGTGCTACGATTCCACCTGTAAATTGTGGCGGCTCCAGGACGGGATTTTGCTCCACGTGCTGCGCGGCCACACGGACGCAATCCGCTGCGCGGCCTTCAGTCCTGATGGCGGCCTTCTAGCCACAGGCGGCGAGGACTGGACCATCCGACTCTGGAATGTACCCGACGGGAGGTTTCTCCGAACCTTGTCCGGTCACCGTGGGATGGTAAAGGCCGTCGTCTTTTCGCCGGACGGCAGGTTTCTTGCCGGCGCGGGCTCCGATGAGGACGTCCTGGTCTGGGGCGTGCCTGATGGGGAGGCCGTCGAGAGATTCCAGGGGCACAACAACGTAGTATCCGCACTTGCTGCGAGTGGTGATGGTCGGGTGCTGGCGGCAGGAAGCTGGGACCGAACCGTCCGTCTGTGGACCATGCCCGCGGGCCGGGGTCTCGGTCTGCTGAAAGAGCACTCCGGGCCCGTCACCTGTCTTGCCACGGATCCCGAGAGCCGTATACTCGTCAGCGGCGGACATGATTGCGCTGTTGTGATATGGAACTTCCAATCGGGCATATTGCGCAGGCCGGTCACCAGGCCTGACATGGACCGGATGGAATCTCTCTTGGCAGAGGCTTCCGAGTCTAGCGAGCGCACTTGGATGGATTTCCTCCACGCGCAGATGCGGTGGCGGTGGCGACACGACATCGAGATAGCAACCGCGCCCTTGAAAATCCAGGCCGGAGACTTCGACATCGAGGTGGAAGGGTGAAACGCGCATCGAGAGAACCGTCATGATGCTTGACCGTCTTTACGACGCCTGGAAAGTCCTTTGGGCCCGGCCTTCATCGGGCGAGTCCGCGGCTCAAGAGGAGCTCCTTGATCTCAGACGCCGAATGGCCGAACATAGCCTTGAACTTCAGGACGCCAGGTCCGCGTTGGCAGCCCTGCGATCCAGGCTCGAAGGATTGGAGAAGGAAACTCGCGTGAATGGGGACAACCCTCTGCATGAGCTCTTCGAGAATATTGCCGCACCTGTTTCACAGCTCAGGATGCAGCGTCACATGCTGGATTCAGGGTCGAGCATTTCCGGACGCAGCGTGATGGCCCTAGCCGGACAAGTGGTCGGTTTCGTGGAGAAGGTGGGCCTTCAGCCCGTCGGAAACACGGGGGAAGAAATCCCTTACGATCCGCAGACCGCGGAACCCTTGTCCCGCGACTCGTTCCCGACCAGGGGCGAGGCTGTAATTGTCAGATTCGTGGGGTACCGCTATCAGGGGAAGGTGCTCCGGAAGGCCCTTGTGGAAAGAAAGGTTCAGTAGTTGGCCGCCAGACTGGCAATAGATTTCGGGACTTCCAACACCAGGGTTGCGGTGTGGGACGAGGCCCTCGGCCGCCCCACGCCCCTGGCCGTGCCTGACGTATCTCTGGTCAGCAGGTACGAAACCCAGGACAATGGCACTGTGGAAGTGCCCTACGTCCCTTCCTTGATCAGCTACCAGGGCAAGCAACTCTGGATAGGCAGGCAGGTGGGGGAAAAGGGGCTGGAGGACTCTCCCGGAACTTTCCGCTGGATGAAACGATACATTGCCAATCGGCTGGAAATACCGCGTAGGATAGATGGGCGGCCGGTGAAATTCTCGGAGGCAGGGAAGGATTTCCTGGTGAGGGTCCTCCTTTATGCAGCCGACGCTGTTGATCTCGGCGAAGAGGAAATAGCACTGACGGTACCGGTGGAAGCTTTCGAGCATTATCGGGATTGGGTCACGCGGGTCTGTGAGACAGCGGGCATAAGAAGGTACAGACTTCTGGACGAAGCCTCCGCTGCCGCGCTTGGTTACGGAATTCAGCTGCCTCACGGCCGGGTATTCATGGTTTTCGACTTCGGGGGCGGCACGCTGGATGTTTCCATAGTACGTTTGGAGAGGCCGGCCACGGCAGCGACCAGGTGCTCCGTGCTGGGCAAAGGTGGAGCGGACATCGGCGGGACCAGCATTGATCAGTGGTTGTACGCGGATGTGCTGAACCGCAACCGCACGGCCGCGGAAGACGTCCGCCACATCTCCGGGCTTCTCCTGCTGGAGGTGGAGCGGGCCAAGGAGTTGCTGACGACAAGCGAGCGAGCGGACATTACCGTGGCAGATCCCAGGACCGGCGAGGTTTTGTTCGCGGAGTATTCCAGATCATCGTTCGAAGATCTCTTGGAGCGCCACGGCCTCTTCGAGACGCTGCAGGCCACAGTGAATCGTGCCCTGGCGGACGCCCGTGAAAAGGGTTACGACAGTGATCACATTGAAGCAGTACTGCTGGTCGGAGGCTCGAGCCTGATACCGTCGGTTCGCAGGGCCATGCGCCAGATCTTCGGCCGCAGGGTTAAATTCCATCGGCCTCTCGACGCGGTGGTACTGGGCGCGGCCGCGTTCGCGGGCGGAGTGGACCTTTACGACTATGTGCAGCATGAATATGCTCTTCGCTATTACAATCGCAACAAGGGAGAGCATGAATACCTTACAATTGTTGATACTGGCACGCCGTACCCTTCTGTGGAGCCGATCCGCCGCGTCGTTGTAAGCGGATCTTACGACGACCAGGAGTATCTCGGCCTGGATATATACGAAATCGGCCGCAAAGAGTGCTTCGCCTGCTCGGAAGGCCCCATGCTGGATCTGGTATTCGACCCTTCCGGAGCCGCCCGGTTCCAGACGCGGGAAGAACCCGAGATATTGAGTCGTTTCTGGGTGAATGAGAAATGTCCGACCTTCATTCATGCCCGTCCAAGGGCCCGCAGGGGCCACAAGCGGTTTCCGGTAGAGTTCACGGTAGATTCCAACAAGCGCCTATGTATAACTGTATGCGATGTCGAGACCGGCAAGGTGCTCATGAAGGAGCATCCTCTCGTCAAGCTTACTTGAGGTCGGTGTTGCCCGTTTCCCATTAAAACGTACGAGCCTTCGAGGTCTGGAACATGTCACACTTTACCACTCTCAAGACCAGGATCATTTCCAAGGACAATCTGATCGCGGCTTTGGATGACCTGAATATCGTCTATGAATTGGGCGATCTTGAGATCAGAGGATACGAGGGTATCCGCACCCCGGTCGAGATAAGGATTTCAACATCCCATCCCGAGTATCAAATAGGTTTTCGCAGAGTGGGCGATTCGTACGAACTGGTTGCCGACTGGTACGGGATCAAAGAGTTCTCGTCGGCTGAATTTCTGGGACCCATACTTCAGCGTTACGCTTACAGGACTGCCCTGGAAGAATTGGCAAAGCAGGATTTCACCGTCGTTGAGGAGGAGGTCCGGGCCGATAAGACCATTCACATCACAGTAAGAAGGATGGTTTAAAGTGACGGAAATTCAAGAGATTGACGTACTTGTGAAACCCGATGGGACGGTGAGGATAGAAGTCCGCGGAGCGAAAGGGAGCCAATGCCTCGATTTGACCGCGGGCTTGGAAGAGCTTCTGGGCGGAAAGATCCTGGAACGACTCCACACAGACGAATTCGATCTCCAGGAGGACCTCCAATACGAGGAAGACCCTCTCGAACAGCAGGACAGGAAGTGAAGAAGCTTTCGCCTCCCTGTGCCGCATCAATTCTGGGTTCTCCTATTCAAGACGAATCGGAGAAACCGGACCCATGTGTTCCAGCGTGACGATCCCGAAAAAGACGGATTCACAGTAAGCTCGGCACGATCAAGAGCATCCTCCAGCAGGGCATCGTGAAGGGGTTCGATAATTATAATCCACTGCAACCATTTGCGGAAACTGCACTGGGCTTCGATCACATGACGAAGCACCACCTGATCGCCGTTCTCGGTGACTTCGAAATAATGGGATCCGTCCAGTCCGTCCGCCAGACCTGAATCATCAAAACGGAAGGTCACCCTGCGCCCTGGTTCGTATTCGGATACCCGATACCGTACAGGCCCGTGGCCCCCGGCGGAACCCACCGAAAGCCGTGAGTCCAACTTCATGGGCGGCCAGCTGTCACCGGGCCACAGACGGTCATTCGGTCCGGAGAGTCCGTCAACCAACCCCGCCACTACTTCTCTGGAGCCGACTATGCCCCTCTGGTGAATGTTCCTTATTCTCATTGTATTCTCCCTATGACGACAGCGTAGGTCTCCGCCACAAATTCGTCCAATTCGAGAGGAGGGGGTTCGCCTGCCACAAGACTTCTCCTGACCGCACCGTACGGCACGTCAATCAGGGCAAAGGTTGTTCGCAGGATGTCCGTCCTGGTAGCACGCCCGAAGTGCTCTCGGGTAAACTGAATGATCGCGGTGTCCAACTCGTGGGCAAGGCGAGCGGCAAGGCCTTGGATCTCGTGCGGCCAGGGGTCGGAAACAAGTTCTTCTCGACGATAGAGTAGCAAGAGTCTTGCCTCCTTCGGATGGTTCCTCACCCACCTAGGTGTGTAGAGAGCCGCTCCAAGGCCATCTTGGCGCCGAAGTGCGTCTACAAATCCCTCCTGGAAAGACTCAACCGTGCGTAACCATAGCCTCGCAAGAAGGACATCCCGAGACGGGAAACGGTGGTAAACCGAGCCTATTGGTGCGTGTAGCCGTTCGGCAACAGCCGAGATCGTGACTTGGCCGGGCCCCTTCTCAGCCACCAGTTCGAGAGCCGCGTCAATAAACTGCTCTGGGGAGTATTTGGCATTTCGACCCATCTAGTATTAATGTACTAGAATAAATATTCTAATTTGTCAAGAGAATGGAGGCGGCAGCCCCATGTAAGAATCGCGTGTTGTCGTCCTTCTCCGGTAACCATTCAGTCTCGGGGCGACATCATTGCCTCTGTCATTGCGAGGACCGAAACGACGAAGCAATCTCGGCACTTGCAACGCGGGAGATTGCTTCGCTGAGCTCGCAACGAAAGTCTGCCCCCGCGTAACTGGAGGATTGCCTTCTTCGGTGCGAACCGATTGCACGAGGCATTGTTCGGATGCTATATTGTTTCTAGTAGAGATTCGATGGCGTAAATCCAACTTCTTGTTAGCCACAGGAGCCCTCTCCCTACGTCGTGAGAGAAACGTGCGAGGGCACTCGATCAATAGCAGCTTTGTATCACCGGCCTGGACCCATATCGAGAATTCGCAACCAGAGAAAGGGGGAAGCGCATGGCGGTCAAAGTCCTGATCACGCGGAGATTGAAGGCGGGCAAGTTCCAAGAGGCCTACAAGCTTCTGATGGAACTGCGGTCCCTGGCGACGGTGAGGTCGGGTTATGTGTCCGGTGAAACCCTGATAAGTGCCGACGATCCGAACAAGTTGCTGGTAATCAGCACGTGGGTAAGCCAGAAGCGATGGGAAGACTGGCAGTCCAATCCTAAAAGGAAAGAATTTTCAAGAAAGCTCGAAGAGTGCCTGGAATCCCCCGAAAAGGCCGAAGTCTACCTGGTGGGTGAAAAGATTCCCGAATGGGTGGACATGGCCTGAGGATTCTGGGGATTAATTTCAGGTCCGTCGAAATCCGACGAATGAAGGTCTCCGTGCGGGGAGCCGAAGGGAGACCTGTAATCTCGCGGCAAATTCACTCTCATGTAGGTCGTTCCGCTCCAGCTCAACGCTCGCCGGAGAGCCTCACTTTCCTGACCATGAATGGGTCTATTGGCATATGGCAGGAGCCAAGATTTCCGGGACCCGTCCGCCTCCAGTCACCGCCGTCATTCTTCCCGCTCGAACTCCTCCACAGTAGGCGGCAAAGGGATTTTCCTGTCTTGGGGCCTGTCTTGCGCGGCGTCCGAGAACCAGGAGTCGGTATCCAAGAACTGCGACAACGGCGCACACGAGCCCAGGGAGCCCACAAGGAGAACAACTGCAAGAAAGGTTAAGAGCGCTCTCATGTTCCTGCCGGGACTGAAGGCGGATGCCGTGCCCATGGTGGGACGAGGGCACTATACCGGTATGATTGAGGTATTACAAGCGGCGAGAAGACCCGGGCGGCGTGGCATTATGTCAAGAAAACGGTTTGACTTGTGGCACGCTCTGATATAACGTAGTATGCAGCACGAGACTCCAGACTCGATCACCTCAAGAGGAGGCTGTTCTCTTGAAAAAGAGCCTAACCATATCAGCCCTGTCACTTCTTGTCACAGTCGCGGTCTCCGCGGCGGCCCATGCTCATTTCGCCATGATAATACCTTCTTCCGACGTGGTTGGAAAAGACGACAAGAAAGAAATCGAGCTATTGGTGCAGTTCACCCATCCTTTCGAGGGCGGCCCGCAAATGCAGATGGGCAAGCCTGTGAAATTCGGGGTGGTCTCCGGAGAAAAGGTCACCGACCTCCTGGAGACGCTCAAGGAAAAGAAGCTCGACGGCAAGATGGCTTGGGAGGCTGTCTTAAAGATTACCAGGCCCGCGGATTACGCCTTTTTCCTCGAACCCGAACCGTACTGGGAACCGGCGGAGGACAAGTTCATAGTCCACTTCACAAAGGTAATAGTTGACGCGTTTGGAGCGGAGGAGGGATGGGACAAGCCCATTGGAAAGCAGGCGGGGATCCCGGTGGAGATAGTCCCTATCTCCAGGCCTTACAGCCTGTACGCGGGCAATCTTTTCGCGGGACAGGTCTTCCGCGACGGCCGGCCGGTTCCCAATGCAGAGATCGAAGTGGAATGGTGGGGCAAAGGCAAGACAAAGGCTCCCACCGCCTCCCATGTGACCCAGGTGACCAAAGCTGACGGAAACGGGATTTTTTATTTTGCCATGCCAAAACCCGGCTGGTGGGGCTTTTCGGCGATTATGGAAGCCGACAAGCCAATAAAGCACGAAGGTCAGGACAAGAAGGTCGAAATAGGGGCGGTGATATGGGTCCACGCGTATCCCATGCAATAGGGCTCGGCGGACGGGACGAACCGGCCCCGAGTCCTACAGAGGCATCATGCACATATCCGAGGGAGTGCTCTCTGCTCCCGTGCTCATAACAGGAGCGGCCTTGTCCTGCGCGGGACTGGCCGTGGGTCTGAGGAAAATGGATTACGATTCCTTACCTCAGGTGGCGGTCCTGTCGTCGGTTTTCTTTGTCGCGTCGCTGATACACGTTCCAATAGGGCCCTCGGCAGCTCATCTAGTGCTGAACGGTCTCTGCGGGCTTCTCTTGGGGTGGCCGGCTTTTCCTGCAATCCTGGTGGGGCTGACCCTACAGGCGGTCCTTTTCCAGTTCGGCGGTCTTACCGCGCTTGGCGTGAACACCTTTAATATGGCCTTTCCTGCTGTCCTCCTCGGCGTCGCGTGCAGAAGATTTGTGATGGGTTCCAAGCCGGTGGTGAGAGGCTGCGCCGAGTTCGCCACGGGAGCCGGCGCGATATTGATGTCAGGGTTGCTGGTAGCCGTCTCACTGGTCGCGACTGGAGAGTCGTTCTGGGCTGCCGCTCGGCTGATCGTCCTGGCACATGTGCCTGTAATGATAATCGAAGGGATCATTACGATTTTCATAGTCGAGTTCGTTAGGCGGGTGCGGCCCGAAATGCTTGGAATCAGGCCATGAGGCCTCCGTTTCGGGTACCGAGATCCGTCGGGATTGTGGCCGGCGCCCGGGATGCTAGAAGTACATTTGACAGACCCGGCTAGAGATATTATGTTTCAAATATTCATGGCATGCAGCATCAATGCTTGGCTGTACTATAGCTCTCAAGCGGAGGAGGAAGTTGTCAGCACAGGCCCCGAACAACAGCTCCACCGGCATGGCGATCGGCGTCATGATCTGCCTCACCGCCGCACTGGTGCTGTTTTGGGCTCCAACGCCGGCGCGTGCTCACAAGGTCAACGTCTTCGCCCATGTGGAGGGCGACCGCGTGGTAGTTGAAGGTTTCTTCTCGGGAAAGGCCAAAGCCGTGAACTGCGTGGTGGAAGTCATAGACGGCCAGGGCAAGAAGATTCACGAAGGAAAGACGGACGCAAACGGGCTGTATTCCTTTGCGCTCCGGGATTTTCCCCCTTTTGAGGGCGGGCTCGTCATAGCACTTCAGGCCGGCATGGGGCACAAGGCGGAATATACCCTCAGTCCCTCGGACTTGGGCGTGACCGGGAAAGAGTCTAGGACCGGCGGAAGCGCGGCGGGCATGGATTCGAAGTCCTCGGCCGAGAAGGCGGACAAAATTGAGGTCACGGCGGCGCTTGGCCCTGGCGTGACCGCGGCGAACCGAGCCCTTTTGGCCCAAGTTGTTGCGGAAGTTGTTTCCGCCAAGATCGAGCCTCTCGAAAAGATGATGGCAAATCAGCAAAAGACCCTTATGGAACAAAAGGATAAGGGCCCGTCTTTTACGGAAATTGTCGGCGGGATCGGCTGGATAATGGGGATCGTCGGGATTGCCGCGTATTTCATGAGCCGCAGGCGAATGGAAAAAACCTGAGAGCTCGGGAGCACAGAAATGCATATTGAAGAGTTTGCGCTGGGAGACTCGTGGATTCACAGGCTTGATCCCAGGGTGAAGATTGCGGCAGCAATCGGTTTTTCCGTGGTGGTGGCGCTGAACCAGTCCGTGGCGGCCTCTGCCATAGCCCTCCTGTTCCCTGCCGTTTTGATCCTGGCGGCTCGTGTCAGCCTGAGGAAAGTGATTCTCAGGTTGGCCGTGGTAAACTCGTTTATCCTGTTTCTGTGGTTGTTCCTGCCCTTTACCCACACCGGAGAGATCATCTGGTCCCTCGGGCCGCTGGAGATTCATCGTGAGGGACTCATTTTTTGTCTCCTCATAACATTGAAGTCCAACGCCATCATGTTGGCAGTGATCGCCCTGCTGGGAACCTCCAGAGTCTTTACTCTAGTGCACGCTCTGAGCCACATGGCCATACCGGACAAGCTGGTTCATCTATTTTTCTTCTGTTTCCGTTATATTCACGTGATCCATGAGGAGTATCATCGTCTTGCCGTTGCAATGAAAGTGAGGGGCTTCAGACCCAGGACAGACCTGCACACCTATCGGGCGTACGCGTATATGGTGGGAATGCTGCTGGTACGCAGCTTTGATCGGTCGCGCAGGATTCTGGCGGCCATGCGCTGCAGGGGATTCAGGGGTAGGTTTTACATACTCCACCATTATGAGATGAAGCGCTGCGATTATGTGGTCGGGGCTGCAAGTTTCCTGATTTCAGCAGTCCTTCTGGTTGCAAAATGATACGTCTTAGAAACATCCGCTTTCGCTACAACTCGGGCTATGTTCTCGACAGAGTAAATTTCAGCCTTGATCGAGGGGATCGTATCGCCTTGGTGGGGCCGAACGGGTCCGGGAAGACCACTCTGTGTCACATCATGATGGGCTTGCTGTTTCCTGAATCGGGCGAGGTGGAGATATTCGGTAAGCTCCGCAAAAAAGAGGCTGATTTTCAGGAGATCCGGGGGAGGATAGGTTTTCTTTTCCAGGATGCCGACGACCAACTGTTCTGCCCCACGGTGCTGGAAGATGTGGCCTTCGGGCCTCTGAACCTCGGAAAGAGTCCTGAAGAGGCCCGTCGAGTGGTTTCCTCGACTCTGAAATCTCTTAAGCTGGAAGGCTTCGAAGAGAGAATCACGTACCAGCTCTCGGGTGGGGAAAAGAGGCTCGTATCGCTTGCCACGGTGTTGGCCATGGAACCGGAAGTCCTGATTCTGGACGAGCCCACGAGCGGTTTGGATGAAGCCACCACTGAAAGGCTGGCCGAGATCCTTAATGAATCGAACCTGACCTATATTCTCATTTCCCACGATATAGACTTTGTCAAAAAAACTACTGACGGAATCGTCAGAATGGCGGACCTGGTTTCGGCTTAGCATCCTGCCGTACAAACGAGGCTGTGCAGGAAGACTCTTGTCGGGTGGCCGAAAGAAAAAGGTTGACATCCCTATGGTAGATGTGCCAACGTCTGATTGACGCATCTAATTCTGGAAGGTGCTCCGGCCGACTTCATGAATGCTCACGACCAGAGACTCCTCATGGTCGGCGGAGGCCTCTTGAAATTTGGGAGCAGAATAATGGGCAGGACTCGTTCTTTCTTGGCGGCATTGTCTCTTTTGGTCTGCCTCCAGCTTCTTGCTTCACCTTCGTTCGGATGGGAGCTGGAGTTGGCAGGAAGGTTCTACTGGCTATACGAATCCTACGCGCAGCGCGGGGACCGGGGGTTCTTCGGACCGTACAACGTGGATCTCGGGTCAATTCCCAGCGCGGCGAACCTGAACTTTTGGAACGGGGGCGAGTTCGATACCAATATCACGACAGGCTCCTATGCCGGGTGGTCTTATTACTGCGTTGAGTTTGAACCTGTGCTCAGGGTCAACGAGGCTATAAGATTCAAAGGAAAATACCGCATGGGAAGCTACGGCAACCCGGCAAATTCCTACTATTATACGCAGGATGCGCCCGGAGTGAACAATGCGTTCAGCGAAGGGCAGTGGACCATGTTTTGGGTTACGGCCAACACCCCATGGGGTATCTTCGGGATCGGCAAGAGGCCTTGGCAATATGGCACGGCCCTCCAGTACGACGGCGCGGATGCTCTTACAACGGAGTCCATGTTGTTGGTGGTTCCTTTGGGTCCGTTGGATATAGGCTTTGGGGTCTACCCGTATCGTTTTGCGGGCAGCTCGGGGATAACCGATCTCGCAGGCAACGGCTACTATGGCGACCCTTTCGACATCGGCCGTGACGTTCCGATTGCACAATATTTCAGCAGAGCGGACAGGAACGGAACCCTCTCCTCTGACCTGCTCGCGTTCGTGAACTACCACGGCAGTCACATCCAAGCCGGTATCCTGGGAGCGTACGGGAGTTACCACATCGGCCCCGAAGCGACCCTGCAAACTGGGGGCACGAATCAGGGCGCGGCCCTGGATTCCGAGTATTTTCACGGTACTGCGTACGCGAAGTTTACGAATGGCAAATTCTTTGTGAACGCGGAAGCGGCATGGCTTTACTGGACCGACAGGTACTCTGTTACCGGCGGTCCGGCTCTTTTCCTTCCCAACCCAAGGTACGTGGAACAATGGAGGTATGCGGTTCAGGCAGGTATGCTGGCAGGTCCGGCGAAGCTGAGCGTGCTTGCGGCCATGACGCCCGGTCCGGACAGAAGGAACGGCCGTATGATCGGCAAGCAGTCGGCTGCTTTCGTCAGACATCCGACATTTGACACCCACCTTGGGAACTACGATCTCTTCCATCCCTTCAGCTACATCTTCAGCTACAATTACGGTTCGGGACTGAACGCCTACAACTTGTCGCTGAATGGGTACGTAAGAGACGCATTTGTCCTTGCGACTCGACTCGATTACGCCCTTGCGTCGAATCTGAATGTTTTCGCGAGCTTCTTTCACGCGGAGAGAGCATCTCACGGGTACGGCTGGAGCTGCCTGGGGCCCAACTGTTTCTCGTACAACGGAGTTGCCCCCGACGGCAACGTTTCATTCAATTTCAACGGTCATCCGCGCGCTGTAACCCCTGCCCCCAATATCCCCGATACCGGCCTTGGATACGAGATCGGCGTGGGGTTCGACTGGAAGCTCCTGGAAGGATGGACCGCCGGCGTGGTGCTGGCCTATTGGAAGCCGGGACGTTGGTTCAGCTATGCTTGTCTGGACAGATCGGTTCCAAATTATGACGCGCCCTCTCCGGCCAATTTCTTTGGCACGCGTCCGGGGAGGACAATAGACCCGGTGATGGGTGGGGAGTTCTCGCTCACTTTTGATTTCTGAAATATTGCGTTCCTGTAAAAGTTCTCGACACGAAGCACACTGGTCGGAACTACGTATGGGGAGGCTTGGAGGGGCGATGCGTCTCCCCTCCAAATCATTGCGCAGCGTGGCGCTCTTCCTTCACCTCTCCGAGGCGAAGCCACGGAGTGCCGGCCGAAGCCCGGGACTTTTATGGTTCGTTGTGCCCGAAAATGGGCATGTAAGTTGCTTTGATTCCAACTACTTCCATACGGAGGCTCAGACATGAAACGGTTCGCCATTATGGTGTTGATCATACTTCTACCTGCCACTGCGGCTTTGTACGCCGACATTCAGGCCCTCTATGCGCTCTCTTCCACGCCGGTTCCGGAAGCAACGATGAATCAACGAGGATCGGCTCCCCTAATCGTCGGAAGTATCACACCGGCTCAAGACGTGAACGCCACTGAGAGCCAGGGGGATGCTGGAATAATGAATGGGAAAATCATCTTATGTGCCGACGACGGAGACAGCGAAGAGGAGGCGGAAGACGACGACAAAAAGGACGATGCCGATGCGCGGCAATGGAACGCCGCAACGCAGGCATGATTCAATGTGAAGATTACCAAGCCCCGTTGCTCTAGGAGCTTGTCGCGCAACAGGCTTCTAGTAGACCGATTCGCAAGTAGCTTCGCATCAGCCTGCGGCAACGACAAGGCGTTGAATCTTGCCGTGTCCGCAGGGGCGGGTCTCAGACCCAATGCTGGTGACTCAAGGACTAGGGCAGGGATCAGAACCGTCACCCCGACGAAAGTCGGGGTCCAGGAATCCCGCTGGAAGCGGGATTGAGGAAACTGGATTCCGACGTACGTCGGAATGACGACACCCAGGCCTCGTGCAGGTACAAAGTACCGAACAAGAGGTGTGTGGCTTAAGTCAACAGCACTGGGCCTCAGACCGCCCCTACCTCTGGTGGCTGCCGGCGAAAACGTAAACGTATTTCCGAATCGCTCTCCTAGTGAGGACCTGGCTGCACACGATGCAGAGGTTTGCCGTCGAGCGCTTCCGCTTGCGCATTCTCAAGCTTCTTGATCTCTTCGGGCGTCAACTCTGGCCGGTCCACTTTTATCGTCAATTTGTTGAGCTTCGCGGTCAGCCGGAACGGAGGTTTGTAGTCCGCGTCGTTTACACCGGTCAGGGTGTCGGAGCCGATGTCGAAGCTCTCGTCCCATTGCAGGATCATCGGCAACGTGCGCGGCATAATAATGGTCTGAACTTCTTTGCCGTCCACCTTGAGCGTTCCGGTACCGGAACGGCCGAGGCCGCTCAAATTGTTGAAGGCCAGCGTGCCCACGCCGAGGCCGTCATACTTGAAGTCGAATTCAATCGTGTGCTTGCCGGGACTGAGCTCTGGACCTTCCCACCTGACGCGCTTCAAGTCTATGAGATTCCAGAGAAACACCGGCTTGCTCTTGAGGAGGTAGAAGCCGTAACCGGCAAACCTCCCGCCCGATGTTAGGATCATGCCCTCGGCTCCGCCCTCCGGGACCTCGATGTCTGCCGTGATCGTGTACGAACTGTTGAGGAGGAACGGCGAATCGCCCTGCGGTAGGCCCACCATAGGTTTGGTGTAAACAAACTCCGTGCGACCGGCGGTGATGTTCGGGCGTGGGGC
>Ga0172375_10005180_pt1 | contig 18923 bp, 17 predicted proteins | sample LakKiv1m_FD_114537 | JGI IMG/M metagenome (GOLD analysis project Ga0172375, IMG submission 114537) | Freshwater microbial communities from Kabuno Bay, South-Kivu, Congo - kab_092012_11.1m | ecosystem: Environmental > Aquatic > Freshwater > Lake | place: Democratic Republic of the Congo...
CTTTTATTTTTACAAATATATAAAGAAAAATATTGAACTGCTAATTTCACAATAATAAACGACTCTCTTATTTCTTTTTTAGTTATTTGTTTATAATCAGATACATTTCTAAGATAATTTGTTGTTAAGTCTCTTCTACCTCTTAATAAAAACATTGCTATATTGGATAGACTATATTTTTTAATTTCTTTTTTATTTGGAATATAAAATTTAATCCTTTTATTTTTACAAAAAAGCAATCTATCTGGATATTTTTTTAATTCCACCAATGCCTGCAGTGTCTTTCCATCTAAAGTTATAACAGAATTTATCGGCTTTTTAAATTCTTGTATTAAGATAACATTAATTCCAAAATGCTTTTTATATTTTTTTTCTAAAAATATTTTTACTTCAGCAATCCTTTGTTTAATTTCTAAATTGTTTTTATCAACTATTAAAACAAGGTCTATATCGCTCCAATTATTTTGAAAATCTCCAAATCCAACACTCCCATCAGAAATTATTCCAAAAAGATTATTCCCTAATTTCTTTTTAAGAAAATTAATAATAAAATTATTAATCTTGTTTAATTCTTTCCCATTCATAATTTTTATTATTTTTTAATTTAAATTTAACATATTTATCCATAAAAAATCTTAAAAATCTATATAATTTAAAAAATATTTTATATTTTAAAGGAAATTTTTTAACTTTTTGATTATCTATCTTTCTACCAAGATCGTCATTGCACTTCTTAATTCTGTCTTTCGCGAATTCCTTTTCTAATTGTTTTGCGCCCGCCGTTATTCTAATAAACCTCTTATAATAATCCGAGAGACTACTAACGGAATTAAAATATAATACGGCGTCTTGCACTTCTCTTGTTTGAGGCCAATAAAAATATTGTATGTATTGATCATCGTTTAAAATATAATTTTTGGCAGATAAACAAAATTTTCGCTTCTGAACATCATGCAAGAGCCTCTCATAAACTCACTGGATTTTTTATAAGGTTGGACATCAAATTTTACTCCCAACGACCAGTGCCAAAATTTATGTATTGGATTTATTGTTTTAAGTTTCTTTCTAACCCATCTCGCATAAACACACCTGATTTTTTTATCTCTTATAATTTCTTTGACTAAATTTAAAATACAACTCTCCTCCAATTCAATATCGTCATCAACAAAACACAATAAATCAGCATTTGATTCTTTAAAAAGTAAATTTAAAGAATTTGTCTTACCGGGTTCTCTGTAATTTTTGATTAAACTTATTTTAAAATCTAAATCTTTTCGTTCTTTTAAAAAATTTTTAATTACTTCTTCTGTATTATCTTGACAATGATCAAGACAAATAGTCAATTCTTTAGTTATATGATTTGGTAATTTATTTAATGCTCTAAAAATTGACTTCAAAGTCAATATAATTGTTTTAGCTCCGTCTCGTGTCGGGATACCAACAAAAATTGAATTCACATCTTTAATGGAAATAAAATTTTTAACCTTCTTATTGTAATAAAAAAACTGTCTGGCTTTTAAAAGATTATCTTTATCAAAAGTTATTTTTTCTAAAGCGTCATAAAACTCTAACCATTCAGCAATAACAAAAACTTCTTTTTCCAAAGGATTGATCTTTTCTTTTTTTGGAGAATTGTAAACATACAAATGGACATTTTTATAATGTTCCCTATTATCATTCTGTAATTTAAAGCTATAATTGTCTATGCCTATTTTAGAAATTTGTTCTAAATTTCCTTCAAAATTTAATTCTTCTTTTATTTCCCTTAATGCTGCATTTTTTTCATCTTCATTTTGCTGAATATGTCCCTTAGGAATTAAATAATTACCATTATCTTTTTTTAAAAGAGCCACATATAAAATATGAGTATTTTTATCTTCATAAAAAACAAAACCGCCCGCTGATTGATGGAACACCATGTTTTCTTTAAATTCAATTTGATCTTTTTTATTAAATTGCATTTTGTTAAAAAACGCCTCATTTTAATTTTATCAACGAGGCGTGTTTTTGTAAATTATTGGTATTTGATAATCATCTTATCAACAGCAGAATATAAATCTTGTAATGAACCACTATTGTCGATTATTTCTTCTGAGATTTTTTTTAATTCTGATATACCAAAATCTGCTTTTACTTTATCTCGAGGCAATAACATTTCTTTTGCTTGTTTAATGGTGGTTAAATTTTCTCTTTGCATTTGACGTTGTAATCTAATTTTCAATGGAATATCAATATAAACAATACAAAAATGTATTCCTAAAACCTGTTTCAAATAAGGACCAAGTCCACCACCATAAAGACTTTCAATTGAAACCACGTCGACTTTTTGTGCCTTCATCTCATTAAGTAATTCTTTAATGAAATTATCCCAGAGAAAATATGGATTTCTTTCCTCCTCTCGACGAATGAATTGATGCAAATCTTCGCCTGGAGACATTTTATCTCTGACTTTTTCAAAAAGTTTGACAAATTTCAACCTTGGGATACCTTGAGATGCAAAATATTTACCTACCGTGCTTTTGCCACATTCGCTCATGCCGGTCAATGCAAAAATCATTTTATTTTTTAATCTTTTTTGGTTCACTCTTTCATTCTCCTCGATAAACTTATTAATCAACAATAATTCTTTTTGTGTTGATTCTTTTGAAGCGGGTGCATGAGCGATATTTTTAATCCAGTTTTCAGAATATTGACCACGTATACCGTTTGGATATCTGCCAACTATTTTCCACTTTATAACACTTATTGAATTAAATCCTCTGATTTTAAGTATTAAAACCGGGGCAGAGCTAACCCAATTTACAACATCATTAAAATAAACTTCTTTTTCTTCACCCGCATATAATTTTTTAACCATTTTTTTGGTTAACTGAATCATTAAAGCATGGGAGACGGTTAGATCGTATTCTTTAATTTTGCAAAGGATCTGTCCAACAAGACCCTTTGCTAACCCATCTGGCTTTACGATTAAAAAGGTCTCTTGAACAGACATTTTAACCTCCCGTATTATTTTGTGAATTGCGTGAATTATATTTTGAAGTGCAACCGCAACGTCTTCTTTATTTAAATATATAATAGTAAAATTAATTTAATCTGTCAATCTTTCACTTTGTAATTATCATCCAAATTGAATATCTAAAATGTTTTACTAAATCCATTTTTTTATTTTGAATAATTTGTGGTATTGAATAAAAATCAAAATTTTTTTCTTTGGGCACCATTCTTCCTAATTCAAAAACTGTTGACAAGTGAGCATATCCTTTTGAAGCAGTTAAAACTTTATTTGCTTTATAAATAATATCGCCTGGTAATAATCCTTTATATTCTTTATTTATTATCTTGTGCAAGAATATGTTTATATATCTCAAAAAATCTTTACTCAATGTTTCTATAACAAGTAAAGGACCTTTTCCAAGATAAAATTTATTAAAACTTTCAATAAAAATCTTTCCTTTTGGCTTAACGACCCTTATCATTTCATTAATGGCTTTTCTTCTTCTATCAAAAGTTGATAATGCATTTATTGAAAAACGCGGACAAAAAACAAAATCAAAAGCATTGTCTGGAAAAGATAGTTCGCTCATATCACCAACTAAAAAAGTAGTATTTATTAATTTTTCTTTTTCTGCTCTTTTTTTACAGGTGTTAATTGCTTCAGGTGTAATATCAACACCTGTAACATCAAATCCTAATTTTGCTGAATTTATAGAAAATCTGCCAGAACCACAACCCAAATCCAGTAGCTTTAAACCACTTTTGATGTTTTTTAAAAAAACAATTTCTGCTTTTCTTAAAGGAGCTTTTGAATAAAAAAGAATTTCGCCTGTATAGTGGACAATATTTAATTCTTTTATTCTTTGATAATACCCTTCATTTCTCATAAAATGAGGTGCATTTACAAATACAAAAATTAGAAACACTTACCAGCGTCTTCTCTACAGCAAAGATAAGTATTAAATGATTTAGAATCAGTGGTAATCACTTCATTAGAATCATCTCCACAATAGTAAGTCGTGCCGCAGGATAAGCTAATATTAGTCCAGGTAGTGGCATTAGGTTGAGTAGTATAAAGCTCTGTTGCGCCAGATCTACTACTGGCGGTGTTTCTGTAAATCTTAAAGCCTGTTTCATTAGATGAATTATCATTCCAATTAAGTTGGATTTGAGTCCCTGTGATGTTGTTAAAACTAAGGTTAGAAGGAATTGAAGGAATGGTATTGACTGTGACTGTGTCAGGACCATAAACAGCTCTGGGGTCAAGAGAGTCAGAACTGACCCCAGCGCAGTGAGATCCTTTTTCATCAATGCAGTTAAGAGCATTGTCTATGGCATGAATTCCATAATCTGTGGTAATGGTAGGAGTAATAATGCAGGAACCACTGCTTGGTTTGTCTCCACTGCAATCTCCTGATGTTATCTTGGTCCAACTGCCTCCGCTTGGTCTTTGCCAGACTTCAACCTTGCTTAATCCAGAGCCGCCTGTGTCAGAGGCAGTCCAACTTAATGTTACTGAACTGCCAGAACAAATGCTGGAACTACTTGGAGAAAAGGAATTAACCACTGGGGCGATGAGATCTGGACAGGAGGAGACGCAATTGCCAAAGGAGTCTATCTTATCACTGGAACTGTTGCAACATTTTGGACCGCCGCTGTAGCCAGAGCAATAGGAAGTAATGGTGTATTCAGATGAGTCGTCGCCACAACAGAAGCCATTACTTAAATTGTTATCATAATCATCGCAACTATTGCCATAGCGAAAAATTTGTTGATCACTCTCGTTTTCATTGTTTGTTCCTCCTAAGTAGTTTATGATAGATTTGTGAATTTTCTTGAGTCTATTTTAATTTTATTCTCCCTCTCTTAATCTATTTTTAGATTACTACGAAGGGAAAATTTTGTCAAATTGATAATTGACAAAAAATTAAATAAATGTATAATCAAAATAGTAAACTTAGCTAAAATTAACAATATAATAACAGGGGATAAAATTATACTAAGAAAGGAGATTGGTGATGACCAGATCTTGTGAAGAAATCAAAACAAGATGTAAAACTATCATGAATGACAAAAGGGTGATTGAACTCGTTAAAACAAGCTCAAGCCCAACAGCTGCTTTTGATATGATTATGGACAAAACCGGTAACGAAGAAAAAGCAAAAGCAGGCAGATGGTTAGCAATATTGCGCCGTGATTATCTTGATGAATATGTAAAACTGGTTTAATAAAAATAATTCACTGAATTTATTTACGCCACGCTATAACAAGCACGGCACAAACAAAGTGAGGTGATTATAATGGATATTATTTGGAATTTAACACAAATTTGTCCCTGGGATTGTAGATTTTGTTGCGTATCTGCCATTTCTGTAAAAGACAAAACAAAAAAATTTGTTTATTTAAAACAGATACAAACAGAAAGGCAACTTAATTTTGCTAACAAATTAAAAGTTCTAAAAATTCTTACTGACAGAAATTGCTCTATTGATTTTTCTGGTGGTGACCCATTATACTTCAACGATGATTTTAAGATTGTTCAACAAGCCACAAGATGGTTATTACCTGAAAAAATAAGTGTTAGTATGACTGGTTGTAAAATTACCAAAGCTAAAGTTGAACTTCTTAAAAAAGTCGTGGTAGTTGAGTTTACTTTGGATAATATGCCAGAAATTCAAAATACTTTTCGTCCAAAAGGTTTTAATGTTGCTTCAATGGATGCAATGAAGAAATTAGTTTGTGCTGGAATTAAAAAAATTACGGCAGTTACCGTTCTTTATTCTGCCACCATGTCTAAAACAAATTTAGTAGGAATATACCAATGGTTTTGTGACAATAAAATTCACCAATGGGATATTCTCAAATTCTATCCGGTAGGCAGAGCAACAAAATGGATTGATTTTTCTCCTTCTGATTTAGAATATTTGGAGACGATGAATTTTTTAAGAAAACTGCGTGGGTTTACTAAAATTCATTTTCAACATTCATTAGAATTGTTGGAAAGTAAATTAAAATGTCCTGCTGGAATTGAATCCTTTGGTATTTTGCCTGACGGCACAGTTACAGCTTGTGCTTGGGCATTGAATAATCACTGTCGTCCATTAAAAAAATTTAATTTAGGCAAGTTGCCAGAAGGAAATTTGGATGATATGCTTAAAACAGCACATGAGACAATTTATTCTCAAAAAACTAACTTTTGTCGGATTGCTAAATGCCGCAAAAAAGACAAAAGTTGGAGGTAGTAATTATGAAAATAAACGAAATCCAATGCAAAAGTATTCTGACTAAAAGCAATCTACCAGAGTCAGACTATTGTATTAATCCTTATATCGGCTGTTTCCATGGCTGTATTTATTGTTACGCTAATTTTATGAGACGATTTACTGGCCACCTAAATGAAAAATGGGGAGCGTTTTTAGATGTTAAAATAAACGCTCCTCAAGTTTTGGCTAAAGAAATGTCTCGCCATCTTAAAAAGGGAATTGTATTGCTCGGCAGTGTAACTGATGCATATCAACCGATTGAAAGAAAGTATAAACTGACACGGCAAATTTTAGAAATACTGCTGAAATACGATTTTCCGGTTTCTATTCTGACTAAATCTGATTTGGTAGTTAGAGACATTGATTTACTTAAACAATTTTCTGATTGTGACGTGGGTTTAACAATTACCAGTTTAGATGAAAAAGTAAAAAAAATCTTTGAACCTTTTTCGTCATCTCCACAGCAACGACTAATTGCTTTGGATAAATTGCGCAAATTCGGCATTAAAACTTATGTTTTTATTGGACCAATTTTGCCAGAAATCATTAACTTTGAAGCGATTTTTAAGGCTATCAAAGATAAAGTTGATTTCGTAATGGTTGAAAGCTTAAACACCAGATGCGGTAATTGGAATAAAATTCTGGCGATTATCAACAAAAAATATCCTAACTTATTACCATTTTATCAATCTAAATTTAGTCAGAGCTATTGGAATGGAGTTAATGCAGAAGTTGAACAATTGAGTAAAAAATACAAAATTCCGTTAAAGGGATTTTATCAACATTAAAATTAAATTTACAATAACACTGCTGACTTTCTTAGCCAGCGGTTTTATTTTTACATTAACAAAAAAAAATCCGTCATGTAAACTTAAGCCATAATTAAAATTCATGACGATGTCCAAGATATTCTGACAGAATTTCCAGAGCAAATTGAGGAACTGCTTGGCCCCAATGAATCAACCTTTGGCCCAATCTTATCCACTTTAAACTCCACTCTGGTTGGGGAAAATCCTGCATTGCCAGCATTATCCTTGGCCGTAGCGCAATACCAAGAGTGGATAGTTACCTGCCTTGGTAAAGAACTAATATTGTAATCATTGTAATTAGTAGAGCAAGCTCCGCCAGTATCAGTATGTTCTTTTAATCTGTAACTGCTTGCATTGCATCCAGACCCAGCATCAGAGCAAGAAACATTAGCCGGGGCGTCAGTGTATTGCCAATTATCAGTCACCAGAGAAGGATCAGCTGTACACAGAGAAATATAAGAACTCAACATATTTTTTCTAAAACTTCTGCTTTTGGTAAAGTTGAAAATAGACGCCTTGGTTTTTAATTAAATCTTCATGAGTTCCCTGCTCCACCAGTTCTCCTTTATCAAAAACCAAAATTTTATCAGCTTGCACAATAGTAGAGAGACGGTGGGCAATAATAAAAGTGGTGCGATTGGCAATCAAACTTTTTAAAGCTTCTTGCACTAATTTTTCTGAAATAGAATCCAAAGAAGAAGTGGCTTCGTCCAAAATCAAAATTTTCGGGTCGCGGAGTATTGCTCTGGCAATGGCAATTCTTTGTTTTTGTCCGGTAGAAAGTTTAATGCCGCGCTCCCCTACTTTTTGATTTAATTTTTTAGGAAATTTACTCACAAAATCCCAGGCATTGGCAGCTTTCAAAGCCTCAATAATTTCTTTCTCGCTTGCTCTTTTTTTGGCATAAAGCAAATTCTTTTTAAGAGTGTCATTAAAAAGAGAAATCTCCTGGGGTACAATAGCAATCAATTCTCTTAAGGAAAATAAATCTATTTCATTAATGTTTTTTCCATCCAATAAAATCTTACCGCTTTTTAATTCATAATAACGAGAAATTAAACCCATTAAAGTTGTTTTGCCAGCGCCAGATTCGCCAACCAAAGCAATGGTTTGCCCTGAGTTCGCAATAAAATTAATATTTTTTAAAACCTTTTTGTATTTATCATCATAAGCAAAACTGACATTTTTAAATTCAATTTTTCCTGCAACATTTTTTAATTTTTTGCCTTTGTCATAAAGCTCTTTTTCAATCTCAAATAATTTTACCGCTCTGCCAATAGTAATCATGCCGCGCTGCAATTGGCGGTAATTATCAGTTAATTGATTAAAGGGGCGAAAAACTAAATTCACATAACCAATAAAAGAAACCAGCACCCCGGCAGTGATTTGATGCTTAATTAGAAAATACAATGCTATGGTAAATACAATAACAAAGCCCAGGCCTTGGATATTATTGCGCCAGGCAGAAAGCCGGCGATGGCCCCAGAAAAAATCTGTCATTTTATTTCTGGCCCTATCTAAAAAATTTTCCGCATTCATCCTCTCCTCACTTTCTTTAATATGCGCTTTGACAAGCTGAATATTATGCACGCTATCGTAGATATGTCCCCAAGCTCGCTCCCACAATTTATTACTTTTTCTTTCTGCTTCCAAAATTGATTTATTTTTAATAATAGAAATAATAGTGTAAAAAAATAAAATCAGAATAATAGCAATTGTTAAACGCCACTCTGTTAAAAACATTAAAATAATGGCCGCCAGGGCTGTTAAAAAACTTGGCAAAAGATAAAAAGTCAAATCTTCTGTGATGTCCCAAATAAAATTTGCAGCTCTGCTAACTTTATTCATTTGTTCCCCAGCTCTTTTATCTTTATGAAAGCTTAAAGGCAGTTGCAAATAATGATAATAAATATCTGTCGTGAAAGACTGAAAAACTTTATTGCCAAGCTGACTGCCCTTAAAATCATTATATCTCCCGATCCAATTAGCAATCAAAACAAAAACAAACCAAACTAAAAGCGAGAGCCCGATAATTTTTAAATTTGGATTTTGGCTAACAGCGGCATCAACAAGCCGGCCATAAATAATTGGAATAATGGCAGAAATTACTGCCGCAAATGTGGCAAGAAAAATACAAAAATATACCAACTTTTTATGCGGCCGCAAATATTTCCAAATTAATTTGAGTAATTCTTTAAAAGGCATAATTCAATCTCATATAATTTCTTTGAATTACGAAACTTTCTTAATTGTCATTCCCGCGAGTTCAAATTTGCCAGTGGCAAATTGAACGGGAATCCAGAAATTTATCTAATTCCAAATATCCTGGATTCCCGATCAAGTCGGGAATGACAAAATGGAAATAATTTTGTAATTCAAAGTAATTTAATTATAATACAAATTTTAAATATTAACCAAACAAAAAAAGACCTTATTCATAAGTCTCTCTTAATAACATTGGAGTGCTATATTAAATGTATTATACATTATTATATAGCACTCCATAGATTTTATTTGAGCAATATCATCTTCCCCATGATGACATCGCCCTCGCTTTCCAGTTTATAAAAATATGTTCCACTGGAAAAGCGACTGGGACTAGCATTCCAGGTTGCCTGGTGCTCGCCGGCTTTTTGATAGCCATCGGCCAGAACCGCAACTTCTTTTCCTAACATGTCGAAAACTGTTAGCTTGACGTTGCCGTCCGCTGCTAACGAGTAACGAATGGTGGTGACGGGGTTGAAAGGGTTGGGAAAATTTAAAAGCAAAAATTTTTTCCAATTTTTTCCAACCCTACCGCTGGCGGACGCCTTTTCAACTCTAACATATTTTGTCAAGGAGTTGTTTTCATAGTTAGTCTCCTTAGCAAAATAATACGGATAACCGACGTTAGTCCGTGCGGTTATGCGCTGCGGACCGCTTGAGGTGAAACATGCGTTAAACCCCAGCGATTCAATAGCTTCACGTGTTAATGTAAATCCCTGGCTACAGCCAGGTTCCCACACACCGCCATTACCTCCTATATTATTGCTACTCCAGTCCATGCCAGGGATATCTATGCCATGGTTTAATAAGTCAGGACTTGCATCCAGTGCCCCCGAACCAATGTTTTTCAGCCAAATAGTAATACTAACTATTGGCTCATAAACCACTGGGGTAGGAGGATTTAAGACAATATCGTACACAACGATATCGGCGTCTTGCGCACTCAACCCAATGGGGATGAGGAACGCAAAGAATAAATCCATCGCGACCAAAGCCACGACAAAAAAATTTTTTACACTCGCTTTCATGGTTTTTCCTCCTTAAGAGAGAGTATATGTGAAAAGTTACTTTTTATTTGCTTATTTAGCTATTTTTAGACTACATCATTTTAAAAATTTTGTCAAATTTTAAAACTGTATACAAGCACTTGACACATTTTTTATTAAACTCTATAATAAATACGGATAAAATAATTTTAGCAGTGATCTCTAATCTAGTTTTTAATAAAACCAAAAGATATCGGCTAAAAAGGCATAAATATGTAAAAATATAATTGCCAAAAGTTCCTTAAATTCTTGAAGTAAAAGCAGTGATGTTTATGCGCTCATAAATGTTGCTGTTTTTTCTTTCTCGCACTTTGACAATTAAAAAGTGGTAGGAAAACATTTTAAAATGAAGTCATTCTGAGCCCCGATTTATCGGGGCGAAGAATCCCGTGATTAAACAACGGGATCCCTCGACCGATATTCATCGGTCTCGGGATGACATAATCAAAAAACTATTTTTTTTTGAGAGTTTGATCCTAGCTCAGGATGAACGCTGGCGGCGTGTCTGAGGCATGCAAGTCGAACGGGTATAGCTCGCAAGAGTTATATCAGTGGCAGACGGGTGAGTAACACATTGGAACCTACCTTTGAGACGGGTATAGCTTTCCGAAAGGAAAGATAATCCCCGATGGTCTGATAGTTGAATTGTGTTCATAATTTCCAAGACACAAGATACAATTTCCAAAAAAATCTCAATTTTCAAAAAATTAATTGGAATTTGATATTTGTAATTTGAAAATTATTTGGAAATTGGAAATTGGTTATTGAAAATTAAAAAACTAGATTAAAATTTAATTGTGAACAAAATTCAACTACCAGTAAAGTATAGGAGCAATCTTATACACTCAAAGAGGGGCCTATGTTCTATCAGCTAGTTGGTAGGGTAATGGCCTACCAAGGCTTTGACGGATAGCGGGTGTGAGAGCACGACCCGCCTCACGGGGACTGAGACACTGCCCCGACTCCTACGGGAGGCTGCAGTCGAGAATATTCCTCAATGGCCGAAAGGCTGAAGGAGCGACGCCGCGTGACTGATGAAGCCCTTCGGGGTGTAAAGGTCTTTTATTAGGGACGAACAAATGACGGTACCTAATGAATAAGAGGTTGCTAACTCTGTGCCCCGAAATCGGGATTGGTGCAGAGATTCCGCAGTAATGTGGAATGAGAAAATTTCGCTATATGCTGGAAAACTTTGTTTCGGCCGCTGAAATTCCTAATTATTATTAGGACACGGAACAAAACAATCAGCAGGAAACTTGAAAATTTTTTTCTTATAAGAAAAATTTCAGGGTTCCCCAGAGACTACACGCGAAACCCCTCCGATGTCTATTGGAGGGTGATGATATAGTCCACGTTTACGCAAAAAATTAAAAAGCGTAGCCAGCAGCAGCGGTAATACAGAGACCTCAAGCGTTATCCGGATTTATTGGGCGTAAAGCGTCCGCAGGTGGTTAGTTGTGTTTTGCTTCAAATCCAGATGCCTAACATCTGGCCTGGGCAAAAAACTAATTAGCTAGAGGATGGGTGAGGCAAGCGGAATGGCCGGTGTAGGGGTAAAATCCGTTAATATCGGCTAGAACACCAAAGGCAAAGGCAGCTTGCTAGAACATTCCTGACACTCATTGGACCAAAGCGTGGGTAGCGAACGGGATTAGATACCCCGGTAGTCCACGCCCTAAACGATGTCTACTAGGCATTGGCAGTATCGACCCTGTCAGTGCCGCTTCTAAAAAAGCTAACGCGTTAAGTAGACCGCCTGGGTAGTACGGCCGCAAGGCTAAAACTCAAAGGAATAGACGGGGACCCGCACAAGCGGTGGATCACGTGGTTTAATTCGTATCTAAGCGAGGAACCTTACCAAGGCTTGAAATTTAGCCGCATGCCCGTCCAGAAATGGACTGGCCTCCAGGCTAGACAGGTGCTGCATGGTTGTCGTCAGCATGTGCTGTGAAGTGCACCCTTAACTGGGATAACATGCGCAACCCCTATGCTTTGTTAAATAAACAAAGCAGACTGCCGTGGTTAACACGGAGGAAGGTGGGGATGACGTCAAATCAGCATGGCTCTTACGCCTTGGGCAACACGCGTGATACAATGGGAAGTAACAATGGGTAGCCAAGCGGCAACGCGGAGCCAATCCCAGCAAAACTTCCCCCAGTTCAGATTGAGGGCTGCAACTCGCCCTCATGAAGCCGGAATCGCTAGTAAACGCGTATCAGCTATGGCGCGTTGAATACGTTCTCGGGTCTTGTACTCACTGCCCGTCAAGTCAAGGAAGTTGGCAATACCTGAATCTCGGTTTGACCGGGGCAAGGCAGGGCTAATAACAAGGACTAAGTCGTAACAAGGCATCCGTAGCGGAAGCTGCGGATGGATTATCTCCTTTTACCGGAGTTTATTCCCCGCCAAAGGCGGGGATAACCGCCTATCTCAAATTCTATAATTTGAGAAAAAGTCGTGTCTGATTTTATATCAAGATGGCGGCTCATTTTCCTACCACTTTTTAATTGTTAAATAAAACAAAAAATCCTAACTTAAGTTTGGGATTTTTTAATTACTTATGATGCTTGCCAGCTAAAAAAAAATATACTAAAATAAATTTGCTATTGAATTAAAGCGCATGGGCGCATAGCTCAGTTGGTTAGAGCGTTACATTGACATTGTAAAGGTCAGAGGTTCAACTCCTCTTGCGCCCACCAAACAGGATTTTCATTTGTCATTCTGCACTTGAAGCAGAATCTCTTAAAACTATGAGATCCCGACTTTTCTGCCTCGTCGGTAGACAAGTGAAAAGATGACAAAGAAAAACTTGCGCGTATAGCTCAGTTGGTTAGAGCGCGTCACTGATAATGACGAGGTCCATGGTTCAAATCCATGTACGCGCACCAAAAATCCCGAAATATTTCGGGTTTTTTGTTTTTTTAGAAAATAAAAAAGCCCGCGCTGCAAAGTGTGCCACAGCAACGGGCAATGATTCACTATTTTTTGGCCACCAAATTTTTTGACGGCCAACTAACATTGTCGGCGAGAAGGAGTTTTTGCACTCCTTCTCCCACTGGCCGATAGACCAGTAGGAGTTGATAGCAAATCCCCTGCTCCAACTGCCAACCCCCGCAAATTTGCCGGAGATTTTTTTGCGGCTCAGATTCCGCCGCGCTCCGGTAAACTTCCACCGTGTCCATGCCCGTTTTCACGAGCACGACATTGGCGTGGACTGGGTGGAGAAACTCCACCTCCACCCCTGCTTTTAAAACCCCCTCCGCGTTAACTGTCGGGTTGCAGTTAACGGAAAAAACATCCGACTCCCTTCCAATGACATCATTACAAAGAGAAAGGAGGAGGATAACAACAAAAAAAATTATGCCTACAAGTCCCCAAAAGGGGATTGTAAAATTCGGCCACGATTTCATTTTACCTCCAAAAATGTTGGTACTTTTTACCGCCGACTTAGTTCGGCAGTTGTATTTTGTTTTTTGATTTTCCAATTAGCACAGGAGCCGAAGAATATTTTGCTAATGCCCAAACCTTTTTGCGACAGGCACAACCCAAGATTTATGGCCCCTGAATTTTTAGGAAACGAAATTGAATGCTTAATCGCGTCTCCTAAAAATTTTTCTGCAGAAACTGGCTTTATATCTGAATAAATTTTTGGTCTAATTGCACCAAAAATTTCTATCACGACCATTTCTTTTTCCGGCCGATAAATTTTTACTAAACCAGCCGGTTTATTTTTTTCAGCAACCCCAACTATTATGGAGTCGCCGGGATTTATCCAGAACCGCGTATAATTATCCACGGCCAAAACAGAACTAAAAGAAAAAACTGCTACTAAAAATCCGATTACCTTTTTCATTGTTGTCACTCCTTGATGTACATCATTGTGAAATGTTCCAAATTTTGTGTAAAAATAGTATAACACACTTCTAAAAACTTGTCAAATTAAAATTTAGGGAGTAAAATAGAAATAAAGACGCAATTCAAATATTTATTGTCATTCCCGCCCCGTGTCGCAGCACGGGGTAAACTCCGGCGGGAATCCAGAAAACTTGTTTTGCGATAAGCCACGATTCCTGGATCCCCGCTTTCGCGGGGATGACAAAATAGAAAAAAACAAAATAAGGACAATAATTATGCCCGAACAAAGACTTACCTCAGCTCAATCATTAGACGAGGATCAGAAACTTGATCTGACTTTGCGGCCGCAAAATTTGGATGAATTTATTGGCCAGGAAAAAATTAAAGACGGCTTAAAAATTTTTTTGGCAGCAGCAAAAAAACGCAACGAAGCATTGGAGCATACATTATTATATGGCGCCCCAGGACTTGGCAAAACAACACTGGCGCATATTATTGCCAAAGAAATGAATGCTGGGCTGCGCGTCACTTCTGGCCCTGCAATTGAACGTGCCGGAGATCTGGCAGCTATCCTCACTAATTTAGCACCGGGTGATATTTTATTTATTGATGAAATTCATCGTTTAAACCGCACTATTGAGGAAGTGCTTTATCCTGCTATGGAAGATTATGCGCTTGACCTTGTCATTGGTAAGGGACCTTCGGCCAGAACTTTGCGCATTGATCTGCCCCGTTTTACTTTAATTGGCGCCACGACACGGCTTAGTTTACTGTCTTCTCCGCTTCGCGATCGTTTTGGATCAACTTATAGATTAGACTATTATCAACCCAATGAGATGGGGAGAATTGTCAATCGTTCAGCAAAAATTTTAAACTGCCAAGTTGATGATTTGTCAGCTAAAAAAATTGCCGAACGCAGCCGCCGCACACCGCGCGTGGCTAATCGCCTCTTAAAAAGAGTGCGCGATTTTGCCGAAGTAAAAGCTGATGGTATAATTAATCTAAATATCTGTGAAGACGCTCTTAAAATGCTCCGGGTTGATGAATTGGGTTTAGACGAAATTGACCGCCAGATTTTAAAAATAATTATTGAAAAATTTAATGGCGGGCCGGTCGGCTTAAACACAATTTCTGCTGCCACAGGCGAAGAAATGGCAACAATTGAAGATATTTATGAACCGTTTTTAATGCAAATGGGATTTTTAGACAGGACCTCCAGAGGCAGAGTAGTAACAAAACTGGGCTATGAACATCTGGGGTATCAGATGCCAGAGCAGAATAAATTGATTTAAAATTAAAAATTAAAAATTACAAATCCAAAATCTCAAATTGCAAATAAATTTCAAATTCAAAATTTTAAAATTTATTTTTTAAATTTTGATATTGGTGCTTATTTAGAATTTAGTGCTTTGAATTTAAAATTTAGTTATCTATGTTCTTCCCTCTCTTTATCTTTTTAATTTTTTATTTATTTATTATTTTAATTTTTTTAATTTTCACTTTTTTCAACCTTTATCATGCCTGGCGTTTTGGCATGAATAATTTTACTAATTTTTTCACAATTTTTCTTTACCTTGCAGCTTTAACATTAATTTTCTTTTTCAGCTATGACTTTATCAGATCAGTTGACTGGACATCGTCTGTTGCAGTAAATATTTTATGAAATATAAAATTTCATTATTTTTGAGTTTTGAATTTTTATTCTATGCCCTACACCACTCTTTTCCCAGGACAAGAACCAGATGAAAAAATAATTATAATTTTAAGACGTCATGGCTGGATTTTATTTCAAATAATTTTTATTTATGGTTTATTGATGTTTTTGCCTTTATTTTTCCAATGGATTCTAAAAAACAATAGCAATGTTTTGGAAACAGAATTAGGGCCTATTATTTTTGCGCTTTGCGTCAGCATCTATTATTTAGCGCTTACCACCTTCTTCTTCCGCGCTTGGCTTGATTATTATTTAGACATCTGGATTATTACTGATGAAAGAATAGTCAATGTAGAACAAAAAGGACTTTTTTCACGAGAAATTTCTACCCAAAGGCTTTACCGCATCCAAGATGTTACAGCCGAAGTTCATGGCGTTATTCCAACATTCTTTCATTATGGCAATGTCTATATCCAGACAGCAGGCGAAGAACAAAGATTTGTTTTTAAGCAAATTCCTGACCCATATTCGGTTACTAAAAAACTGATGCAGCTGGTAGATTGGAAAAAGAAATCAATGGCTAATGGAATATAGTTAAAAAAGTTATCCCCATTTAAACATTGACTTTTTTTGATAACTATGCTATAATTAAATTGTTAAAGAAAAAAACAAAAAACCCTAACAATAGGGTTTTTTAAATTAAAAAAGGTGTATTTTAATTAAAAAGTCATGTTTTACCAGCTTTAGCCAGTGTTCAGGGAATGAACCATGGGTATTAAAAAACATTGGACGCCAGTAAAACAAAGTAAGGAAAGTATGTTTCTTTACCGAAAATTAAATCTTCTAAAAGATAAAATTTTCACTTTGGTTTTAATGATTTTAATTTTAGAATTTTGTTTTCCTCATCAATTGTTAGCTCAAGAAATAAATAATTCAATTACTCTAGGACCAGTTTTAACAAATATTGAAAATGATTCAGCCGCTCAAACTCTTAACCCAACATCAATGATAACTAAAAAACCTAAAGCTGTCCGCTATTTAATAGTAACCGCTTATTCTTCCACGCCTGATCAATGCGATGCTACTCCTTTTATTACAGCTAATGGCAAAATAGTTTATGATGGTTTAGTGGCAGCCAACTTTTTAAAATTCGACTCTGAAATTAAAATTCCTGAATATTTCGGTGACAAAATTTTTACTGTCAATGACAGAATGAACAAAAAATATTCTGACCGCGTTGATGTCTGGATGCCAACAAGAGAAGAAGCACTGCAATTTGGCGCCAGACATCTAAAAGTAGAAATATATTAAAATTTCTAGAATAAACCCCGATCAGCAATGATCGGGGTTTAAAATTAAACTAAAAATTTTTCTTAATACATTATACATCTCCCGTAATACGTTTTTATACCTCTATCACCACTGGTAGAATCATTGGCCGTTTGCCTGTTTTAGAAAATAGAAATTGTCCTAAGTCATTGCGGATTTTATTTTTTAAATAATCATCCTGCAAAGGCATTTTAGGGTCTTTGGCTGTTACAATTTTAATTATTTTCTTGCGCACCTGTTCAATTAAAGTTTTATTTTCTTTAAGATAAACAAAGCCGCGGGAGATAATATCCGGACTATGTATAAGTTTATTATTGCGTCTGGAAAATGTTGCAATAACAACTAACATGCCGTCTTCTGATAAAATTTGACGGTCTCTAAAAACAATATTTTGCAGATCAGAAACTCCGAGCCCATCTACAAACACAGGATCAGTGATTACCTTTTTTTCTAAAAATTTTACTTGATCGATTGCGCATTCCAAAACCGACCCATTATCCGGCACAAAAATTTTATCAAAAGGGAAACCAATCTCGCGCGCCAGTTTTGCACCTTCTTTTAACATATAATGATTGGCATAAACCGGCATAAAATAAGTTGGGTTGATTTGTTTGATTACTTCCTTATAATCTTTTGCTGTAGAATGGCCAGAAGAATGCACATCCATAATTTCTGAATGAATCACATTATCGCTTTGGCGGTAAATCAAATCTTTTAATTTTTGCACTGTTCTTTCGTTGCCAGGAATGACCGAGGAAGAAAAAATCACCGTGTCAGTTTTTTTAAATTTAATAAATCTATGCTCGCCATTAGCAATACGTGCCAAGACTGCGTTTTCCTCTCCTTGGGCGCCAGTGCAGATAATTATTATCTTATTATCTAGCAAATTATGAATTTGTTTGATGTCAATTAAATTTTTTAAATTGAATTTTATGTAGCCTAATTTTTTGGCAATTTCAATGTTTGTTTTCATGCTATAGCCATCCAAAGCCACGAGCTTGCCATATTTTTCTGCCATTTCTAAAATTACTTTAACGCGCTCTATCATTGAAGAAAAAGTGCCAATAATAATCCTGCCCGGCGCTTCACTGATTAATTTTTCTATATTTTTGTACATTTCGCGCTCTGGCACCGGCTCCTTTGTATTGGTGGCACCCAAGCTTTCCAACATCAAAAGCGTTGGTTTTTTTAATTTTGATAATGGTTTATAACTAACAGTTTCGCCCACTGGATTATGTTCCAAAGTCCAATCTCCGGGGTGAATAATGGTGACAATTGGCGTTTCCAAAATTACACCAGCTGAATCCATAATATTGTGCGAAACTTTAAACAGGCGCATTTTAAAAATTCCCAATCTCAAAACTTTATCATAAGAATCAATAAGCTTAATTTTTAAATTTTTACCAGTGCCTTTTTTATAATCCTCTTGTCTGGCTTGCAGCATATGAACTGTTAGACGGCTACCGACAATTAAGGGATTGCCAAGTTTTTCCATAAGAAGAGTGGCGGCGCCTGTGTGGTCTAAGTGGCCATGGGTAAAAATAACAGCACGGATATTTTTTTCTTTGCCTTTAAGATAATCAACATTAGGAATAATGTAATCAATGCCAGGCGTGTCTTCCTCTGGGAATTGCATACCCATATCAACAATAACAATGTCATTTGTCGGCAGATATTCAAACACAGTCATATTGCGTCCAACTTCTTC
>Ga0172375_10005181_pt1 | contig 18921 bp, 23 predicted proteins | sample LakKiv1m_FD_114537 | JGI IMG/M metagenome (GOLD analysis project Ga0172375, IMG submission 114537) | Freshwater microbial communities from Kabuno Bay, South-Kivu, Congo - kab_092012_11.1m | ecosystem: Environmental > Aquatic > Freshwater > Lake | place: Democratic Republic of the Congo...
CAGTAATTGAAGTATCTAATCTACCATTAGAATCAAGTCTTGGAATCTTCCCTGCATCACCTGCCCCTGCACTTGTATTCTTAAATATAACTGTATCAGTTGTATCTACATCAATATCTCCTGCGGTAACTGTTATCCCGTCTCCACCTGTTACTCCTGCACCAGTACCAAAAGGAGTCGAACTTACTCCGTCATTTGAGTATATCCATGCGTTAGTTGATGCGTCATACTGCCAAAAAGGTTTATTAGTATCACCATTAGCTGCATATACGGTAATATCATTATTAGCGTTGTTTCCTATTTGCCAGTTTTCCCCTCCTGTCGCTATATTCCCTTTTTGAGCCGCTTGTATAGCTTCAAAGTGTAATGCTGATACATTACAATAAACGGGGGAATCTTGCTCGTGTGAAGCTTGTAAGCTTGCTGTGGTAGTAAAATCAAGTCCTGCGGTGTTTATACCTCTTGTAACTCCTGTAAGCGTTGTTCCTAAATTAGTTGAATCAGGCGTATTCCCATACCCTTGGACTCCATTAGCGGGAACATAAATAGTTTCAGTGTAACCTGCTTTGTTCTTTACTCCCATAAGAAAAGCTTTTGCAACGATCTTTCCGTCTTCATCTAAAGGCGGATTAGTTACAGTTATGGTTGTAGCTGAACTTGAGATTGCCGAAGCGAGTCTTGGGTTGGCTGCAGTTGGTCTTGACCACTGGAAAAATTGTAAATCTAGTAATGCGGCTATGTCTGCCATTGTAATAAAATTAAGTGTTTAAATTACGTCTTCTTATTTCCCCTTTGTTAGTAACACTCGCTTTCAATAAGTTTATCTCGTGTGATACTGTATCGTTTGAAGTTATGTGTACTCTTATTCTTTGGAAATTAGAGATCTTAAGGTTTGCCCCACTAAAACTATCTATTGTTGCGTTTGCTTCTACATCACCACCAAATGGAGAAATCCCCCAACTAGCAGAACCGAATCCGTCTGTACCTCCTGTTGAGTCTGTTGCTGTCCAAGTTATACTCTTTTTGTTCTCTGTGAAACTTCCTGTAATGTCGTGTATATCAAATGCTACTGTTATTGAACTACTAGCTGAAAGTTTTCCTTGTATGTGGAATTTTTCAATTGATTTTCTTTCACTAAACGAACCTATATTTAGTTCTTGTAAATAATCTGTACTTATTGGACTACCATTGTCAAGCCCAGTATCAAATAACTTGTATACTGTAGTGCTGGTATCGCTTGAAGCGTAAATAATATCATTCAAAGCTAGGAATCTACTTAAATTCCAGCCTGTAAACTTAGTCCACGCTTTATTGTCTAAATCATACACAAGAACTAAATTGTTTGTTGAACTGTCCTTAGAACAAGCGAACATTACTATATTCCTTTTAGGATCATATACTACATCCGAACCTATAAAGCTTAAATCTTCTATTAAATCACTTCCTAAAGCTAAAGAAATATTCGCTTCTTGATCACTAAACGGTACATTCGTTTGTCCTCCGCTAACTAACTGGAATATCCCTGCTTCATTGCAATAGAACACTCCTTGCGGTGTTGTTGCTATACCTCTTTCACCTCCAAAATCTATTTTCTGAAAATCAATAATAGTGTTTTGAGTTAAAGTTCCTGATACATCTATTTGCTCAATCCTTGCACCTGCCTTTCCGTCATCATAAAGAACTACTACTTGAGCTCCTATTGACCCAAAGCCTTTTACTGCTCCAGCATTACGGAAATTGAAAGTTCCTGGATCGTCTGCATTTGCACCTACAGTCCAATCAGAGAAAGGAGGGTTAGTCCCACTATCAACTGACGAATAATGTACTTCTGTTTCATCTGTAGAAGTATTACCTGAATAAATCCTATTACCTAAAACGAATAAGTGCTTAGCTTTAGGAGCTGTTGCAATATCTGTAAAAGTCCAAGCTAAAGCACCATTAGCTAAAGCAGCTCCTGTGCTTGTATCGGTAATAGCTTCATTATTTATAAATGTTCCACTTACTGCTCCGAGTGTTAGCGTGCCTGTTGCTCCTGAATCTGCATCCTCAAGTATTATCCCAGTAGCTCCACTTGTTCCACCTGTAACTTTCAATCCTGCTGTGAAGTTACCAGTCTGACCATCATAAGCAAGAGTCCTTGATACTCTCCCTATCCTGTCTCCTCCATTGCTTATAAAGAAATAATCACCATATTTTACACCTGAAAACGGTTCGGAAGTAGTAAAATTGCTTTTTATTACGGTGCTAGCATTAGCACTAATTGAGTAAACAGCTAAAGTTGTATTGTAAGCATACATAAGCAAGTCATTTGTAAACTTTTTGATCATTGTTATACGATACCCACCTGCTACTGTAAACAGTTGTGATAGCCCTTGTCTTCTTTTGAGGTTTCCTGACGCTGAAATAAGGTAATTCTCTATATTTAAAGCATTATCTATACTCAATAATTGTGAATATGTCTCTAAATTTATTCCCTTTTTCGCAAAGGTTGTCGTTATATTGCTACGAGGATTAGCACCTACTGAAATTTTAATAGGTTGGTACATTTAATAGTTTGAAACATTAGGAATAGAAACAATTTGAACTCCATATCTCATATTGTTGACTAATTCTGACAGGCTTCTAACAAAACGAGCATCTGCAAAAGCTTCATTATTCTTGTCTTCATCCCATATACTGTATAAAACATCAAGAGCATTGATAACATACAATAAATAAGGTTGATCAATTACTAAACTATCGCTTGTAGCTGTTAATTGCGTAAGATTAGGAATATATCTCAATGATAAAGTATAAGAACTAGCGGGGGTTGGAGTTATAGTTATATAAGCACCACTTATGTAATACCCATATTGCTGGGAACCTACTCCTGTTACAGGTAGCCTTTGCGTATCAATAGCTATATTATTGCTATCTCTTTCATAAAGACCTGTTCCTAGAACCTGCACATTGTTAAAAGTAGCAGGAAGATCATAGTCACTTGTTCCGCTTACTACTGAAATTGTAGTTTCGCTTATATACCGCTCAGGATCCGTTCCTATCAAATGTCTATAAGCAAAATTATTGATAGTATTACACCATTCTAAGAATACAGAACTAGAAACATCAGTAATATCTTTTTTTCTGTTCTCAAGTCCTGTGCGTGCTTGTGCTACTGTAATCATAGTTTTATTTATTTAATGAAATAACCTCTTTTTTTTGCAAACATCTTAGCTAGTTCTCCTGCGTTTTGTCCGTGTACTGCTACCGAGTAAATTCTTATAAGCTCATTAAAATGATTTAATACTCGGAACTCTCTCTTTATTGGTTTCTCTACTATCACATCAATTGTAATAGGCTCATTTGTTATAGGTGGCGCAGGAGGCTCTGTAGCTTCTACAATGACATCTATTACCTTAAAAGGCTTTTTGTTCGCTGTATGTGTTGTTTTGGGTCGTTTTTTAGGTGCTGCCATACGGTGTTAATTAAAGTTTAAAATTATTTGTTAAATTATTTCTTTCCTTTTTTCTTTGCTTTTTTCTTTGCTTTTTGTTTTGCTGGCTTCACCATAGGCTTATCCATTTTCTTTCCCATTTTGCTTTTTTTACCATAATCACAAGGCATAATAGTATATGTTAATAAATAAATTAGTTTAATTGTGTTCCTGCCCAAAATAAGTTTCCTCCTACCGCATAAAGCTTGTTTGTTGTTGTCCCAGGCGCTTGATCAGCATTATCAATAAGGATAGAAAATCTTGTTCCTGTGAAGTGTGCTGCAATATGATCTTTGCTACTTGTCCCTACGCTTATTTTTAGCATTGTAGTTGCTCCGCTTTGCGTATTGCTTAAAGTATAATTTACTAGACCATTTGTTGATGAATTTATGTTATCGTATCCGTAAATATGCTCTGCTGTTCCTCCTGATCCTGCTTGTATAATAGTTATACCTGTTCCAGTTGCAGTATTAGAACCTGATGAATTTTGGAATTTTGCGCTATCATTTACTATACCAATACCAGTATTATAAGCGCCCGAATCACTATTATCTTGTAATACTAACCTAGCAAACCATGTATTTGCATTAGCGGTTGTATTATAATTTGTTCCGTAAAAAATCATAGAATTAGTTGCTGCTGGCTGCGTAGCTGATGCGTAATTATTTAAAGACATTCCTCTCCCAGCTGAAAGTAGATCAATTTGTATCCCATAAGTCGTTCCTACTGTATTTTCTCCTGTGTCTATCTTTAAACCTACTAAAGCATTTGATTGAGTATCATTTATTATAATAGAATGGGCTATTGTATTATCGCTTGCTGAATTTCCTATTGTTTGAGTTAATCCTGCACCACTTGTTCCTGTCATTGTGTCATTCCAAGCGATAGTTGCCGTACTAGGCACTACCCAACTCATTACACCTGCATCTGTACATGACAATAAATATCCTGTTACTGCTGGCATTGCTACAGGTAAAGTATAAGTAGCATTCGCTGTGTTATCTCCTGATGTAAATGTATTATAAAAAGCATCATCTCTGAGCTAAACATCTTTATATACCCCGCTATGTTTGGATTACCTCCTGCTACATCTGTACCTAAAGTTAATCCTCCTGCTGCTGTAGCAATAAGTGTTAAGCCTTGTATTGCTCCTGAACTTGTTACTGCTCCGGCATTCCATACTCCTGTTGCAATCGTTCCTAGTGTTGTTATATTTGCACTCCCTGCCCATGTGCTTAAAGCTGTATTCTCTACATTATTTAAACTTAGATCATTCTTAACATCAGAATAAGCTCTCCCCTCTAATCCGCTTGCTGTGAACTTAGCGTATTCGTTATCAGCTACTCCTGCATCATCAATTACAACTGAATTAGTATTAGCAATACCAAAAGTTAAAGGGGCTTGATAATCAGTGCCAGCAACTGCAATTGAAAGAACCCCTGTAGTAGTTGTATTTTTTAATATACCAGTTGATAAAGCAGAAAGAGCTTGTTCACCACTTAATCCTGAATTTGGAGTTTGCGTGATATAAGTAGCATCTGTTGGCGCTCCACCCGTTCCACCTGCACCATAGAAACCTTCGCCTGTATTGATTGATCCGCTCATAGTTTATTTATTAAATAATTTACATTTTTCCTACTTGTATATTCACGGTAGCATCACTAGAACCTGATCTTATCAGTTTAAGCTTCCCTATCTCTTCCCCTCTGAAAGTCTTTACTGATAATGTAGTTGAAGCTAGCAAGAACCCATAAGCACTCGTAGGAGTGTTTCCGTCACACAAATAACGGATACTTTCTGATTCTACTTGTAGATCAAGGGCGTTTATATCAAGTTTAGCTTGTACGAAATCTGCTCCTGCTGCTTCTGTAATGAAATCATTGATTGATTTTGCTGTATTACTTACAGTTATCTGACTAGAAGCTGCACTAGGAAGTTTAATTATTGAATGCATTTTGAGTTAAATTAAATAACTTAAGTGAGCCCTAATTAAAGGGCTCTATAAACTATTTACCTTCAAGCATGTCATAAGCTTGTCCAACAATTATTGGTGCATACGATTCTCCTATAAGTTTTTTGATCTTAGCAATGTCTTCTGCTGTTAGTTCTATTTCTCCACCATTAGCCAGTTTGATAGCTAACTGATAGCGTTTAGCCTTTTCTTCTCCTGACTCTTTTTGCTGTTGATCTCCTGCGGATATAAGAGCGTTCTGACAAATAGTAAGGAGTTTAATTCCTTTCCCTTCTTCGTCTTTGATTTCTACTCCATTAAGAGTTTTGAATGTTTGGTCTAAATTGATTTTCATACGGTTGTTTAGTTAATAAATAAATTGTTTGTATACGGTTTTTAAGATTTGCCCCCTAGCCCCGTATAAACTAGGGAGCAAGCAATTGCAATTGTTTATGTAATCATTGTTATACGGGGTTAAGAAGTAAAATTATTGGTCTTTTCTTTGGTTTATTATAGTTCGTATCTCTGCTAACACGCTCATTGTTCTATCAAAGTGCATTACTATATATTGGTTTTGTTTTCCTATCTCTTCTCTCCATAGATCACTATGCTTAAATAACTCTGTCTTAAACTGTTCTCTTTCTAATGCGTGCGCACATTCTCTATCCTCTATTTTCCTAAATAATTTATTCGTATAATATATCAGTATTACAACAAGCAATCCTACCGCCCCAAATTGTGTTATTACGTTCTCTGCTATTGTCTCCATTTATATATTATATAACTAGAAAATATTATCAATGAAAAGGTGAATGGTAAATTAGCAAAATACCAGTAAGGGGAACTGAAATTAGCTGTGTTTTTTATGAGTCCTGTTATCTCTCCATTATCAAATATAAGAAAAGCCCAAGATAACTGATAACAAGCTAATGAAATAAAAAACAGTATGATTATCTTCCTCAATATACCATCTCTTTTTAAGAAAAAATAAAGGGAAATAATCAATGAACAAATAGCGTTTACTAAATAGAAACATACTATCATATACAAATGATTATTATATAAGGTCTGCCCATCCTTCGAATACTCCTGTCTCTTTAATAGCTTTATAAACATCAGCTAGAGATATATTTCCACCATTGTATGCTATATCTACACTATAGTTTTTTCCTTCAAGACAGACTTCTTTAGTATCGTCTTTGTAAGTGTTCATATTAATATTTACTTTGAAGATATCGGTTGCTTGCTTGATAGCGTTTATTCCTTCTATTCTTGCGTACGCTGTTGGGATATCAAAACTATTCCATGTAATTGATTTAGTTAAAGCCATAATTATTGATTTAAGTTATAAAATTATTATGAAGCTGCATAATACGGAACAAAATAAGGCGTTCCTCCTACATCTATTTTTATCCACCCTGCTTCAGCATCACTTTCAGGATTCTTTGATGAAGTCCAAGCCGTCGTTGCATTTACAAACTTAGCAAAGTAAGACTTAGCTTCATCAACCATTGTTATATTTAAAACACATTGATCATCTGTTCCTGCGTTGTCTGTATTTACTACAATCGCATTAGCGTGAGTTGAAGCACTTGTATTAGCATCTTGGTCTATGTTGATTGCTCCTGTTGCTCCGTTATTTGAGTTGTGGTCTATAAGTATTGAAGAACCAGTTGCATTTAAGTGCTGTTGGATAGAACATAATGCTGTTGCATCTGTAAAAGTTCCACCAGAACCACTTTGAGCATTTATTATTTTAAAAATAGAATCAGTAATTGAATATGTAACATCTGTTGATTGTGATACTGAACGATTTAATACTAAAACACTTGATGAATTATTTATTGTTGCTGCACCGTTATTATCTAAAGTATCATTTATTGACAATATATCCCCAGAAACCGTTGCAGTTGTTGTCGCATAAATTCTTCTACGTAAAGATGATGTACCAGTCTGTGATTGTGTTTGGTCACCAGTATAAATGGAAAAACCGTAATGATTAGTTTCAATCTTATTATTTATTCTAAAAAAAGTTGCTGGATTTTGGAAACCAACATTCACTGATCCTGATAAATCACCAGAACTACCGTCACCAAGAAAAAGCCAATAACCATCATTTGTTGATGAGCCAGCTGAATAAATATCCGCATTTGTCCCCATTTTTATATCTCCATAATCAGCATCATCATATATCCACCTATAAGCATTCTCAGCCATATTATATGCTCCAGCTGAAATGAATTTTGCTAATACTCCATTCTGATCATCTGCTGTATAAGTTCTTGTAACATATAAACCTGTCCCTGTACTAGCATTACCCATATTTATATTTATTCCTATTGCCGAAGTTGACGCATTAGATGTAACTATAGATAACCCTGTATGTGCCTGTGCACTTGTGCCAGTATCAATCTTTAAACCAGTTATTGCATTCGATTGAGTATTATCAATCACTATACTCTGCCCGATTGTTCCTGCATCTGCACTATTCGCTATTGTTGTTGTTATCCCTGTTCCACTTGTACTTGTTATACTACCACCCCAAGCCAAACCTCCTGCTGCTTCCCATGACATTACTCCTGCATCTGTACAAGTTAATTGATAACCAGAAACCGCAGGCATTGCTGGTGGTAGTGTGTAGGTTGCATTTGCTGTATTAGTTCCACTTGTAAAAGTGTTATAAAAATTATTAGCTCCCGCGCTCCACATTTTTATTACACCTGCTGTATTTGTTGCTGCATCCAGCCCTATTTCAACCCCTGTTGCACCTGCTACATGAAGGTTAGAGCCTGGGCTCGTTGTGCCTATACCGACGTTGCCGTTTGTTCCCAAGACTCGTATATATTCTGCGTATGTCGAACCATTAAATTGTTGCAAAACAAAATCCGCGGCAGTGTTTCCGGCATTTTCTACTGCCACTAACAACACTTCGCCATTCGTCTCTGACGTCAAGCCAATCTTACTGTAATTTAACGCTCCTGATGTAGAATTTCTGATAAAAACTCCTACATTACCTCTGGAGGTTGATGCGTAGTCCGTATCACTGTCAAAATTGATTTGAATTTTTCCGATAGGTGTTGTCGTCCCGATGCCAACGTTGCCGTTTTCATCTATCCTTAAACGCTCTTGTAACCCAGATGCATTCCTTGTTTCAAATGAAAATGTTCCTCTATTCGCAGCACTTCCACGCAATCCTTGCATACGTGCCATTGTTGCTGCACCCTCAACATTAGTATTATAAAAATCTATTCCACCTAAAAATCCATCTACTGAAGTAGTACTATTTGAAAATCTAACTTGAGCATTTGTGTCAACATGTAGTTTTGCTGCTGGTGCAGTCGTGCCGATGCCGATATTGCCGCTTGTGCTAATCAACAAATAATCCCAAGTATTATTTGCTCCCAGGGTTAATGTACGGCCTGCACCAGCTTTCATACCAAAACCAGCACCTCCGCCTATACTACCCCAAGATATTGTACCCATCTCATTATTAGGACCATATTCTACAGTATTTCTAAACCTTGATACACCATTAATATCAAGCATCTGTTGCGGAGACGTCGTGCCTATGCCGACATTGCCATTATTTAATATTCTCATTGCTTCTGTTGCTCCGTTGTTTCCTACTTGAAAGATAATATCTGCACCAGTTGTTCCGACTCCTGTTGTACTCTTGATTGTTAATCCTGAGTCTGTAGAAGTAGAACCTACTATTGTTTGACCTCCAGATACTCCTGTTGAAATATCAGATGTAATTGTGTTTGTTGCTCTTGTAAGCCCTGTAGAAAATGTGAGAGATAATTCAAACGACGACCAACTCATTATACCAGCATCTGTACTTACTAGAGCCTGTCCAGAAGACACAGGCATTGCTGTAGGTAGTGTATAAGTAGCGTTTGCTGTATTCGTTCCGCTTGTAAAAGTATTATAAAAAGCGTTATCTCCTGCGGAAAACAATTTAAGTGTTCCTGCTATGTTAGGTGATCCTCCTGCAACATCTGTTCCAAGAGTTAGTCCACTTGCACCTGTTACACTTATACTTGTAAAACTAGGAGTTCCACCTGTTAAATTTGTATGCTGTGCTGATGTTAAATGATAATACTCTTCTGTTGGTACGCTTCCAGCCCCTCCTTGTAATCCAGCTAAATTACCGTGCATTGTTGATAATGGAGTAGTTAAATGCGAATATCTTGTTGTCCCATTATGAGAGAAATATACTGTTCTTGCTGCGGTAGAAACACCTAAAAATGATAAAGATATTTTATCACTTGCTATTACAGTAAAAGCAGATTGTACTGAATTGATTGAGTATAATTGTAATCCAGCATATAAAGGAGCGGAAGCAGTATTGTTTATTTCTCCTGTTGTTACTTGGAATAATCTTTTGTATACAGAATATGCGACATCTGTTTGATTTGTGTATGTCGTAGGTGTTGATATTGTAATTTCAGTATCGCTTACTCTTGATAAAATTCTGAAAAATCCTGTTGTTGTTTGCAAAAATGAATCTGAATCTATTGTTCCTCCGACATCTATTGCATCAGTAGCAAATGGAGTTCCACTAGCCGCAATTGCGGTTCTTGTTGTTCCTGTTCCTGTTGTTGTTATTGTTCCTGTTCCTGCTCTTACTCTATTAGTATTTATTCTTAAAGAAGTTGTACCAGCAGCACTATCAACTCCTGCATAAACCTCAAAATTCCAAATACCTGCATCTAAACTAGTTCTTCCTAATGCTGTATCATATAAGTATGTTCCATATAAAACAGTTGTACTTGCACACGCTATTGAGTCCACATCTTCTGCACTTGTTATAGGGGTTTTGCTTAATGTTTTTACTGGATAAGTATTTTCAGTCCCACTGGCTATTATTGAAGTATCATCAGGGTAAAAACTAACTCCTGAACTAGCCGAGGAAACAGCAGACTGTCCATTAACCCATTCTGAACCATTAAATCGTAATACTTGATCTGTTGTTGGTGTTGTAGTAGTAACATCGCTCAATGTATCTATAGACCCAAGAGCCGTAAGCCCTGACCCGTCTCCTGTAGGGGTTAAATAATCTGTTCCTGCTACTGCTATGCTCAAAACTCCTGTAGTAGTAGTATTCTTAACAATACCAGTAGCCAATGCACTTAATACCTGCTCATTTGTAAGAGTAGAATTAGGCGTTTGCACTATATATGTTGCATCCATAGGAGCTGAACTCCCACCACCTGAACTTACATAAGTATCTTCTTGTTTAATTGACATTGGATTATAGTTAATTAGTTTTACCTATACGAACAGATACGGTTGCATCGCTTCCAGTAGCACGTATCATCTTAAAGTTTCTTACCTGCAAACCACGTAAAGAGATAACAGTTATCCCCGTAGAACTTGCCAGATGTCCTATTGCGTCAGTTGGGGTATTCCCGTCATCTAACCATCGAATTGAGTTAGCCTGAACAAATAAATCAGCTGCATCTACTTCAACAGGGACTACATAAGCAATGCTTGCTGATGTTGATATAGCTGTGCTTAGGTCTACTGCTGTATTGCTTACTGTAAGCATTGATGATCCCGCTGTTGGGAGTTTATAAGGTTTCATTTTTAATTAGTTACAAAGTAGGAGGCTATTTAAAGCCCCCTGTTTGCAGCTAATTTAAGCGGCAAGATTGATTTCTACAGTTCTTTGAGCTCCCTCAACAAACATTTTTGTTCCGTAAAGAGTATGCGTAAGATAGTTCTTACCTAGTTTGTCTTGCACGTCTTTAATGTTTACAGAAGGTTCTGTTTGAATAACTGCGTCAATACCTCCCATTCGTCCTGCGATTGAAAGTACTGTTTGTGTCCCGAATCCGTCAGCTACTGCTGTTAGAGTTTCGGAAAGTGTCATTCTTCCTGCTGCGACTATACCGATTGAAGTAGTGTTATCTGTTGCTACTACTTGGTTGTTTTTAAGTTTAGCTCTATTCTCAGCACTTAAAGCAATATAAGTAGATGTCCCAGGAGTTCCTGTCCCGTTGATTGCTGCCACTAGATTATCAACTGATGTTGCTGCTGTACCAGTAGCTTTAAAATCTCCAGCATTAGTTGGTGTACCAGTTTCTGCTGTAAAGGTTACCCCGTTAATTACAACAGTGTCACCATCCGTAAAATCAGTTGCTATACCTAAAGATACTGATGATCTTAGAGAGTTAGAAAGGAATACTTTGAATCCTAACCAATCACCAAGAAATCCGTTTTTAAGTGATAAATCAGCTGTATTGAACCCATTAGCTACAAATGTTTGCATGATAACATTAGCCGTTTTAGGATCAATAACTAAATACCAATCTCGATCCATTTCTACATTGTTTTGCCCTAGTTCTGCATGAGCAGTACCGAACACATTTACTGCGTTAGAAGTAGAAAGAGAAATAGGATTTCCTGATGTACCACCAATATCACCGTCATCAACATCAAGTGCTGCACTTGTTACTAATGCAAGGATCGTTGAATCAATATCACGAGCAAGCATATGAGTAGAACGGTCAATAAGTTCTGCTGCTACATTGTACTTGTTTTGTTTGATATCATCATCGTCAACATATACTGGTACTACTTTAGATTGATCAACTGTTAGATATTCATCCGTAGTGGTTATGTCCTGAATTGTTACTGCTGTACCTTTAGTATAAGTAGCAACATAAGGATCTGAATGGTAAGGTCTATGAACAATGTCCCCATTTCTCATTAGAGATTGTTCCTCAAAGTTAGCGATTGCTCGTCCAACGAGAGCTTTTCGCAAAAGTACTTGAGCTCGTCGGCTCCAATACTCGGGTGTAAAATATTGTAAATCATTAGCCATTTTAGTGAAAAATTAAAGGATTAATTACTTTGTCTTGAAAGCTTTCCTCCTTTTAGGGCATCCATTTTCTTTGTCCACGCAAGGAATTGATCGTCATCCAGCTTGAGAGGATCAAATTCTTTTTTCCTCATTGTCTGTGATTGTCCTTGTGGCGGTAAAACAATTCGACTTTGTTTTACTACCCTTTGATTCTCTTGAATATGGTCTTGAGAGATACCTGCTAGGCGGATCGCTGTTTGGAGAGAATCAACTTTAGATAATCCTTTCTTTCGTAACAGTACAAACTCATTCTTTAAGGCTTGTGCTTGGTCTTTGTCTAAATCAAGACTTTGGATTTGCGACTTTATGCTCTCAAATTTGTTTACTTCTTGTAGCTTCTGATAAGCTTTGTTTACGATTGTTTCTTCATCAAATTTGTGGGGGATAGTGTCGTTTAGCTCATACCCTAGTTTCGTGAGTTCTTTCTGAATATACTTCGGAAAGTCTCTTAAGCTTTTTTCTCCTGAAGCAAGTTTACTTTCGGCAGATTTAATTTGACCGTCAAGAGTCTTCTTTCGAGCTTCATCTTTTTGGTTTGTGTCTGCTTCTAGTTCTGAATCGTCAGATTCGTCTTCCTCTAAAAACGAAAGATCTGCGGTTTCATCGGAGACTGCTTCATCTCCGGTAACTGCTTCCAGTTCTTCAGCTTCATTTGTGTCTTGGAGGTCAAGCTCACTATCAAAGCTGGTACTTTGTTTGTCAGTCATGCAATAATAAGTTAAGGATCAAATATGAGGTTTATACCTCAAGAGAGATACGGTTCTCTCTTGAAAAATAAATCTATAATGATCAATACATTGGTGGGGACTCTTTTTTCTCTTGCTCTTGCTTCTTTATCTCTTGTTTCATCTTGTATTCGTTCTGTGCTTGACTTAGGAATATCCTAACTGCTTGTAATCCTGTTTTGAACACTCTTAATTCTTCACTTGAGTAAACACAACTCTCACACGCTTGTACTATTATCCCCGTTTCTATGTCTTTTATAAGTTCTGAGAAGTTGTCAGACACAACAGCACATTTCTCTAAATTCATCTTCCCTACTATCTTCTCACAAGTATCCGTTCCTAATTGCCTATTCTCAAAGTATTTAACTATATTCATGCTATTGCTGGTATAGGTTGTGAAGGCTTGCTTCCTGCCATTGCTTTATCCGTCTCTGACATCATAGCATCTTCTGACACTTGCCCTTGTCCTCCTGTATTGCCTAGATCTTGAAAGTTAATATCTTGGTCGTTTAATCTCATGAGTTTTACTGCTAGCTTGTTATATGCCATAGACCCCGGAGCTACTACACTCAAAGCTCTACTTATTTGTGCTTGTTGCATTATGTTGCTAGGGACAGCACCAGATCTTGCGTTTACTTTCACAAAGAAATTCTTCTTAGAAAGTTCATTCTTAATATCCCCTAAAGTTATATCACTCATAAGAACTTGCTGTCCTTCCATTTCAACTGCTGTTGTCATATTAATTCTTGTTTTGTTCTTATTAGATACAAACTCTTTAATGAACTCAATTGATACTTCCCATGCAAATTGAAATTCACTTGCGTTTTGTTCTAGTATCTGCTTAACAAACAGATCAGCGTTTTCTTCTTCTGCAATGATCTGCGTAGCGGTAGTGCTTCTTCCTCTATCAATATCATCAAGCGGTATTCCTAATCTTTTAATCTCTTGATCAAGTCTTGCAAATAGTCTTTCCCATTCGGTAGTTATAGGCTCTGATCTGAATGTCTCAATGTTTATTGATCCAGCATTAGGGTCGCTTGCTGAATACTCGTTTATGATAAACCCCTTTCTCCCTCCTGCTTGTGCTTCTTGTGCTGCTAATAACTTATTAAAGAACTTAGAAGCATCGCCAGCTGGTACATTTACCATTCTGATAGGATCAACATTATCTATGACATAGTTTATTGCTCTATTGTTTAGTTGTCGTGTAAGTATTGCTAATCGGTAAAGTATATGCCCTAGCCCATAATTATAAAACCCTTCACTTGATGGGAACGCCATAAAATGTAGGAAAGGGATATAAGGTTCTCCGTCTTTCATAAACGGATAATCAGCACCTTTGTACTCCTTAATAAGGGTATACTGTGAACCTCCAAAAATAGTGTAGTTCTTTTGTGATCTGTTGTAGTAATGAGCAATCTCTACTTCTCTTGCTTGTATCTCTGTATCTTGCTGTTCAGTATAGTCAAGTTCTTTGTAATTAGTCGACCTGTACACTTCTCCGAGTCCTCCAATCTTTTCATACTCTGGATACAATGCTACTGCCTCATCCCACGAATACTTGTAAACAGCTACTAATTCATCTACATCTTTTTCACTACTTGGTGACCTCATTTGAGTAGCGTATGGGTCTACATAGATATTAAGCAAACTGGTGTTTTGAAACTTAATAGGGAAATCACTATTGCTATCAGTACCTATGCGAACAAAAGCATCTCCCCATAATAACATACGATAAAACACGCCAAATTTATCACGCAATACATTCGTGAATCCTCCTTTGTTCATTACTGTTGATACTCCGTCAGTTACTATCTTCTCTTTGTTCTCGTCTACATTAGAGCCGTGTATTTGAGCATCTAATGGTTTCATCTTACTCACTGTCTTGTAAATTGCTTGCCATAAGAGCTGTGATTCGATTCTCCTTGTCCCTGTCGGGTCACTTACTACGAATCCTAACTCAAACAAATCTTGTATTGCTCTCCATTCCCCTTCCTTTGTTGCTCGGACCAATTCAGCTTTTTTAATAAGCTCTAAAGCGCTATTGATAGCTTTATTGTCTGGATTACTCTTTACATTCATATTGAGTTCAAGCGACAAAGTGTCTTTTATTGTCATTATTAGAAATTAAATTCTATGTCTTTGTTTATATAAGCCGAATACTCTCTCATATAATCGTCATCTTTTGTTTTTTGTATTGGTTGTATACTAATTGCCATGTAACGGAAGCTGTCTGCAAAATGTGAGTTATGCACCACTACCCCCTCTGCTACAAAGTTTGATGTCTCTGGTACATATAAGTCATATGTGTCATATTTTTGTTTTAATTTTTTTATATATCTCACTTTATGATTAAATTTTTTATTATCTGCACACTTTTTACATCTTTGAGCTTTTCTTGTACATAATCCTCCACAATCAGGACAAATCTTCCTACGATTTAACTCTCTTTTTTTCCCTTGTTCTAATGCATTGATTTTATAATTATCATCTCTTTCACATCTTGCGTCCCATGAATTATTTTTTTTATACATCTCTTGAGCACACTTCTTACTACAATAACTTGTCTTATAACTTCCCCAATACTCTTTTTTACAAAATTTACAATCTTGATATAACTCACCTCTTGAATAAAACTCTCTGTTATTATCCGTCTTGTCTATGTGTCTTCTTTCTTCCATAGACTTCCCTTTGAATGTTTTTGAACAATGGTTTTCTTTATTTAGTAGATATAAATTATAAGGCATATTATCGAATCTATCTCCATTAGCGTGATCTATATGATACCCATCTTCTAGTTTTCCTTTTAGTCTTGCGTATACAAACCTATGTTCATCAGCGAAAGTCCCATCATTTAAATCTACTTTTATATATTTTCTATTTAATTGCTCATAGAAAGGCATTAAGCTATCTCCTTTTTTTAACTGATCTGCTCTCTTATAACTCTCGTCTCTCATCATAAACAAATGTTCGTGTGTTGCTTTTATTTTTTTACCATTATCTAATCCTATTTCTATTACCTCTTGATCTCTCTTAGTAAGAGCCGATCCTTTTACTTGTACAGGGATCAATCTATGTTCTTTTTCAGAATACCCCCATACATAATCATTTCTTTTTATATCTTTTATTTGTATCCATCCTTTTAAGGTTCTTATCTTCGTATCTCCTGTTAAGCATGACCAATCATGTAAAGGGTTCGCTCTGAATGTTTGCTTCTTATCATCGTACTCTCTGCGGTAACTCTCTAAAGCATTAAGTAACTCGTTGCATTTATCTTTATCAAAGTACATATTCTTAAAAAGTAATCTTGCTCTGTCTATGCCCTCTTGCACTGTTAGATTCGGTGTTGTCTCTGCTATTAGTCCGTATTCTCTGGCTACCTCTAATGTGCTTTTACCACTACTCATTGGCTTAATCTTTGCATCCCAAGGGAAAAAATGTCTATCGTACTTGTATGGTTTAGCTTTCAGTATGTCTATGTAGTCAGCTAGTGTAAGGCCAGAGTTGCTGTAAGCATCTATGATACGGATTTCCTTCCCGAATGTTTGAGTGAATATTATAGCTGTATCATCCTTGAATCCTATGTCCCAAAATGTATCTACTTTCATGTGAGGATCATGTGGTACTCCGCATATTCTGTTCTCTTCTCTAGCTAGTCTTATCTCTTTGCCATAGTAAGACCCAATAATAGCTGCTTCCCAACTGCACTCATATTCTTGCAAATACTCATCCTCTGTCATCATATTCTTAGCACTCTCTAATTCGTTTATATCTACATAACCAGTTTCACTTGCTTTATAGATTGCGTTGTACCAATCATCATTCTTCTCTGCTTCTTTGTATATTTGATAAAAATGATTCTTTCCTTGCGGAGTACCTATGAATATTGCGTACCCCTTTCTATCTGATAAAGCAGGGCGGATAATCTCTGTGAATAAGTTAGGTCTCATTTGTGCGTATTCGTCTAGCACAACTCCGTCTAGATAGATTCCTCTTAAACTGTCAGGATTATCCGCTCCTAGTAACTGGATTCTTGATTCATTGAAAAGATCTATTCTTAATTCTGATTCGTTTATTTTTATATTTGGGATTACCTGTACATAATGTTTCAAGTAATCCCATGCGATCGACTTTGCCATTTTGTAAGTTGGTGCTATATATGCGTACCTTGCTCGCTCTTTATTACTTGTTACCGCTTCCTTTATTAAATCGTTTATTGTCATCACACTCTTTCCAAACCGCCTATGGCATACAAGTACATTCCAACGCTTTTTATTTTTGTGAAAGTCCAGTTGTTTATCTCTGGGCTTATACGGGATTATAATTTTATCCATTGTGTCAAGTTACTTAGTTAAGCCAAAATGATCCGTCTTTATTAGAACAAGCTTACTAGATTATATGTTATAGTATTATGCCTATATACTCCATATTTGATTAAATAATATAAAGTTTTGAGATTTACCTTATACGGCTAGGATTCCCATGTAATAGTTAGTTTTGTATTCTCTGTCGCATCACCCCCAAGTAATTGAATGTTCTTAGTAAGCATGTCAAAGGTTCTTGCAACATCCCCATATTGCTGTTTGTCTAAATCTCGTAATCTCATATTCGCTAACAATCTTTGCCTTTCTTTTTTCATTTGATTGATTAGAGGCTCTGCTGCTTCTTTATACCCTTTAGATTTGAATACTCTTTCTGGATGAGTTACTATTGCGTTTGAATATCCAGCCTCTTTTAGTATCTTACCCTTACTAATGCCTTTACTCCGCCCTTTTTCGACCATTAGCTTTGCAACAAGCTTTTGTCTTTCGCTTCCCATATAAATATTTTAGTATGTTACTACTATGTATGCTGTAAATAAAAAGTCAATATATATTATAAAAAAACCTATTGCAAGAATTAGCAAAAGGTTTTAAAACAATATCTCATTTACAATTTAAATTGGTAAGCGATTATTGCGCCAAGAACACAGTCCTTTAACATATGTTTTTTTACATTCTTCATAAGTTAGTGATGCGTTTATTCTGTATGGATACTTTTGATCTAATTCGTATTCTTTGTAGTCTTGATCTGTGGCTTTTTTTTGGATTAAGTAAGATAAATAGTTTTTCATTTTTTTTGATGGTTAAATATTAAAAATCAGTTTTATCATCATAAGCGTATTTTACTAATACTCTTGTGATAATTTGGTTTAGTGATAAAAATTGGCTTTTTGCCTTTTGTTCCAATTCCTCTTTGAGTTCCTCGTTTGGGAAACGATAAGAGAATACGAGCTGTTTTGGGTTTTTTTCCATTGGTTGAAAGATTAAATAATATTGATTGTCAATATAATATCATTTCAATATTACTTAATCAAGTGCTTTTTATCATAATATGTTTTTTGTATCTTCTTTAAGTCTTCTTTTATTATTGATATATTCTTTATTGGGTATTCAAAATTTTTATAGTCCTCGTCTTTTCCTTTTACATCGGTTAGATATTGTGAGTATTTTGTTTTTTTAGCACTATTCTCTTTACGCTGTATTGCACGCAAACCTAAAACTTCTTTGTAAGTGAGGCATCGCTTTTTCATTTAATCAAGATTATTTCTTTGATATACTGACGGTCTTAATGTTGCTATATCGCAATTGGATTTTATGTATAAATCACTAAACTCCTTTTTCTGCAATTGCTTCATTAAAACTTTTAGGCCAGAGCCCTCGTATACTCTTCGCAATGATCGTATGGATGTATCAAATATTCTCATGTATGAATCAAGAAACTCTTTTGTGTATTCTACCTGACCTTCGTATTTTGCTACTTTCTTATTTTTTAAGTACTTTTTTATCTCTTGTCCATTGACGGTAAGATTATCAAATGGTTTTTTCATGCCTTATTCTGTTTAATTTTGCTAAATATAATTTTA
>Ga0172375_10005182_pt1 | contig 18921 bp, 23 predicted proteins | sample LakKiv1m_FD_114537 | JGI IMG/M metagenome (GOLD analysis project Ga0172375, IMG submission 114537) | Freshwater microbial communities from Kabuno Bay, South-Kivu, Congo - kab_092012_11.1m | ecosystem: Environmental > Aquatic > Freshwater > Lake | place: Democratic Republic of the Congo...
ACGTTATGAACCCCTGCCCTCGAATTTTGAAGGACAAATGCGGAAGCATTTGACCATCTCAAAATTCTGTAGAGCGGCAGGGTCGAGGATGTTAGCGAAGCTAACACCGGAGAAGTGTTTTGCCGTAATTCTTTAGAATTTTTTTATTATTTTTTTGATAAAAAAGGCAAAACATTGTTCATAACAGTACATATATGTAGTATTAGGTTTCAGAAGCTAAAATCCTTGTTTTTTTAGCTTTCAGCTTTCAGCCCGGGACAAAACTTATGCCAAAACAAGCCCAATTGGCACACCTGAAATATGTAAAATACATGATTCATCAATCAGCCCTGCTTCTATGGCAATTCCGCATGCCTTTTTACCAACTATGTTGAATGTGGCATCTTCGCGCCTCATATCTTCTATTATCTCACAAACTTCTTGTTCTGTTTTTTCTTCACCTTTAAAAAAAGTAGTTGTTAAATCAATTTGCTTTTTGCCTTCTTCAAATTTTTTTCCTACAAGCTCTTTATCACAAATAGCAACAACAATACGACAAGAGTCATGAATTTTTACTAACATAAACTTACTTAGTTTGGAAGGATTAAAAGGCTTTCCAGGTATAGATTATTAATTGAATAGTAGTAACAAGTAGTAAGGTTTATATAGTTTAATGTGTTATATTAAATATGAAAAAAATAGGGAAAAAACTTGCTAGAGCATTACTCTCAGGATTGTTATATTTTGCTCCTGTTGGTTTGGATAGCAGAGCATATGCAGATGATTCAAGACCAGCAAGGGTTTCCTTTACCCCGGTAAGTGATATTAAAATTAGTGAAAAAGTAGAATCTGTTAATCTTGAATGTTTAGTTAATAATGAGGAATGTGATAATAAAGTATTAACATCAGACCAGATTGTTGAGAGATATAAGTCAAATATAATTACGCCTGTTTTAACTGAAACTGGTGATAGGAGTTATAAATATTGGGCTGCAAGTGGATTTATTATATCAAATGACGGATTTTTTTTGACTAATAATCATGTTGTAACTGCAAGGGGAGATAAAGGAAAACTAACTGCTTTGTATTTTGGTCCGGATAATCAGTCACATTCTTTGGGTGCAAAGGTAATTGCTACTTCTAAGGAAAGAGATCTTGCATTATGCAAAATTGATGGAGATTTTTCTTATATAAAACCAACAAGATTCTCAGAGGAAATACCTCTAACAGGAGATAAGGTTGTTGCATGTTATTCAGCTTACCCTAGGAAAGAAGAAGTTACAGTATCTAGGGGGTGGAAAGAGGGTCTTTCTGTAGATTTTTCTTCATTACAAGGAAATTTGGAATTAAGGATAATTCCTACAGGTGGAAGAATGATATCTCTTATAGAAGGTTATGCAGGAAGACCAGGAGATGATAAGAAAGATAGTGAATATGGGTTAATGGGAGATGTTCAAGAGAAAGGGTTAGTTCAGGTTTGCCCATGTGTAATTAAGAGTAATAAAGGAAATAGTGGCTCACCTTTTTTTAATTCAAAAGGAGAAGTTATTGGTATACTTTGTGCAGGTAATGATAATGGGGATGTAGTCATAACTCCTTCTCCAACAATAATTGATTTTATTCGTCAATATAATAAAAATAAATAGGATCAAGAATTAAATCCTAAAAATAACAACAAAATTTTATTACTTTTTGTGTTTTTCAGCTTGTTCTTTAGAGAGTATCTTTGCCATACTGCATCCACAATTAACGCATTTTCCTCTTGCCATGAATGTGCCTCTTTTTGTAGGCTCAATCTTGCAGTCTTTCATCTCCCTATTTTCCTTACATCTCATGCATCTTCCTTCCATTGTATTTTTCCTCCTTTTATATTTAGTTTAATTAATCATGAATCAGCTTTTTATTGCCACAAGCCATGCATTTTAAAAATTGTTGGTTATTTAATTGAATCATTTCAGTATCTGGCTTCTTGCAATTTGGGCATATAACATAAAGGTCTGCATATAATCTTATTTTTTCGCATACTCTTTCAGAGGGCATTTTTTTAATTAGAATTAACCTGTCTCCAGAGATATCTCCAGGCGTGGCAAGCTGTTTGAATAAGAACTTAGCTATATGCTCCGGATCTCTTCTTAAGCAAGAAGCAATTTGAGAAAAGTTTGTGATTATTGTTTTATTGCCTTCAAAATGGCCCTCTGGTTTTTTCAACTCAAATCTTTCGCCACAGACAGGGCAGTTCTGTTTGACATCTTTATAAGCTTTATTAAGTAAATCTGCATATTCCATAACAATACACTCCTGTTTCATTACAATAAATCTATTAAAATTAGCTTTTTAAGCATTTTCCCCGCATAAAAAACAAAATTTAAAACCACAAACCTTTTAAACTCTTGATATATAGAAATAACATAAAATTCTTTGGATCTTATGGTTCAATTAACAAACTTAAAAATGGAAGATGAATTAAAGAATAATATTTTGAAGACAGGCACTAGTTTAGTTGGGCTTGTATGTAAGGATGGGGTTGTAATGGGTGCAGATAAGAAGGTTACTGCAGGAGGTAGCCTTGTTGTAAGCAAAAACTTTTCAAAGGTAATTAAACTTAATGATTATCTTGTTATGTCTTGGACTGGAAGTGTTTCAGATGCTCAATTATTAAAAAAACTTGTAGATGCAGAATTAAAATTAAAACATTTAAAGGATAAGAGAAGGCCAACTGTGGGAGAAGCTGCTAATTTGGTTGCTATGATTGCTTACAAGAATATAAGGCAACCAACAATGATCCCATTTATAGCTGGTTCTATGGTTGGGGGATTTGATGAAGATGGAAAAACAGAGCTTTATTCAATAGAGCCTTCTGGAAGTGTTATTAAAGTAGAAGATTATGATGCAAATTTTTCTTCAGGAATGCCTTACATATTGGGATTACTTGAACGACAATATAAAAAAGGCATAAGTGTTAAAGAGGGAGTTGAGTTAGCTATAGAATCTATCAAATCAAGCTCACAGAGAGATACTGCTTCAGGGCATGGAGTAGATGTATTTGCAATTACAAAAGATGGGATAAAACAAGTTGTAAAACAAATTGTAGAATCTGTTTACAAAGAAGAAAATTAATTAAAGAGGGTAAAATAAAATGACTGATATTTTGAAGAGCATAGAAAGTGAATTACCAAAAGGTGTAGTTAGTTCTACAAATTTTGAAGGTGCAAATATAGTTGTATATACAACAGACAGAAAATTTTTTCAGAGTGGAGAAGAGAAAATAAAGGAAGTTGTTAACAAGATTAAGAAAAGAATTGAGTTAAGGTCTGATGAATCTATACTGATGGCTGAAGATAAGGCTGAAGAAGTAATCCGCAAGGTTTTGCCTGTTGAATCAGAGATAACACAGATTATATTTGATTTAAGCCGAGGAGTTGTTGTAATAGAAGTTAAAAAACCGGGGCTTGCAATAGGAAAAGGCGGGGACTTGTTAAAAGAAATTAAAAAGGAGACATTTTGGGTTCCTCAAGTTCAAAGAAGTTCTGCAATTAAATCAAAAATAACAGACGATATTCGTGAAGCGTTATATAAGAACAATGATTATAGGAAAAAGTTCTTGAATTCAATTGGAAAAAAGATTTACAAGGAATGGAATCCTGAAAAAATAGACGAATGGGTTAGGTTATCTGTGCTTGGTTCAGGAAGGCAAGTCGGGCGTTCATGCATGCTGTTACAGACACCTGTATCTAATATTTTAATTGATTGTGGGATAGATGTTTCATCAGAAGGAAAAGATAAATTCCCATATTTTGAAGCTCCTGAATTTGATATTAATGCTATAGATGCAATAATTATATCTCATGCACACTTAGATCATTCAGGTCTTGTGCCATATTTGTATAAAATGGGTTATAAAGGACCTATTTATATGACTCAGCCGACAAGAGATATAGCTGCTTTGTTAGCACTAGATTTTATAGGCGTTGCATATAAACAAGCTGCTGCTCCATTATTCTCAACACAAGATATAAGGGATATGGTTAAACATTCTATATGCTTAAATTTTAATGAAGTTACTGACATTACTCCAGATATAAGAATAACATTTTATAATGCCGGACATACATTGGGAAGTGCAATGATACATTTTAACATAGGGAATGGATTGCATAATTTTATTTATACTGGTGATAGCAAGTTTGGCAAATCAAGATTGCTTGATCCTGCAGCGGTTTTCTTTCCTAGATTAGAAACATTGATGATAGAATCAACTTATGGTGGAAAAGAGAATACATCGCCTCCAAGAAAAGAATCTGAAGAAGAGTTAATAGCTTATATTAATGAAATTATTTCTGGCGGAGGCAAGGTTTTAATTCCTGAATTAGGTTTGGGCAGAGCACAAGAAACAATGTTAGTTATAGAAGATGCAATGCAAAGAGAGCTTATACCAAAAGTTCCAATTTACATAGATGGTATGATTTGGGATATTAATGCAATTCATACAGCTTATCCAGACTTTTTATCAAATTCAATTAGAAGCTCAATTTTTCAGGATAAAAATCCGTTTCTTTCTGAGATATTTAAGAGAGTTGGATCTGCTCAAGAAAGAAAGCAAGTTATAGATGGGGGTTCTTGCATTGTTTTGGCTACTTCGGGCATGTTGGTTGGTGGTGCTTCTGTAGAATATTTTAAGAATTTGGCTGATTCAAAAAATAATGGGATATGTTTTGTTTGTTATCAAGGTGTTGGTTCATTAGGAAGGCAGGTTCAAGAAGGTTTAGCAGAGGCAAAGTTTCAGGAAGAAGGAAGAGATCTGGTTGTTCCTGTAAAAATGAAGGTAAAAACAATTGAGGGTTTTTCAGCACACTCTTCAAGAAATCAATTGCTTGCTTTTGTTTCAAATATAAATCCAAAACCAAAGAAGATTATAATTAACCATGGTGAGACTTCACGATCTTTAGATTTAGCTTCTAGTCTGTATAAAATGGAAAAAATAGAGACAGTTGTTCCAAAAAACCTAGAAATAATTAGATTAAGATAAACAATAGAATTCTTTTTAAACTCCTTTTTAGAAATATTTAGATGGCATCCAATATTTTGGTTCAGATTGTTCAAGGAAAGAGCGGACATTTAGAAATAAAGGATAGTGGAGCAAGAATTGATCCTCCTATACCGGTAAGTAGCCCAATAGATTTAACAATTTCAGCAGGAGTAAATCCTAATAGTGTTGATCTGCTTGAATTAGTTAGAGAAAGAAGAAATACTTTTTATGCAGAGGCAAATGCATTTTTTGAAATGTCAAGAAGCCAAGTTAAGCCCCCTTATAGAAGGGCAACAATTGTATATGTTCAGTTCTATAAATTTAGATTGGCTTCTACTTCTTCAGGTGCAGATATTCCGGTTTTAATCTGATAAAAGATTTATATAGTATTAAACTTATTTTAGTTTATGAAGCATAATGTAAAGATAACTGCAATTCTGTTGGCGATGTTTTTAATTGCCCAGTTTATTGGCTTGTATGTTATAAGTCAGTATATGCCAGAAAAACAAAAGATATATAATAATGAAACAGGCAAGTTAGAAAATAATTATTCTAATAAAAACATGCTACCCTATGGAATGCAACCTCAAGAAAACGAGAAACCCGGATTTTTTGGCATTATTTTCTCTTTTCTTATTGCAGTTTTGCTAATTTTATTTATAATGAAATATAAATTAAATAATCTTATTAAGATTTTTTTCTTTTTTGTGATAACTCTTGCTTTAGCAATTGCATTTAATGCAATTTTAAAGAATTTTACAATTTATGCTACTATCTTGTCTTTTCTTATTGCATTAGCTCTTTCATTTTTAAAGGTGTTTAAGCCAAATTATATTATTCATAATTTAACAGAATTACTTATTTATCCTGGAATTGCTCCAATGTTTGTTATCTTATTTGATTCATTAACAATTATAATTATGTTGGTAATTATTTCTATTTATGATATTTGGGCTGTATGGCATTCAGGGATAATGCAAAAAATGGCAAAATTTCAGATTGAACAAGTGGGGGTTTTTGGAGGATTTTTTGTTCCATATTTAACAAAAGAATTAAGAGAGAAAATAGCAAGGTTAAAAAAACTTAAGCATAAAGATCAAGCAAAGCACAAAATTAAAGTTTCATTAGCGATGCTTGGCGGAGGAGATATTATATTTCCGATTATTACCTCGGGAGTATTCTTGCGTGATTTTGGTTTTGGATCCGCATTAGCAGTAATTCTGGGATCTTTTGCAGGCCTATTTTTCTTATTTTTGATATCTGAAAAAAAGAAGTTTTATCCAGCTATGCCCTTTATAACTGGGGGGATAATTTTTGGGTTGATGGTTTGGGCAAGAATTATTAGTGGGTATTAATCTTTAGCAAGATAAGCAAGCGTTCCTTCTGATCTAACCTGAGCCTTACATAATGATTCTAATTGATCAAATCTTTTTGATTTAACAATATCTGCCAAATCTCCTTTTCTGACTAAATCTTCTACACCATCTGTAAATACAAATAAAACTTCTCCTGGCAAAAGCGTTTCTTGTCCAGATCTTATAAATACATTTGCTTCGGGCTGACCAGTTAATGCCCCGTAAGACAGGGGATTTTTAGGATTATTTCTATATTGCTGTCTAATTATTCTTCTTCCTAATGGAGAAACAAAACTTGTGTTAAATCTCCTTGCAATATCTTGATCAATGCTGCCTTTACTATTTGGGCCCTCGTTAGGAGTTACAAATCTTAATCTTCCTTTTTCATCAAGAATAGCAACACCGCAATCAGCTATAAATCCAAAATTTACTTGGCCATTTAGTTCGATAGCTCCTGCTGCAACGCAAGCAGGGTAGTCGTATTGAAGAAAATCAAATTGATCTCCTCTTTCTGTTATCCATTCTTTATTAGATTCTCCAATAAGGTAATTGCAACCTTTCATAAATTCTGGAACATTGCTTAAATCAAATCCCCATTCTCCTGCAAATGAACTAAACTGAGTGCAAAATAAATCTGCAACAGCTCTTGCAGGACTTGGGTGAGGATAGCCCAATACAAATCTTAATTGAGAAAGTCGAGAAGATAAATCTAAGTAGTCCATTGCTTGCGGATCTCTTGTTATACCGTCTGCTACTGCAAGTATATTTCTGCCATTTAAAGAAAAGGTCTTATAAGCATCTTCTGTTGGCAGGACTCGGTGCTTTAAACTTTCTACTGTAAATCCTCCAGTTTTTCCCATCTTAATATAAAACTCCTATTGTAACATATTTAATGTCTTGGAAATAAACTTTTCCATCACTTTGAAGATTATTGTCCCCTTTTGTAATAAAGTAAACACCAAATTCATCTTGTCCTTTTTCAACTACCCTGTGGACAATTAAATCATTATCCCTTAAAAATGTGATTATATCTCCAACACTAATTTGATCAGCGGATTTTGGGACTATTCTTATTCCATTGTGGTCTGCGTCTAAAACAGGGCGCATACTACCACTTGAAGCATAATTGCTTATACTTGGATTTTCTACATTTATAACTATTTTATCACTATAAACGTCTATATTTTGTCTTGAAATCCAGTCTCCAGGACTAGAGCTTTCAGGTAAGGAGGTAAATTGCTTGAAACCTCCTACCTGAAGTGGTTGCTCTAGACTTAGAAAAGATAAACTATAAATTGCAAGGAAACAACTAAGAAAACCTACTACAAAAGATAATATGGTGTTTAGTTTTGCCATTTTTTATTCCTCATTTATTATAATTATCACTAGTAAGTAGTATATATAAAGCTTTCTATTGTAACTACTTTATCAAGACGACATACCCAAAGATTTATAAACCCTTTTTCTCTGATTAGAGTAGTAAATTTTAACCAATACAATGATAGTAAAACAAGACCTTATTAAGAAAGTGAAAGATTATTTTGACTTAAATATTTATGAAACAAAGATATGGCTAGCATTGCTTTCTCGTGGGATTAGTTCAGCAGGGGAAGTTGCTGAAATGTCCGGTGTTCCTAGATCTAGAACATATGATGTTCTTGAGTCATTAGAAAAGAGAGGATTTGCAATAGAAAAGCTTGGAAAACCAGTTAAGTATCTTGCAGTCAAGCCTGAATCAGTTATTGAAAAATTAAAGAATAATACTATTAAAAATGCAGAAGAGAAAGTTCAAGTTTTGTCAAAATTAAGAGATACAAAAGAATTTGAAGAACTAGAAGCATTGCATAAATCTGGCATCGAACCAATAAAAAATAGTGAAATAACAACTTCAATAAAAGGAAGGTCAAATTTATATGTTCAACTAAGAGAATTAATGGAAGGTGCAAAGAAATGTGTTTATATCTCAACATGTTCTTATGAATTAAACTCTAAACAAAAAATGTTTGAAGAAGTATTTTCAAGACTCGTTAAAAATGGTGTTGATGTTAAGGTCATGATATCCGATGAGGATGAAGAAGCAAGGAGATTATCAAAAAGGTTTAATGTTGCTGTCAAGAGCAAGAGAATAAATGCAAGATTTGCTATAGCAGACAAGAGAGAGATTATATTTACAATAAAACCAAATTCTGTTCATGAAGATTTTGATTACGGAATCTGGATAAATTCAGAATATTTTTCTAATTCTTTGGCTTATTTATTTGAACTCGCTTGGAGGGATTAAAATGAAAATCAGGGTAGTTGAGATGCTTGCAAGAAGTGTTGATAAAAGATAGGGTATTGGAATTTTAGAATTTGATCTTAAAGAAGGGGATAAATTAAAAGTAGGAAGAGATTTGGGGTGTGATGTTCCTGTAGGAGTATTATTTACTCGGGGTGCAGATCCTAAAAATTATCAAGGTGCATTTAGAAGGTGGGAACAGGTATCGAGAAGCCATGCAAGACTGGGGTTATTTGAAAGAGACCATGTAGAATTTCTTGAATTTGTGGATACAAGCAAAAACGGGAGTGTAGTTGTTGTTCCAAAAGCAATTTCAGCTGATGAAAGAATATTACTTGGAGATAAAAATCAATTATGGCTCGGGACAATGAATGTAGCAAGTTATCAAAATGAGGGTTATCCCTACGAATTATCCGTAGTTGGATAAAAATTCAAATCTAACTTGCATTTCATCTTCTAAACTTTTGATCCGATTAAAAATTTCTTCTAAATAGACTAATTTTTTAGCATAAATAAATCCTTTTTTTGTAGATGTTTTTTTATGATTTAGCTTAAATGCTTTTACAGCTTCTTTTAGCTTGATTGGTGGGCCTTTAATTTTTATTTCATTGCATTTTTTTAGTATAAGATAAGCTAGTGCATCTTGACCACCTTCATAAACAAATTTTTGATAAAGAATATTTTGCCCATGTTTTTTTAATTCATTAGCAATAAAACTAAAGAATTTTTTCATTTTTGTTGCAGCTATATCTCCTTCTTGTTTGTCTGTAGTAAATTCAATCTGGTAAAATTTTGCTTTGTGCTTTTTAGCAATTTTTTCAAGTTCTTGAATATCAATAATTTCTCTCTCAAAAAAGTCTTGAGAAGGTTTTTTTAAAAACTTTTTAGCAGTTGAAATAAATCTGTTAAATGTTTCATTAGATAAACCTGCCGTGACATTTCTCATTTTAAATGTTGGGTCGATTAAAATTATTGGGCTTACAAGCTTACTTTCGTTTAATTCTCTTTGAATTTCATTTGAATTTTTATATTGCTTTTTTGGGTCTATAATCTTAGTATTTTGTATTTTTTTCAAAAAATTAGCGAATCCATTAAAGTAAATAACCAATATTTCTAAAGCATAACCAGAAAAACCTTGTATATAACTTTCTGCTCCATAACAATTTTGAGCATAGCAGAATGCTTTGGCGAGTTTTATTTGATTTGCCAATTTTTTATTTTTATTTATTTCTCTTTTTATATAATCTACATGCATTAAAGAGAGATCTGTAACGTTTTCTATATTATTTAAATCATAAATTTTTAATACAGGTATTAATTCTAATATGACTCCATCTTTTCTTACCTGAAAATAATCTCTGGATCCATGCATTATTTCAAAATCCAATCCAATCTTTTCCAATTTATTCTTTAAATTTAGTAGATCCTCATTTTTATCAAAAACAATGAAGATATCAACATCTTGAACATCTTTTTTTATTATAGTCCCTTTTGCTAGACTTCCTCCAATGAAAGGAGATAGGCCTGCCTTTTTTAACTTAGATAGAATATCTTCAACCTGATTAAGCATATTTTTCTCTTCTTCTTCGGAAATAGCAATTTCTCCTAATTCATCTCTTAGAACCTCTTGAATTTTCATAAACAATGAAAGATTTTGAGATTAATAAATCTGCTGATTTATTATGCAAAATAGCAAGAAGGCAAAATTAATAAAGCTCCAAATACAAGATATATAAAATGGGCGATATTTATTTAAATTTGAATCCTGCTGTGCCTCAGATCTCGGGGCAGTCTGATAAATCAAAGATTAATTTAAGATATGTTGTTATAGAACCCTATGTATCTATACATATTTTTTGGAATCCCAAAGATAGTGAGTTAAATTATGAAGTTGAGGAGCCATTGTTAAATGATTCAGAAAAAGTATTTTTAGAAAAACTTGAAAAATCAATAAGGGAGATTGTAAATATAGAATTTGCTTCTGGAGGAGATAAAGATCAGTTAGTTAGTTACCTCGATAAAACAACTAGAATTGTTATAAGCGAGCTTGGATTAAAAATTGAACAGGAGTCTTATAATAAATTATTTTATTTCTTGTATAGAAATTTTATCGGATTAAATGAGATAGAATCTCTTATGCACGATTATTTTATAGAAGATATAGAATGTAATGGGGTTGATGAGCCGATTTATATTATTCATAGAGTTTTTAGGAATATAAAGACAAATGTAAAATTTAATTCTATAGATAAGCTTGCTAATTTTGTAGAAAAACTTGCCCAAAAATCAGGAAGATATATTTCATATGCCTCCCCCTTATTAGATGGGTCTTTACCTGATGGGTCTAGAATAAATGCAACATACACAAAAGATGTAACCAGTAAGGGGCCTACCTTTACAATAAGAAAATTTACAAAAGTTCCATGGACTCCAGTGCAACTTATTGGTTTAAAAACATTAAGCCCAGAAATGCTAGCTTATTTTTGGATACTGCTCCAGTATAAATCAAATATTTTAATAACAGGAGGCACTGCATCTGGGAAAACAACGCTATTAAATGCAATTTCATTCTTCATTCCTCCTGAAGCAAGAGTTGTTTCTATTGAGGATACAAGAGAATTAAATATTCCTAGGCAAAATTGGCTTCCAAGTGTTGCTAGAACAGGGGTGCATGTTGGAGATGTTGGAGAAGTTGATATGTTTAGTTTATTAAAAAATTCATTTAGGCAAAGCCCAGATTATGTGATAGTTGGAGAAGTTAGGGGTAAGGAAGCAAATGTTTTATTTCAAGGAATGGCTTCAGGTCATGCATCTATTTCAACTATGCACGCAGATTCTATTAATACTGTGATTAAAAGATTACAAACTCCCCCAATCAGTTTAGATCCTTCTTTAGTCAGCATACTGGATGTAGTTGCAATAATGACTCATGCTCTTAGTGAAGGTAAGGAAACAAGAAAACTGAGAGAGATTGTAGAGGTTGTAGATGTTAAAAGTGATGGAACAGCATATACTAATACTCCTTTTGTTTGGGATCCTGCCAAGGACAACTTTTATTCTGGAAAAACAATAAAAATATTTGATAAAATAGAAAAAAGATATGGTATTTCAAGACAAAATTTGCTGAAAGAATTGATACTTAGAGCAAAACTACTCTATACTCTATTTAAAAAGAATATAACTGATTATAATGAAGTGCAGAAAATAGTTAATGAATACTATAAAAATCCTGCAGATACACTCCGCCAATTTGGGGTAATGTAAAAAGACAAAGTTAATAAATATAAGAATATTTTGTAAACAAATGGAGGGTGAAACATTTTTATTAGGTCAATTAATAGGCTCTATGGCTGATGCTGTAGATAAATTAGAATCTATAAAAGGTATAAATGATTTCTCTCAGTTTAATCAGGTTAAATCACTTATTCTTGACCTACAAAAAAAAATTGATCTTGAGGCAGATAAAATAAGAATATGATTGAGGCATTAAAGACAAATATAAAACAAGAGAAATTATTAATTACAGATATTCATTCTATAATGAGCTATCTCTCTCTTGGGAATGCAAGCGAAAAGCAATTTTATTTATCCACATTAAAAGCACTTTTAGCTCAATTGAGAATATTGAATGGGTCTATTCCAGAAATTTTGAATTCTGTTTCTCCAGTTAAGAGCTTAATCCCAAATGAAGAAAAAATTAGCGAGAATCTTACAAAAATAAGCTATATCTCTCCAGTAACTAAACAAAATAATTTTGTTACGATAAATAAAAAAGATGCGAAAAAGTTTATTGAGGAATTAAAGATTTCTCAAGATGGAATAAGGGATATAAAAGAAGAGAGTTATAATGCAATACCTTCAGAAATAAGGCAGAATAAGTTATCTACAATTTCAAATTTGCTTTTTTCAAAGCTATCTGATAAGATTGTGCCATTAGTCCCTGATTTGGGAAATGACCTAAAGAAAGTTAATATTAGAACTTTAACTTCTACATATGTTTCTTTAGCACTCTTTTCTTCAGCATCAATTTTTATTTTAGGTTATATAATATTTATTATTTTTTTAGTCTTGGGATTTAATATTCTTTTGTGGTTTTGGGTGCCATTAGTACTACCTTTAGTTTCAGTTACATTTTTTTATTTATACCCTTCAATGGAAAAAGGAACTGTTGAGATGATGATCTCACAAGAACTTCCATTTGGAACGATTCATATGGCAGCTATAGCAGGTTCAAATGTAGAACCTACTAAGATTTTTAAGATAATCTCATTAACTAAGGATTATCCTTATTTGGGTGCTGAATTTAGAAAAATAATAAATCAAGTAGAAGTTTATGGCTACGATTTGGTAACTGCCTTAAAAAATATTGCAAAAAGCACATCAAATGAAAATCTTTCAGAGTTATTATCTGGTCTTGCAACAAATATAAGCTCTGGAGGAGATCTAAAGAGTTATTTAGACAAGAAATCTGAGAATTTTTTAACAGATTATAGATTAGAAAGGCAGAAATACAATTCTTTAGCAGAATTATTCATGGATATTTACATAAGCGTGTTAATTACCGGGCCATTAATACTAATGGTTTTATTTATGATTATGAATATTGGTAATTTTCAGATAGGCGGATTAAATATGAGCACCCTTTTATTTTTAACTACTGGAATAGTTATAGTTGCAAATATAATATTTTTAATCGTCTTAGATATAAAACAACCTAAAACCTAATGGAAATAAAATTAAAAGATGTAATGTTTGGAAGTTTGGGAATGCTTATCGCAATAGTTGCTTTTATAGTTTTTAAACTGGGTAAGATAAATCAGAAACAATTATACTTTATCTGTATTTTGTCTTTATTTTTCATTCTTCTGCCGATTATTTTAAGAATTATTATTGAGAGCAAGAGAAATAAGAAAATAGAGTCAAAATTTTTGGAATTTACAAGGGACTTAGTAGAAAATGTAAAATCTGGGACTCCAATAAGCAAAAGCATTGTTAATTTGAAGAATAGGGACTATGGAATACTTTCGAGCAATGTTCAAAAACTCGCTAACCAAATTACCTTAGGAATTCCACTATCAAATGCACTTGAGATTTTTGCAAAAGATACAAAAAGCAAGGTGATTGCAAGGGCTGTTGCTTTAATTTCAGAGGCTGAAAAAGCTGGGGGGCAGATAGATACAATAATAGAATCTGTTTCAACATCAGTCAATCAAATAGAAAGTTTGAGAAAAGAAAGAGTTTCAGCAATATTTAATCTTGCTGTTCAAGGATATATTATTTTTATTATATTTATTGTTATTTTGTTGGTTTTACAATTTAAGATCTTGCCGATGGTTGGAGGATTTTCAACAGCAGATTCTCAGGTAAGCATGAAACAAATTACTCCAGAAGAGTTTTCAAGGCCACTTTTGATTTTACTTTTAATCCAGGCAACTTTTTCTGGATTAGTTATAGGAAAGATTTCTGAGGGGAGTGTTAAAGACGGAATAAAGCACTCTTTTATTTTGTTTTTTATTTCATTAATACTAAAATATGGGGCAGAGGCTTTTTTAGGATGATGGCTAAGAAGAAAGGTGCGGCTCATTTGGAAATTATAATTGCATTTACATTATTTATCTCATTCACTTTTTTCTTGCTTTATTTTATCCAATTTCCAAAACAAAATAGATTAGCAGAAACAAGTTTGGAAATACTGCAAAGCAAATTTGAACAAGATAATTATATAAATTTAACAAGAATCTCCATAAAAACAAATTCAAGTGGTTGTTTTTCGGTTGCTTTTAATACAATAGATGGCAACCTAAAAAGTTTAGTTCGAGACACAGATGGAGATATTCTTCACTCAAAAATGGAGTCTTCTAATATAATTAATATAGATTCTAGCAAGAATTTTTTTATTATTTATCTGTCTTCTGATTTTTTAGATAGTTCTAGCTTGTCTTGTGATAGATTATTGCCTAGCAATTATACTATTGGGGGAATAGAGAAATCTACTATTTTATCATATAAAAGACTAAATAGTTTGGTAGCTGATTACAGGGATAATTATTTAACATTAAAAACTGCATTGGGTATACCACAAAACCTTGAATTTGCAATAAAATCTAATATTAAGGGGTTTTCACTGGAAGGAACACAACAAAAAGAGGATATAATTACTGCGAAGACAGCAAGTTACCCTGTTTTGTATTCTGATGGGAGAATTGAAATAAAAGAATTCACATTTGAAATATGGTAAAAGGAAAAAGGGGCTGGTTGAGAATATTTGAAGCAATTCTTGGAGTAATGATTCTTGCAGGAGCTATATTATTTTTTTATGAAAGAAGTTTAGAAACAAGAGATTCATCTGATTATATTTATCAGCTACAATCTTCAATATTAGATGAGCTTGAGTTAAATTCAACATTAAGACTTGCTGTTTTGGGAAGTAACCATGCGATTGTGAATGATGTTGCTACCAAAAAAATTCCAAGCACGTTTGACTTTGAGATAAAAATTTGTGATATTCAAGATGAATTATCTTGCAAGAAAACAAATTATGTTGAAAAACAAGTATATGTTTTAGACAAGATTATCGCAAGCAATTTAACTTTATATTCTCCAAAAAAAGTGCGGTTGTTTATATGGTCAAAATAAAAATATTGATTAAATAAAGATATAAAAACCTCGCCTTCTTATTAAAATTATGCCATATGATATAATTGTAGGTAGAAATGAGAGTGATAAAAAGCTGTTTGGAAAAAAAGCATTAGTCTATCTGGGGAAAAGCTATGTTACTATGGGTCAATACACTTCTTTATCAAATCCTATTTATTTAGATGTTGCAAGGAGCCATGTGATTTTGGTCAGTGGTAAGAGGGGTAGTGGAAAATCTTATTCTATTGGTGCAATAGCAGAGGCAATTTCTACATTGCCCCATGAAGAATCTCAAAATTTATCTCCTTTAATGTTTGATACAATGGGAATATTTTGGACGATGAAATTTCAGAATCAAAAAGACAAGGATTTACTTGATCAGTGGGGGTTAAAAGCACAGAATGTTCCTTTAAAAGTATTTGCACCATTTGGTTATTTTCAAGAATATAGAGATAAAGGAATTCCGGTTGATGCAGAATTTGCAATAAAGATCTCTGAAATGCAACCAGATGACTGGATATCTATTTTTAATTTGTCTTTTACAGATCCAATTGCCGTCTTAATTGAAAAAGTTATTTCTGATTTAATTGAAAAAGGAAGCTTTAATTTTGACGATATCTCTGCAGAAATTACAAAAAATAATCAGGCCTCCTTAGAGACAAAAAATTCAACAAATGCTTTATTTGATGCAACAAGAACTTGGAGAGTATTCTCAGAAAGCAAGGGAATCAATATTAGTGAGTTAATTAATCCAGGGACTTCTACTATTATTGATTTATCTATGTATTCTTCTATAGGAACATTTAATGTTCGTGCTTTGATTATTGGCTTAGTTTGCAGAAAATTGTTTGAAGAAAGAATGACTGCAAGGAGAAACGAGGAAATAGAAGCGATAAGGCATGGGATAGATTATTTATATTTTAATTCTAAGAGAGAGATGCCTCTTGTTTGGGTTTTTATTGATGAGGCTCATGAATTTTTGCCAAAAGAGGGAAAGACACCTGCTTCTGATGCACTTGTCCAGCTTTTGCGTGAAGGAAGACAACCCGGAATCTCTCTTGTTTTGGCTACGCAACAGCCAGGCAAGATACATACAGATGCATTGACTCAATCAGATATAGTTCTCTCACACAGAGTTACAGCACAATTAGATGTTCAGGCATTGAATGAGATTATGCAGTCATATTTGTATGAAGGAATTAAGACAAAACTTGATAATCTACCAAAATTAACAGGAAGTGCGATAATATTAGATGATAATTCTGAAAGAATTTACCCGATGCGTGTTCGTCCGAGATTTACTTGGCATGGCGGAGAAGCACCTACTGCTGTAAAAATTGACCAGGAAAATCGGATATAAAAAAAAGAAAAAATAAAATTAGTTGTTTATAGTCCGCAACATTTACAGAATCTATCTGTATTTATACTTCCTGCAGAATCTGAACAAGGTCTTAAAGTTCCTTGATAATCTGCATCTACACAAATCAATCCTGTTTTTTGGCATATTGCATCGCAACTAACAACTCCTGCTGTTTGTTTATCCTTAATAACTGTACACTTATCTAAACGGACAAGCATTTCATATATTATACTCTCAGTTCCATATCTTAATTGAGAATTAAGGCTGGTTAACATCATATCTACTTCAGCTTTTGTATAAGTACTTCTTGCATTAAGAGTAGCAGTTGTGCTCATAGTTCTCGGAGAAAAGCTAACATCTCCAACTGCAAATTTATAGCTTAATATAGAAGCTACAGCTGAAACCAAAACAATCAGAATTATAACATAAGTCCAATCTTTTTTATTCATATTAATTTTTATAAAAACCTCCTTTCAATTGTTAAAATTAAGCTAATTGATTTAGCCATTATGATTTTTAATGGGAATATATATATATCTTGCTATTTTGGTTTTATTATGAGCGGTTATGATTTAATTGGAGATATTGCAATTGTTAAATTTGATAGAAATGAGTTAAATTCAAATAAGCTGAAATTTGCACAAGATTTTCTATCTAAAAATAAAAATATAAAAACAATTCTGGAAAAGACAGACAAGATAAAAGGAAGATTAAGGATACATAAAACTAAATTCTTGTTTGGAGAAGATAAAAGAGAAACAATACATAAGGAAAATTATTGCTTGTTTAAATTAGATGTTGATAAAACTTACTTTTCTCCACGATTGGCAAATGAAAGAAAAGTTATTGCTCACGAAATTCTAAAGAAGATTAAATGCAATAAGAATAAAATTTTAGTTATGTTTGCTGGAATTGCTCCATTTCCAATTGTAATTGCAAAAGAATTAAAGCAAGCAGGTAAAAAGGCAGAGATAATTTCAAATGAGATAAACAGGAATGCATGTAAATATGCAAAAGAAAATGTAAAATTAAACAAATTAGAAGAATATGTTAAAATTATGCAATGTGATGCAAAAAAACTGCCATTAAAATTAAAAAATCAGAAATTTGATTTTATTATGATGGCTCGCCCAAATTTAAAAGATACTTTTTTAGAAACAGCTTTCAAACTTGCTAAAAAAGGCACGATAATTTATTATCATGGCTTTGGAACAAAAGAAAAAGTAAAACAGGAAATTGAAAACGAGTTAAGAAGGTTAAGGATAAAGACGAGCAAAATAAATTTAAGAAAAGCCGGAGATATTGCACCAAAAGAGAATAGGTGGAATGCCTCTTTTCTTTTCAAAAAAGAAAATTAGACTGTCAGAAAAGAAAGCCCGCCCTTTTTGGGGGGTTATAAAATGTTATTTTAGATTTATTCTGATTCTTCAAATCTTTCTATCTTAATTAGACTCAAACAAACATATTTAACCCCTCTTTAATTATTTATTGTGAGATGACCCTTATTCAAAAAATCCAAGAGCTGAAAAGAAGCAGCATAAAAGAAGTTATAGATAAAAGAATAAAAGAATTTGAAGAAATTGGAAGAGAAAAAGGAGAAAAAATCTTTTCAGAGTTATGTTTTTGCATTTTAACTGCAAATTCAACAGCTGAAAACTGCATAAGAGTCCAAAAAGAAGCAGGTGAATTCTTTTTAACTCTAGAAGAAAGCAAACTAGCTGAAAAGTTAAAGCAAGTTGGTTGTAGATTTCATACAAAAAGAGCAGGATATATCTGTGAATCAAGGCAATTAAAGCAAGAACTAATCTTAAACCTAGGAAAACTAGAAGAAAGAGAAATAAGAAATTGGATTGCTGATAATATCAAAGGACTTGGGATGAAAGAGTCCTCTCATTTCCTGAGGAATATTGGATATAAAAATATAGCAATAATTGACTTTCATATTTTAGATTTGCTTGAAAAAGAAAATTTATTAGAAAAACCAAAAAAATTAGACAAAAAAGTTTATTTGGAGATTGAGCAAGTTTTGGAAAAACTTGCTCACAAATTGGAATTAAGTTTAGCTGAATTGGATTTATATCTTTGGTATCTTGAGACAGGCAAGGTGCTGAAGTAAATAGTTTTTTGAAAAAATTATTTTATTTAATCTGCAATTTATTAGTACAATAACTCTTTTCATATTGTAAGGCAGTTATTTTTCATTGGCTAATCTCTATTTATTAATCACAAAACCCTGATGGGTTTTATACTCCACACTAAAGCTTCAAAAACTCTTGTTTTTGATAGT
>Ga0172375_10005184_pt1 | contig 18915 bp, 15 predicted proteins | sample LakKiv1m_FD_114537 | JGI IMG/M metagenome (GOLD analysis project Ga0172375, IMG submission 114537) | Freshwater microbial communities from Kabuno Bay, South-Kivu, Congo - kab_092012_11.1m | ecosystem: Environmental > Aquatic > Freshwater > Lake | place: Democratic Republic of the Congo...
CTCCGGAAGAAATCCGTATCGACGATATTGCCCAAATTCACTATTTTGTTTCTGATCCCTTCCGCCAAACCATACGTCGTCACCGCCCCCGCCCGGTCATAGAGCCGCGACGACAAGTCCGCCAGCATTTCATATTCCCGAGTTTGAAAACCGCCGTGGTATTCGCTGGCAACCGGGATCGGCAGTGCCGTTTCGATGTGATGCATGGCCACCAGATCCCCGAGCGAATGCGGGCTGTGATTCATGAGAAGAATCTTCCGGTCCGGATGCTCAAGACGGACTTGGTTTAAAATCGCGGAAAGCTCGGACTCGATCACTCTGCTTTCCTCGGCAAAACCCCGGATGACGGGAACATTCCTGAATCGCGCAAGCCGCTCGGGATCCCCCGCAAGATAAAATTTGATCATTCGCTTGATTTTTTGCGGCACGAGTCGTTTGAGCCAGCTCACGTAAGATCGCTGCGCGGAAACCGGCAACTGGATCGACCTGATGGGCCAATAAACCAATTCCCCCCGTCCCACGGCCTGTTTTTGTTTCTCTTTGATCTCGGTCATCGGTAAAACTGGATAGACGAGATAAATCGTCATACGGTTTTTCTCGAGAAGTTTCTCGTTCAAAATCCCCAGGTGCTCGCGCACCCCTCCACCCGTCGCAAATTGGGGCGCATACCGGACGAGAACCAGGCCATCCAATGGCCCGATGCCTTCGGTCGAGACGGTCGTTTGAGCCGACAAGACCGGCAGCTCGACCGTTCCCTGCGAAGAGCTCGTCGCAAGCCGGGCGCCGGCGAGCCTGGCTCCGCTTTCCCGGTTTTGAATCCAATCCTCGTGCGCCGACTTGAATTCCGGCTGACGCACCAAGCGTGTATTTGCACGCATCACAAACCAGGTCTCTATTCTCCCCAACATCTTCGCCCAAAACGGCGTTTGCGTGATGGCACGGAACTGATCCTCGGTCTCCGGCCCGTCATACGCGGCGTTGATCGCCGCGCCGGTAATCCATTCGCACTCTTTCTTGAGCGCAGCGCGACGATTCCCCGGTGGCAAATGGTTGGCTATAGCCTGCTTTTTTCTGTACATCCATCTCAGGGCCAGAACCGTCCGAAAACGAAAACGATAATAGTTCTCCAATTGTCGAAACGATTTGAAAACGCCGTGCCCCGCGGGCCCTATATCGCCTTGCATCGCGTATTTCATGCGGCCGACGAGGTTATTGATGGGATCTTCGGGGAGAGGCGGCATAAACGTTCCGGGGGCCGCATAAGGATTCTTGCTTTGGTCAAATTCGGCCAGTCGTGCGCCCAGTTGTAAATTGAATTCGGGAAGAGCCCTTGAAATTTCTTTTGACCTCGCTTCAGACGAGCGGCCAATGGACCCCGGACCGGGTGCAGCCGATGCCCGTAGCGCTTTTCGCAAGAGCGACCGAACTCGAACTGGTGACTGCTCTCCCCTGACGGGGACCGTCATCCAATACGGACGTTGGAAAGACACCTGATCTTGGACCGGTTTGGCGACCGAATGAGCCTGAGAGGAATGCTTCTGGCCCAGCAAGAGCTTTTCGTAACGATCCCAATTCGTCTCGACGTGGACGGCCGGTAAAATAGAACAATAAGAAATCCGATTTTTCCGCAAAAGAGTTTTGAGGCGCGACGCGTGATAACCGCCCACGAAGAGAACGGCTGTCTTTTCATTTTCATAATCCATTTTTTTGAGCATCCGGCTTACAAAAGCGTCTTCGCGTAAAGAAGCCAGACGATAAAATCGTCTCGCATAGCGGAAACCCCGCAGCGCCCGATCGTCAAAAATCAGAGCCGCTTCGTAATGGGATGCCGTTTCGAGGATCAGCCGGTTCAAATAGGCGGCAAATACGATCGGATCCGCATTTTGGCCCTTCAGCGCATCCGCGTCGGTAGACTCCAAACGCAATTCGGCCATTCGTCTCAAAATCTCCGAAATGAATTGGGCCCGCACCAATCGCGCTTCGGTTTGTGAGCGGGCCAATGCTTTAAAACAAAAACGTTCAAGCTCGTCTTTTTCGGCCAAAACAAAGCGCGCATCTAACCGCTCGACTTGTCTCAGGTAATTCACGTATCGCCTCAGCTCGAGAAGATCCCGGCGTAAATCCGATTCGCGCAAAAGCCTTCGGTAAAAACGCAAATCCGGCGAGATGCGGTCAAATCGCGCGGGACCCTGGATGGACGGAACCAGGTTCATCAGAGATTCCCTGGCCGAAGCGTCGAGTCCGGCGAAAGCCTTTGATTGTTCCTCGGAAGCTTTTGAGAAATGAACGTCCGCTTCGAGTTTTGAGACCGCCGTAAGGGCTTTGAGGTTAAACATCTCTGGAGCCCGAGCGCCGAATCGAGTCGATTCTTCGAGCAGCGACCGCGCATACGCGCACAAACTCAACTCTCCCCTCTTGAACGCCTCGCGCTTTTCGTCGAGAAATAAGAGTCCGGCTCGGTACGACTGTCTTTTTAAGACGAGAAGGGCGCGATCCGCGCGATCCAAAAACGCCGTCATTGCCTCCGAATGCCGCTTGGCATTTCCGTAACAGGCGACGCTCGACCAATAAAGCCGCTCATCGTCCACGCCCCAAATCGATAAATGAACATCGGAAGACAATTGCAAAAATTCCGGCGCCTGGAGCAGAGCGGATCTTAAAAAACGCCTCGCCACTTGTTTTCGAACGGAGTCCTTTGAATTCTTTTTCAAAAAATCGAGAGACGCATCCCCTTGCCCGCCCTCGGCAAAGACAGTCCGCACTTTGCGTTCGCGCACCAATTGTTCGAGAATCCGGGAAAGATTGAGTTGGGCCGAGTCGTTGGCGTGGGCATCCTGCACCAGATAAACGGTTTTACCCGAACCCGGCTCCGTATGAACGGTATCGATAAAACCAATTTCTCGCGGCAATGTGATCGGGAGAAGCGCGCGCGATACCGGGGCGGAATCGAGAGGATATGCGGAAGAGAGATCTTGAAAAAGAAAGGTCACCAGAAGCACAAGCGAAACGGCCTTAAAAATAAGGCGTCTGCCCGCTAGTCTATGGCGAGTCATAGTCTTAGTAATTTTAAATCTATTTAGAGACACAGAATTAGCAATCCCCCAGGCCGGTGAAATTTAAGTCAAAGTATGCCTGATCGACTCAAAAAATGGCAACTAAATGCGTTCGAGCCATTTATACAAATTTAACTATATTTGATTTTAATTATCACCGAAGAACGGCGGGGGGACTATTTCTTTTTTTTGGAGTTTTTGCGGGGTTTCAAACGGCCGGAGAATGGTAAAAAACGGAACTGCCTTCTTTCAAAATTTTTTGAATGAGGCCGGGTTTTTTGAGCGGTTTGTAGTGCTCTCCGCCCCCCAAAACAAACGGATTAAACTCCATGTCGGTGAGCAAAATCCACGCACACGAAACCAGGTTCGGAATCGGGTTCGCCCACCAGCCGAACGGAATGAAAAACCGTTCGTTCGAATAGAGATAAGCGTCCGAATTTCGACCGACGTCCATCTTGAAGCGCTCCATCGCAAAACGCATCGCCAGCGCATCGCGACGGGTTTTTTCGGCCCAATCGGGGTGGATCTTTTGGTAATGCTCGGTCATGAGGCGGCACGCGAGAATCGCGCCGCAGGTCCATTCGACGGAAACGATTCGATGACCTTCGGTGAATCCGACGCCCAAAAGAGATCCGTCTTCGTCCAAATAGCCGGCTCGCTCGATCGTGTTGTTCCAAATGCGATACGCCGTGCCGTCCCCAAACGTACGATCGATCCACTCGGGCGTCAGAGCCGAAATTCCCCATGTTTGACAATCGACGGCAAAAATTTTCGTCGGGATGAACCGGTCTTTGAAACTGAAACCTCCCTGATAAAAAATCTGCTTCTCCCGGTCAAAAGCATACGTCCTGAAATACTGCTCCTGCCCGAGAATGATTCGATTAATTTTGGCCGCCTCGGCCGGATCGGATGCGGCGAGCATCGTTTCGAGCATGCGCAAGGCCGCCAACATCGACAGATTGTTTTCGTTCGAAATGTCGTGGCTGTTCTTTCCGTAAGTTCCCTCGGGCGCGTGATAAATACCTCCCGTGCGGGAGACCATCGCTTCGATCGCCGGGATCACGCTTTTTGCCAGACGCATTTCCGGACAATCCGCGGGAATGGCGCCGCCGTATTTAAGATAGGCGCTTTGAAGCGGGCCGATGATCGCGGCCCAAGCCTGTTCCCCCGTGATCGCTTTCCAATCCTCATGGTGAACTTGTTTGAAATTCGGAAAATCCGAGACGACCTGTTCGCCTTCGGGATCCGTTTGGACGTATTGGTCGGCGATGATCCTGAAGAAAAACGCATTGTCGCGAGTCAAAATTCTTTTCTGGTCTCCGTAACGAAACATCGGACCGTAGGCGCGAATTTCGCGCAATCCTCCGGACGCGCCGCTCAATAAACGCTTGGTGTGCGCATCGACGATCGGACGATCCCCCGAATCGCCCCAAAGCGTCAAGGCGATCTGCCAAACCGAGGCGTCGTAAATGCTCACGCTATGTTCGACCATGAGCCTCTCCAGAACCGAATCCACAGGATTCATCACGCGGCGAATGTGCTCCCAATAGCCTTTTTGCGTCTTGTAGCTCAAAGGCATCCCGCTGCGCGTCAGGTTCTCGCTTAAGAATCTCCGTGTGCGGTCAAAACGCTCGAAATCGGGAGAGTATTCCGGGACAACCGATGAAACCACCCAGGGCAACGCTTCAAAAAAACGGAGACTGACCGGCGCGATCACCGCCGAGAACGAGGCCGCAAAAAAGCGTTCCGCCGGCTTGGCCTTCATCCAAACCAGTCCGCTCAACGAACGTTCCCAGCCGAGCAGCGCATTTTGACGCTCGGTTTCGGCCAGCGACGCGATTTCCTCGAGCGATCGTTCATATCGTCGTAAACGGTCCTCGATGCGTTCCGCTTCCGAAAACGCGTCCGATGCGGACGGTTTTTCTTCGGAAAAATCTTTGAACGCTTCGTATTTTTTTCGATCCATTTCGAGTTCGGTCGCCGTGATTTTCTCGACGAGCCACCGATTGGCGGCCCTGGCCGCCGAACGCTCCGCCCTGAAGATCGCCTCAAAAGGCTTTTTGGATTTTCGCTCGATCCGCCTCAGGGCACCCGAGGATAGAGTCTGCGCCAACGAAGACACCGCTTTCGGGTGCAGAGCCCCCAGACGGTCCGCCAATTTCAGATACGCCGGATAGCGCGTTTCGACGAGTTCCTCGATGGCCCGTTCCCGCATCGGCCGCGGCGCAAAAGGAAATTCACCGTGTCCCTGCGACGGATCGGAAGAGCCCACACTGACGACTCGGTAGGAAATTTTTTTACTCCGGAGAGCTTGTTGAATCGATTCGAGATGCCAGGGGTGGGTCACAAAAACAACCGAGGTTTCTCCGCGGCGGCCCATTTCACGGGTCAGGTTCGATACGAATGCGCTTTCACGCGCTCCGGAAATTTCGTAAAAACGATAAAGACGGGCCGCGCATCGGTTGAATCCCTCGGCGACATGAGGAACGCGCAAGCCCGCGAGTCCCGCCTCCTCAAGCGCCCTCTCGAGAAAATGGGCCATCTCCCCCGTCCGGAAAAATTCCGGCTCCTGGCGGTACCTCTCGAGATCCTTTTCGTTTGCCGCTCCCTCTGAAAAACGCCGCAGAATCGAAAGCGCTCTCGAAAAATGAAAACACTTTTCCGCGTCCGATCCCGGCAACAAGGCCGGAAACGCCTTATCCTCCAGCTGCCGGAGTTTTTCGAATTCATCGGCCGGGCGCTGGAGATACAACACGTAGGATTCGAGGGCGGGAGCCTCTCCGATCCACCGGGCTTTCGAAATCAATTTGAGAAAAAATGATTTTTCTTCCGCGGAACGTCCGAAAGCGATTGCCTTGGGTTTTGCAAAACCGGGAACGATTTTGAGCAGCTCTTTTTTCTCCAGTTCGCTCAGTCCGTAAAAGATTTGATGGGCTTCTTCATCGATTTGCGCGAAATTGAGTTTCTTTTCCTGGGCGATGAGAGGTTTGAAAAAACGGGCAGGCTCGGTGCCTTCAACCTGACCGAGGGAAATCAACGTTTGCGTATACTCTCCGAGGGAGAGGCGTCCTCTTTGATAGCGGGTTCGAGCTTTTTCGAGAAGAAGAACGCGGGCCGGGTAAATTCGTTCCGATAGGCTCTTGAATGCTTTTTCGAGGCGGGCGAGATCTTTTCTGAACAAAGCGCGATCGCGGAAGGCTTTTTCGTACGCGTCGATCGCCCGACCGTAAAGTGTCCGATCCTCGACCCCAAACAAAGAAAGTCGCGGGCCCGCGATGAGATTGGCCGCTTCGGGAGCCTGGATCACTTTCGAGCGCAAATGCGAGACCGCAACGTTTTTTCTTCGCTCGAGAGAAATTTTTTGGGTGAGAGGCCCCAGGGAGACATCGCCCGAACCGGACTCGACGTAAACGGTTTTGACGCCGCTTTTTTCGGCAAGACCCCCGATGAGAGCCGTGAGCTTTTTTTGGGTTTCGACGTCTTGGGGACGGTCCTTGACGAGGATCACCTCGTTTTGACCCTGACCTTGGAAACGGGCTTCGATCAAACCAACCGGGGTCGCCGCGTTGAACGTCTCAACCGAAAACGCGCTGGATCCGCCTAGAAGAAATGGTAGTAGTAATAGCGTGAGAGAAAAAAATCCCGCACGGGTTTTAAATCCGGACATACATTTCCAGTTAATCGACCCTGTTACACGATGACGGTTGTGGAGAGGGAATTTAATAAGCGGCTAGTCAATGACTTAGACGCATAGGTATATTATCGAGTACGACTATAGAAAAGAAAAGAGACGTATTTCAGCCTTTTTTAATATCTTTGAGCACCAGTTAACAACGTCTTCAGGAGGCGAGAATTCCTTCTTTGCGGTATTTGGTCTTGTCGAAAATACCGGCGGAAAAAAAGGCTTTTTTACGCTCGATACATTTGTTACATTCCCCGCAATGATCGAAATTTTTCGGGTTGACGCATGAAAACGTCTGCTCCAGTGCCAGGGAGGATTTGAGGCCGAGGAGGATCACGTCTTCTTTGCGCATCGTCTGAAAAGGTGTGACGATTTTGATCGGTTTTCCCAGGCCGAGCGAAAGCACTTCGGACATTTTTTTGAAGAAAGCTTTCGAGCTGTCCGAGAAGGGATTGGATTTCAAAACACCGATCTCGATCACCGCGGCCCCCATCATCGCGGCATGGCAAGCCGCTTTGGCCAACAAAATGATATTCCGCCCGGGCAGATACATCGATTCGTCGCTCGAGCGCGAACCCGGAACCTTGATCCCGGTGATGCTCCAATGCCGGTCGTAGAGATCGCGCATCGGCAGATCAAAAATCTTCAGAGCTTCGAGTTTCGAAGATTTGATTCCCCTGTGGTAGCTCTTGAGCCAAAAGAGCTCCGCGTCTTCCCAACGAAGGTGGTTGCGGACGTAAATCGGCGTGACGGACGAATACCGCGAGAGTGCGTCATACATGAGAACCGAGCTTTCAAGGCCTCCGCTGACCAGTACGCAAGCCGAGTCCGGACCGGAATCTTCGCTCACGAAGCCTCCTTCTGGGGTTCGTCCAAGAAATGATGTTTGATGTTTTTGCCTTCAACGATAAAGATGACATCTTCGCAGATGTTCGTCGCATGATCCGCGATCCGCTCGAGATTCCGACTCACCAAGATGAGATCGACGGCACGCGCGACCGTCTTCGGATCCTTCGTCATGAAACCCAAGAGCTCGTCGAAAATGCGATCATTCAAGCGATCCACTTCGTCGTCGTCCCGACACACATGATTTGCCAGCTCCGCATCCTGCCGGATGAACGCATCCAGACTATTTTGAATCATGCGCTGGGCCAATCGGGCCATCTCGGGAATATCGATGAGCGGCTTGAGAAGCGGCTGTTTTAAAAGATCCAGCGCCCTTTCCACGATGTTTACGGCCTGATCGGCCACCCGCTCGAGGTCATTGTTGATTTTGAGGATCGCGGTCAAAAGCCGGAGATCTCCCGCCGCCGGCTGACGTAAGGCCAGAAGACGCAAAATCTCGTTTTCGATCTCGACTTCCATGTGATTGACGCGTTCTTCGAGCTTGAATACCTCTTCGGAGAGCGCGGCATTCCTCTCGGCGAGGCAACGAATCGACAATCCGATCATCTCTTGGCCGATCTGGGCCATTTCCAGCAAACGCGATTTAAGGCTCTTCAGCTCTTCATCAAAATGACGTTCCATTGGTTCTCCGTATTGAAGTCAGTATACTTCAACGTTCTTCGGGCGCTCAAGGCCTTCCTTCCGGAGCCTCGCCCCTCCAAAACTAGCCCGAACGGCCGGTGATATACTCTTCGGTCCGTTTGTCTTTGGGGTTCGTAAAGACGGCTTGGGTTTTTCCGAATTCGACGAGTTCGCCCAACAACATGAACCCCGTCTCATCCGACACGCGCGCCGCCTGTTGCATATTGTGCGTCACGATGACAATCGTATAGTTTTTTTTGAGTTCCTGCATGAGCTCTTCGATGCGCGCCGTCGATTGCGGATCCAACGCTGAGCACGGTTCGTCCATGAGAAGCACTTCCGGTTGCACGGCCAGGAGCCTGGCGATGCACAGGCGTTGTTGTTCCTCCAACGATAAATTCGTCGCCGTGCGATCCAGCCCGTCTTTCAAACGGTCCCAAAGAAGAACCGCTTCGAGGGAACGGCGCACGACGTCCTCCAGGGTCGACCGGTTCTTCGTCGTCCCGTGGATCCTCAGGCCGAAAACGACGTTTTCGAAGACGGAGAGCGGAAAAGGGTTGGGCCGTTGAAAAACCATACCCACTTTTTTGCGCAAAGCCAAAAGGTCCGTGTCGGGCGCATAGATGTCGTGCCCCGCATAGAGCGTTTGGCCCGTCACGCGCACGCCTTCGACGAGGTCGTTCATCCGATTAAAAACACGCAAGAGCGTCGATTTCCCGCACCCCGAAGGACCGATAATCGAAGTGATCTGGTTGGCCCTGATCGAACAATTCACGTCGATGAGCGCATGAAAACGACCGTAATAAAGATTGAGATTTCGCGACTCGAGAACCGGACCCATCAGCCGAATCTCCCCACGATATAGTCTTCCGTCCGCTGATCCGCCGGCGCCGTGAATATTTTCCCGGTCGGCCCGATTTCAACGAGATCGCCCGACAAAAAGAAGGCTGTTTGGTCCCCCACACGGGCGGCTTGTTTGGTGTTGTTCGTGACGAGCACGATCGTGTAGTGTTCTTTCAAAATACCCATCGCTTCTTCGATTTTTGCGGTTGAGATGGGGTCGAGCGCCGAACAGGGCTCGTCAAAAAGAATGACATCGGGCCGCACCGCCAGAGTGCGCGCGATGCACAATCTCTGCTGTTGTCCTCCGGAAAGTTTGAGCGCGAATTCGTCGAGACGGTCTTTCATTTCATCCCAAAGATACGCCTCTCGGAGGGCCTGCTCGGCAATCTCCTTAAGCTTCTTTTTCTGGCGAACGCCCTGCCGCCGCGGACCGTACACCACATTTTCAAAAACGGTCATCGGAAGCGGCACGGGAAGCGCGAAAATAATCCCTATTTTTCGGCGAAGCTCCGCCGGGTCAAGATCGCGACGAATCTCACGGCCGTCAAAAAAAACCTCTCCCGCAATCGAACAGTCCGATTCCGTCTCGATAAGACGGTTCAGCGTCTTCAAAAAACTCGTCTTGCCCGAGTTGGCCGGGCCGATGATACTCAATACTTGATTGGCCGGAATCTCGAGAGAAATATCCCGAAGCACCGTCTTTGTTCCATAAGAAACGAACAATTTTTTTACGGAAATTTTCGTCGGAGGTTCGGTTTTTACCATTTTTTCTTTTTCCTGAAATGCGACCGGATCGCGACCGCAACCAAATTCATCGTCAATACGATCGCCAAAAGTACCAGCGCCGTCCCGTAGCGGATCTTCGAATCGACGTTCGGCACCTGCGTCGAGAGCACGTACAGGTGATACGGCAATGCCATGGCCTGATCGAAAATACTTTTGGGAAGGCGCGGCAAATAAAACGCCGCGACCGTAAAAAGAATCGGCGCCGTTTCTCCGGCCGCCCGCCCGATGCCGAGAATCGTTCCTGTCAAAATCCCGGGAAGCGCGTGCGGTAACACCGCATACCGGATCGTCTGCACTTTCGTGGCGCCCAGCGAGAGGCTGACCTGGCGGAATGATTTGGGCACCGCATCGAGCGCTTCCCGCGAAGACGTGATGACGACCGGCAGGATCATGAGTCCCAGCGTCAGAGATCCCGCCAGGATCGAAGCTCCGAACCGGAAAAAAGTGACGAAGAGCGCCAGGCCGAAAAGTCCGAACACGACCGACGGAACGCCGGCCAGATTGATGATCGCCAAGCGAACCGCTCGATTGAGCCAGTTGTCCTTGGCGTACTCGGCCAAATAAATCGCCGAAAAAAGACCGACGGGTAACGCAAATAGGATGGCTCCAAGCACCAGATAAAACGTACCCACGATCGCCGGCAAAATACCACCCGCGCGCATTCCCGACCGGGGCATGGCCGTCAAGAATTCCCAGTTGATAGCCCCGATCCCTTCTTTCACGATGACCACAATCACGAGTGCCACGGGCAAAATGACGACCAGCGTCGCCAAAAGCAACAACGTGAACGCGATCTTCTGAGAGATTTTCGGGTCGATTTTCATTTTTTCTTCCGGTGCAAGAATAAATCGGCCGCCATATTCACGGCAAACGTGATCAAAAACAGCACGATCCCGATGGCAAAAAGCGCGAAATAATGATCACTCCCCTGCACGGTCTCGCCCATTTCGGCCGCAACCGTCGCGGTGAGCGTGCGTACGGGATAAAAAAATCCGCGCGGCATCGACGGTGAGTTTCCCGTCACCATCATGACGGCCATCGTCTCCCCGACCACTCGTCCGATCCCGAGCATGATCGCCGCCAAGATCCCCGACGAGGCGGCCGGCAGAATGACGCGACGGATCGTCTGCCATCGAGTCGCGCCGAGCGCATAGGCGCCTTCTTTGTAGCTTTTGGGCACCGAATGCAGCGCGTCTTCCGCGATCGAAACGATCGTCGGCATCGCCATGAACGCCAAGAGCAGCGACCCCGTAAACGCCGTCAAGCCCGTAGGCACTTTGAAAGCCGCCTTGACCCACGGCACGATCGTGACCATCCCGATGAAACCCAACACCACACTCGGGATCGCGGCTAAGAGTTCGATGCCGGATTTGAGAACTTCCTTGAAACGCGCGGGGGCTACTTCCGAGATATAAACGGCGGCTGCCACACCGAATGGGATGGAAAGGATCGAAGCGCCGAGCGTGACCAGCAGCGTTCCGAGAATGAGCGGCAAAATTCCGAACTCGCCGGGCTCCGAAATGGGATACCAATTTCGGCCGAAGAGAAAATCAACCGCGGAAACGCGGCCAAAAAGCTGAATCCCTTCCTTCAGCAAAAAAAGGAAGATCAGCGCCACGATAAAAATAGAAGCGACGCCGCAAACCCGAATCAGAAACTCGACTGATTTTTCCTTAAAACGCATGAAATACCAAAAACCCGTACGATTCTGCTTTTACTTTTTGACCGGAACGAAATCCATTTTAGAGACTTCTGCCTGCCCCTCGGGAGACAAGACATAATCGAGAAACTCTTTGACGATCCCTTGAGGTTCTCCTTTCGAGTAAAAATAGAGCGGCCTCGAAATCGGGTACGCTCCCGAAATGACGTTCGCAACGGTCGGTTCTTCGAAAGGAGACGACGCGTCCCTGGCGACGGCGATCGACTTCTGTTTGCTCGAAAGATACCCCATGCCGTAATACCCGATCACGCCCGTATTTTGGCTGGTTTCATCGGCGATGGCCTGGCTCGAAGGCAACAGAAGCGCGTTCGGAGAAAATTCGACCCTTGATTTGGGATCGTTCTTTCTCAAAATGTGTTCTTTGAAATAAACATGCGTCCCGGAATTCACCTCGCGCGAGAGGACGACGATCGCCAGGTCCGGCCCGCCCACCTCTTTCCAATTCGTGATTTGGCCGGAAAAAATTGCCGCGAGTTGGTCTTCGGTCAATTGCGAAACGGGATTCGAAGGATTCACCACGACGGCCAATCCGTCCAAAGCTACCTTGATCTCCTTCGGCTCGACCCCTTTTTTTCGAGCGAGCTCGATTTCCTGCTTTTTGATTTCGCGTGAGCTTGCGGCCAGATCGCACGTCCCGCTGATGAGTGAGGCCAGTCCCGTACCGGATCCGCCTCCCGTAACCGCAATAAATGCGTTGGGATCATTCTTCATGTACTCTTCAGCCCAGCCCTGGACGAGATTGACCATCGTATCCGAGCCCTTGATCTGAATCGAATCCTCATTGGCTGTCCAAGCGGATGTTGAGCACGCCATTAAAAACGATATAAAGATCGCAGAACTCTTCTTCAGCATGCCGAACTCCTTTTTTGGACGTACGTGGGACGGTGTGAAACTCGAGTCTATGATAGCAAAAGCGGGCCGGCCGTCAAACAACGAAAAAAACTTCTGACGGGAGCGGAATCGTTTAAAATAGAGCCGAGGTTACGACATGGAAATCAAAGGCAAAAATGCTCTCATTACCGGCGCGGCTAAACGCGTCGGCAGGGCCATCGCGCTGCGCTTGGCGTCCGAAGGCGTCAATATTCTCCTGCATTATTATTCTTCCGAGAAAGAGGCAAAAGAAACTCAGGCCGAGATCGAATCCAAAGGCGTGTTCTGCCACCTCTACCGTGCCGAATTGACACACACGGTCGAAGTCATGAAGATGGCCCATCGCGCGGTCGAACGCTTCGGCGTCGACATCCTCGTCAACAGCGCATCTCAATTTTTCAAAACACCTTTGGGGCGCTCCGGTGAAAATGATTGGAACCGGCTTCTCGATGCCAATCTCAAAGCGCCTTTTCTCCTTTCCAACGAAATCGGACCCTGGATGACCGCGCATCGCGGAGGGGCCATCGTGAATATCGCCGACTGGAGCGGCTTCAAGCCTTATGAGGGTTATTCGGCCTACTGCGCCTCAAAAGGCGGCTTGATCACATTGACGAAATCCCTGGCTCGAGAACTCGCGCCAAAGGTTCGAGCCAACGCGGTGTCTCCCGGGCCGGTCCTACGCCCCTCCGACATGTCAGAGGCCGAAGCCGAAGCGATCGCCAAACTGACCGCCTTGGGACGATGGGGGTCGCCCGAAGACATCGCGCGGGCTGTTCAGTTTTTGGTCGAAAGCGATTATATTAATGGGACCGTGCTCACCGTCGACGGCGGGCGATCTCTTTTCTAAACAACCGGAGTTTTTATGTATAAAGTGGTGAAAGAAATTTACTTCTGTTACGGTCATCGGCTTTTGAATTACCACGGCAAGTGTGCCCATCCCCACGGGCATAACGGCAAGATCGAGATCGAGCTTACGGCGAGCGCCCTGGATGGCCGGGGAATGGTCTGCGATTTCGGAGACATCAAAGAAATCGTCCAGAAATGGATCGATGAAAACCTCGACCATAAGATGGTCTTGTCCTCGAAAGATCCTCTCACAAAAATGCTTCGCGGGATGGAAGAACCCGTTTATGAAGTCGACGGCAATCCGACCGCGGAATTCCTGGCCAAGCTCATTTTCCAATACGCCCGGTCCAAAAAACTGCCCGTCTCGAAGGTCACCTTCTGGGAGACCTCGAGTTCTTCCGCAACGTATTCCGAATAGTCCCGGACCCCTCTTGTGGGGTCAGACACGGGTCAGGCACGTGCCTGACCCGTGTCTGACCCCAAAGCCGTACGTTCGACAGACACGGTATCCCCGTTCATGTCGTAAACCCGCGTCACTTGGTAGGCTTGCTTGCAAACTTGATCTTTAACGATAAAAATCCACTGTCTAAGCGACCGCCGCAATCTCAAATTTTCCCATCGCTCGGAAAGCGGAATCGTCGATAGATCGGCCAAAACCTCCGGAGGCCGGAATTCATCGACCACTTCGCTCTCGGTCACTTTCACGATTTGTCCGACAAACGACAGCGTTCTCATACTCTCCCCTTGTTTGTCGAAAAAGACGACCGATCTCGATCCATCCGGATTTTCGTCCCAATAATATCCTTCGTCGGGATACGCCGTCGAATACGCCCGGTCGGAGGTGGCAGCATAAGCCATCGCACAGAAAAGCAACGCGATCCCTACAAAGCTAGCGCGCTTGATATTTTTTGAGAAGCCGGACATGACGCTCCATTTCGGGAAGATGTTTTCGGCTGTAGAGCAAAAAAGCCGGATGATAGAGGGCCAGGCAAGGCAATCCGCGCGAAGATTCTTTCCGGAAGGTGCCGACAAATTTCTTGAAAGGCCCTTTTTCCTCAGGGAAAAAACGGCGAAAAGCGGTCGCGCCCAGCAAAACGAGAATCTTCGGCCGCACGCTTTCGATTTGACGCTCCAAAATAAGGCGGCAGCGTTCGACCTCTTGGGGCCTGGGTTTCCGATTGGAGGGCGGACGGCATTTGACGACATTTGTGATGAGCGTGTCCTGATTGGTATCGATCCCGGCCCCGGCGAGTACCCGATCGAGCATTTTTCCCGAACGACCGACGAAGCACCGGCCGGTTTTGGCTTCTTCGGCACCGGGCGCTTCTCCGATAATGAGGATCTTTGCCGCGGTATTGCCGCGATCAAAAACGATCCGTTCCTTTCGGCCCAGAGCACACCCCGAGCAACGTTTTTTAAGAAAAGCTTCTTTAAGATCTTGGTAGGAAGAACTCAATTAGAGCCGGTTTGGGGCTCCGCACCGGGTCTTCTTGCGATGGAACGGGCCGCCGCAAAGACACCGAAAAAGAGGGCCGTATAAAAAAGACTTCCGGCCAATTCATTCCTCAGAAACGGGAGCGCCATGACATAGCAGGTCACTAGTCCCGAAAACGTCTTGGGATAGAGATCCTGGAAAACAAAAACGCCCATATTGGTTACCAAATAAAAAAAGATCGATCCGCCGATAGAGGTCGCCAGCACGCGACGGGCGCCGAGTTTGGAGCGAGAAAGCGCAGCCAGACCCGCAACGGCCGCAAAACAGCCCCACGTCAACGCAAAGAGCGGATGCGGACCGGCCCAAAGATCGGTGATCATCATGACTAAAAGCGGTACCGTGACGGCCAAAGACGGTCTCAGGCAAAAACCGGCAAAAACGGCCAGTGCCGTAATGGGAGTAAAATTGTCCGGGTGCGGCGCAAGCCTCAGGATCGAACCCGCCAAAACAAGGAACAGAGCCAAATACTGATCGAAACCTTTATCGGAAATTGTCTTCATGGTCACCCCTTCTTTGGAAAGCGTATTATCCCAAATATTCTTTCCCGCGTCGAGAAAAATGGTTTCAGCTCTTGGCCGTCGTCCTAAAAATCGTCCAGGAGCCAAATTCGAGCGGCCGTTCCTCTTTCGACATCCGAGTGGATACGAAAAGATAATCCGGCCGCCCCAAAAGTCTCGTGGGAATCCGGATACGGATCCTCTTTTTTGTGGAAGAGTAGCTTAGCTGAGGATCGGACAGCCTTCGCCATCCGTTTCGCGCAAAAAGCCGACTGCCCGAGAGCCTCAACCGCAACTTCGGCATCAGCGAGAAAGAAACCGGACTTCGGTATGAAAAAACATCCAACGTCAGCATCCCCATTTCATCGGGAGCGCGACCGACCGGGATTTCCGCGTAAAAAAAATCGGGCGTCAGCGCATACTCGACGCCTTTTGGCCGCTCGGCCCGCTCGCCCGAAGAAGCGCCGGGCATCACGTCGGAGAGAACCGGAGCTTCCATCTGGCAAAAAAGCTCCTTGCCACGCACAAAACCGAGCATGAATGACCGCTTGTACGCCATTTGACTTTTATAGAGTTTGAGTGCGTCTTTCTTTTTTTCGATCTCGCTTTCGGTCAGCGTCAAATACGACCAACGTAGGCCCGGCACCCCTTCCAGACGCTGCGGAGGCTCGACGGGCGCCCCGGGATCGAATTTCTTTTCGTTCGGCCAACCCGGCGTATGAATGATATAGAGGCGGATCACCGGGAAAGGAACAAGCTGGTTAGCCAGTTCGAGACAAGCCGCGTTCAGAAAAAGAAAAGCCGCGCGATGGTCCGAGTTTTGATCAAAAGGCGTCGTCACAAAAATTTGGGTCGGATGAAAATCGAGTAAAACCTTCTTCATATCCCCACACAAATTTTCCGCGCGAAATTCTTTTCCGGAAGAAAACTCATCCGGATAAAGAACCTTGTCCATACGCATGAGAAGGCTACGATAGGCTTTGGGCGCGTTCCAGTAGGTCTGCCACATTTGAAACGTCCCCTGATCGGGATAGCCCAAAAAAATCACATTCTCGGGCTTGACGCCCAAACACGTTAAGGCGGCAATCGCTTCGTTTTTCCGGATTTGACCGTTTTTTAAGAAATCCTTCTGGGTGATGAGAGGGCGCTTCTGATAAAAAATGGCGGCGATCTCGTTGAATTCGCCGTGAGTCATGAAAAGAACTTTGACGTCGGCTCCCGCAGCCAGAGCGGACTGAATCACTCCGGCCACTCCCAGGGTCTCATCGTCCGGGTGAGGCGCGACAATCAAGACGCGGTCTTGGGCTTGGAATTTGATTTCCTCGTCAGCCCGTGTCGTTTGGGGCAAAAAGAGCCCGAAGAAAACGATGAAGATCAGAATTTTTCTCATTTTGGATCCATTCGCACCAAAACCCGCAGCGGATTTTTGTCCAGGACCGTCACCTTGTATTTATCCTTCACCCGATCGATGAGCCACCAGGTTTGTTTGGACGAAAGAAAGCAATACAACGGGAAATCCGACGCGGGTAATTTTTCGAAGTCTTCGAGCGAAGAAAAAATCGGAATGGGATGCGCCGTGTAAAACACGCCTTTTTTATCGGCGTTGATGACGCCGACGTTCGGATCGTCCGTATAATGCGAAACCCCGCGAACCCAGGAGCGGTTGGCCAAAATGAGTCCGGTGTACGGAGACGGCGTGAGGGATTTGAACACACCCGCCTGTTCGTCTACGGAAAAATTCCTGTCGCAAACGGGGAGAATCCACGTAAAAGCCACCGCCGCAAAGAAAAAAACTCCCGCGCCGAGAGCGGCGCATCCTTGCGCAAAACGCTTTTTCATAAAAAAAAGAAAAGCGACCCAACAGAGAGGCACAAACGTCAAGCCGATGACGACCAAAGGCCATCCGACCCCGAGGTTTTGATGTATCGAATAAATCCCCGTCGCCAACACCACGAGAGCGGGAACGATCCCCAAAATGAGCGCGGCGAGAAAGCTCAGCCCGCGGCTCGGCCGGGCCCCCGCGGAGAGCGCCTTGGCCGTACGGTAAAGCCACGCGCCCATCAGAATCGCAAACGGCGGAAAAATCGGAAGGATATAGCTCAATAATTTAGAGCGCGCGAAGCTGAAAAAAATCAATGGGATAACCGCGCATGAAAAAAGAAACAGGAAAGCATTCCGGTAGCGGCCGGTTTTCCTTCTCATCAAAGCGATCGGATAGGCAATCGTCCCGGGCAAAAAAGCCGTCCAAGGAAAAAAGCCTACAAGAAGAGTGGCCGGATAAAAATAGAAGCGGTCGTTATGCGGATGCTCGGCGACAAAAAAACGGTTCACGTTTTCGTGATAAAAAAAATGACTTAAGAAATACATTCCGTGGCGCTGGGTCATGAGGATGTACCACGGAAGTCCGACCCCGCAAAAAACGGCCAGACACCCGATCCAAGGAATGCGTCTCAATAAATGCATCTGACGCGTGTAGATGAGATAAGGAACGATCCCAAACAAAGGCACGAGGACCCCCAAAGGACCTTTGGTGAGAAAACCCAAGGCGCAGAACAAAGAACCCAGGAGCGCCCATCGGATCCGATGACGTTCGTCCCTCTCAATCAGGGTCCAACACAGCAAGGCCGCCGTGACGAAGAGCGTCAGAAACACATCCGTCAGGACGATATGGGCCATTCCGACGACTTCCGCGCAAGTCATGAACACAAAGGCGCTCACCATCGCGATGGCCCTGCGTCGAAAGAGAACGCGGGACCAAAGGTACACCACCAAACCCAGCACCGCGCTCGCCAAAGACGGTCCCAGCCTCGCCGAGAAGGACGAGACTCCGAAAATTTTGTAGAAAAAACAGAGAACCCAATAAAAGAAAATGGGTTTTTCGAATTGGGGCTGTCCGAAAATATAAGGAGTCATCCAGTCGTGGCGAACGACCATTTCCTTGGCGGTCAAAGCATAAAAAGGCTCATCCGGGTCAATCAAGCCGGACGCTCCCAACCCGATGCCGTATAGAGCGGCGCCGAAAAGGGCCAACATCACGAGATTTCTGAAATCACTTCGAAGAGAGGAAATCATTGGTTGATCATTATACAAAAGCCCGTTTTGAACCGCCAGTGAAACCGCTCGGACGCCGGACGCATGGTATGATGGAATCATGTCGCTCCAATCAAAACTTCTCGGCTGGTTCAAGAAAAACGCCCGTCCCCTTCCCTGGCGTCGTCATTATCGTCCTTATGAAGTCTGGGTCTCGGAAATCATGCTCCAGCAAACTCAAATGGACACGGCCGTTCCCTATTTTAATCGATGGATGAAAAAATTTCCGTCGATCCAAGCGCTTGCCGAGGCCACGGAAGACGAAGTTCTCAAACTATGGGAGGGCCTGGGATATTATTCCCGAGCCCGAAACCTTCATGAATCGGCGCGTCGCCTCGCTCAAACACACGGAGGCCTTTTCCCGCAATCGTACGAAGAGATCCGCGCGTTGAAAGGCGTCGGACCTTACACGGCCGGCGCCATCGCGAGCATCGCTTTCAATGAAACCCGGCCGCTCGTCGACGGAAACGTCATCCGCGTGCTGTCCCGTCTGTTCGCGTTGACGA
>Ga0172375_10005185_pt1 | contig 18914 bp, 12 predicted proteins | sample LakKiv1m_FD_114537 | JGI IMG/M metagenome (GOLD analysis project Ga0172375, IMG submission 114537) | Freshwater microbial communities from Kabuno Bay, South-Kivu, Congo - kab_092012_11.1m | ecosystem: Environmental > Aquatic > Freshwater > Lake | place: Democratic Republic of the Congo...
ACGGATGATGTTATGAAACCGACTCGATTGGCGTTGGCGGGGGTTGCGATAGCATGCGCGGCATCCGTGGTGTGCGGGCAGATGCCCTCGGACGCGCCGGTGCGCGTTTCCGAATCGGCCCACTTCCGCTGCCTCTACGAGTCGGTTCTTGAGCCGCTGGTCCCGCAACTGCTGGCCGACTGCGAAGAGGCCTATGCGTGGCTGACCCCGCTCTTCAAATGGGCGCCGGACGGAAAGACGACCATCCTTTTCGCCGACGACACGGACTTGCACAACGGATGGGCCACGCCGATCCCGCGCCCCACGATTAAGATCCTCGCGTCGGACTCGCCGGTAAAGTCGTCCATCTTCGAGCCGGGCTCGTACCGGCGACGGACGGTCTTCCACGAGTATGCACACCTCCTGGTCACGGACGCGCAATACGGAGCCGACGCCGCGCTGGCGGGTATCTTTGGCCGGGTCCTGCCGGTGACCGGCGACCCGCTGAGCCTCTCGCTGACCTTCTTCACGCTGCCGCCTTCGCTCTTCGCACCGTCCTGGTTCCACGAGGGTATCGCCACGTGGGTCGAGACGGAGTTCGTCGGGCCGGGCCGCGGCCGCAACGCCGCTGCCGACATGGTGCTGCGCGTGGCCGCCGCCGAAGGGCGCCCTCTGGATCCGTCGGAATGGAACGAGAACCTGCCCGACTGGCCGTACGGACAGGCCGTCTACCTCTACGGCCTGAAAGCCATGCAGTACGCGGAGGAGCAGTACGGGCTCAGCGCGAATCCGCAGCGGGCCATTCCCGCCGAGCTGTCGGACGCGCTGGCGCATTCCTTCGCATGCTTCGTCAATGGCGCCGCGAAGCCGGTCACCGGGGAGTGGCTGGGCGAACTGGCCCGCAACGCGTCGCGGCACGAACAGGCGCGGCAGGAGGAACGGATTGCACGCTTGCGTGCAGAACCGCTGACCGTCTTGACTCGGCTCACGGCGCGCGAGCTTCAGGTGGAGCGGCCGGCATTTGGTCACGACGGGGCGATCTGGTTCCTTGGCCAACCGTCGGACGCGCGGGGGGTGCTGCACCGTTTTGATCCGAAGGACGGCCGCGTCACCGCCGTGGACGCGGCGCGCCTGGAGTATGGATGCGGGTCGCGGCCGGCCGTCGGCGCCGACGGCCGGATCTACTTTACGCGACTCGTTCCGAGCGGCCGGGACCGGATGTGGAGTCGGCTGCATGTCCTCGGCAAGAGCGGAGGGGTCGAGCGTGTCCCGCTGGATGTCCGTTGCTGGTATCCAGCCGTCAACCGGGACGGGACGCGGCTTGCCGTTGTCCGGGTGGAAGCGGGCCGTCAGTCGCTGGTGCGGATGCATGTTGACGCAGCGGGCGCTGCGCCGGGCGACGAGACGGCAGCTCCCGTGGAAACGCAGATGGCGGACCCGGTGTGGCATCCGGACGGCGTGCGCTTGTTCTATGTCACGGCGGCGACGAATCGCTGGCAGTTGCGAATGTGCGGTGAGGCGGGCGATCCGGACCGGGTGGTCTTTGAGTGGCCTTATGCGATTCTATCGCCGACCGTTCATCCGGACGGCGAGCAGGTGGTCTTCTCCTCCGACCGCACCGGTGTGTACAACCTTTACCGGATCCGGCTGAGCGACACCAACGCGACGCCGGAGGCGCTGACGCATGTGATCGGTGGCGTCTTCGAACCCGCCTTCTCGCCGGACGGTCGTACGCTTGCCGCGGTCGGTTTCGATTCGTACGGCTCCTTCCTGACCACCTTCGCGTACGAACAGCTCCGGCCGCGCGATCGGTTGCCGCCGATCCTTGAACCGGCGTGGACGCCGATGGCTCGTGCCGGCACCAACGAGCCCGTCGTCGCCGGCCCGCCGTCGGCACCGGCGTCGTATCGTTCGCTTGCCGCCACGCGCCTGGATTTCTGGTGTCCGTGGCTCACGGCCGATCCCGGTGGCGCCGCGGGCGGCATCGCGGCGATGTTCTCCGAGCCGAGCGGATACCAGTCTGCCGGTCTGGTTGCCGGCGCGGAGAGCGAGTACGGCGAGGGGATCGGCTCGGCCTTCTGGCAGTATCGCGGCGTGTATCCGATCATCACCCTCACCGCCGGGCGCGAGGTGCGGCGCTACGGGGGGCTGTTGGAGGATCGGCGCGGCAATCAGTTCGACTATTCGGAGTCCGTCTGGAATCTCGGTGCGAGCATGAGCCTTGAGCGGCCCGGGCCGGACTCGATGCGCAGTTTGACCGTGGGATACCGGCTGGGCGGGCACGATTCGCTCGACGATGGGGTTGTGCCGGACGGGGTTCTGGCTGGTCCGCAGCTGTTCGCCGGCAGGGTGTTTGGCGTTTGGGCTTCGTTGCTCTTCTTTACCGGGACGGCCTTTCCGCGGAGCCATTCGGTCGAGGACGGCGTACTGTTCCGGCTGACCGCCGAGCGGTTGGGCGTTGGCGGGTCGGAAATCGGCAGTTCGGCCGGTCGATTGGACTGGGACGGGTACTTCGGTTGTCCGTGGGCCGCGCATCACGTGGTCAAGATTAGCGCGGCCGGCGCGGTGTCCCGCGGTGACGAATGGGCGCAAGGCGTTTTCGGGGTAGGCGGGTTCGGCGCGGGGCCGGACCTGGGCGAAGCCGCCGGCGTGGAGCGGGACTTCTCCTTGCGCGGGTATCTCGCCAATACCCAGGTTGGCGATGCCGCGGCGCGCGGCGGGATTGCCTATCGCTTTCCGCTGGGGTCCGTCTATCGCGGCGGGCCGGTCTCGGCGTTCTATTATCACCAGTTCTTCGGAGAATTCTTCTATGAGGGCGGCCGCGCATGGGGCGGGGCGTCCGTTCGACGGGGCGGGGAAGGTTGGCTCAGCGCGGGCGGAGCCGAGATCAATATCTCGATGACCCTCTTCCGGATCCTGGGTGTTGCGCCCGGCGTTGGCGTTGCCTACGCCTTTGACCGCGCACCCCGCGACGGGGATAGCGAGCAGGATCCCCGCCTTTCCTATTATCTCAGCCTCAAGGCGGTTGTGAACTTCTGAAGAAGGGAGCGGACATGAGCGCATATCCTGGACTGATTCTGGCGGTATGGATTCTGGCGTGGACGGGCCTTGCGGCCAGGGCAGGGGAGGAACTGATCCCGTGCGAATGGACGAATATCGAGCGGGTCGTGGCCGTGGGCGATATCCATGGCGACTACCAGCAGTTCGTGAGGTGCCTGACGGCAGCGAGCCTGATCGATGGGAGCAACAACTGGGTCGGCGGCAAGGCGCACCTGGTGCAGACGGGGGACAGGTTCGGGCGGGGGAAGGAATCGAAGAAGGTGCTCGACCTGATCATGTCCCTGGAGCCTCAGGCGGAAAAGGCCGGCGGAGGCGTGCATCCGCTCATCGGTAATCACGAGGTATTCATCCTCACGCATCACTGGAGCTACATGCCGGAGGCGGACGTGGCGGCCTACGGAGGGCCGGACGAACTGGCGAAGAGCGTGAGCGCCACTGGTAGGTATGGGAAATGGATGCGAAGCCACAACGCGATCATCCGGATAAACGACAGCCTGTTCTGTCATGCCGGGCTAACGAGCGGAGAGGCGGGCAAGTCCTTGCGGGCGATCAACGACGAAGTCCGGCGTTCGCTCGCCGGAGACAAGCCGGATACCGCCGGGACCGAGCTCTCGGTCTTCTGGACGAGGAGTCTGGCGACGGATCCGGAGGAGAGCGTCAAGGCGGCGCTGGGTCCGATCCTGGATGGACTGGGCGCCAAGCGTATCGTGGTTGGGCATACGGTGTCCAAGGGCGGGATTCGTTCGAGGGCGGGCGGCATGGTCATCATGATTGACGTCGGGATGTCGGCGGTGTTTGGCGGTCCGGCGATGTGCCTTGCGATCGAGAACGGCCGGTTCTTCACCGTGTGCGGTAGCGATAAGAAGGCGTTCGATCCCGCGAAGGAGACGGACGAGCTCAAGCCGGCGGAGTGATGGCGAGGATGAAGCCCTGGTTGGCCATGATATGTGGTGGCGTATGTCTCCTGGGGTCCTGTTTGACGCTATGAAGACGGTTGCGCACCTTGCCGGCGCTGAGGCGGACGTCACCAACGGCTGTGTCGTTGTCAGGATCCGGGAGCCCTGGGCAGGTCAGCAGGTGCAGCAGCGACTCATGTACTCTGTGCAGCAGGAAGGCTCGCCACAATCCTCAAGATAGGCGGTTTTGCTTCCGCTTTCAGACCCGCCGGTCTGCCGACAGCCAGATTGACCTCACACATACAATCATTGTATATTCGCGCTCACGAACAAGGAGAAGATATGAGCACCGTGACTGTGAACATATCGTTTCAGGACGCGTTGCTTCGGGACATTGACCGCGTTGCTCGCGATGAGGCGAGGAGCCGGTCAGAGCTGTTGCGTGAGGCCGCACGGGAATACATCCGGCGCCGCGAGCGTTGGACAGGAATATTCGCAACGGGGCAGGCGCTCGCGCGAGAGAAGGGGCTCCAGCCCGAAGACGTTGCCGCGGAAATCGCAGCGTTTCGAGCCGCCACAAGGCGGCGCGCATGACGCCACGCCGGATTGTGGTTGACTCCAATGTCATCATCTCCGGATTCCTCTTCGGCGGCAACCCCGCGCGCGTTCTCGGCTCGATCGTTGAAGGGGTGACATGCGGCTTCACTTCGCTGTCGATCCTCGACGAAGTGCGCGGCGTTCTCCAGCGCTCCAAGTTCGGACTGTCCGCGGAACAGGCGCTCGCCTTTGTCGATGAATTCCACGTCCTGTGTCGTGTCGTGGAGCCGCGCCGCAGGGTGCGGGTGATTACCGAGGACCCCAAAGACAATATGGTGCTGGAGTGTGCGGATGAGGCCAAGGCTGATACCATCGTCTCTGGAGATGGGCATCTGCTGAACCTGAAGCAATGGGAGAGTAGTCGCATCATTTCCCCTGCCGCGTTTGTTCAGGAAATCGGAGGCCAGCACGGTGTCGCACGGTACGGCGCGAAGCCGCGTCGTCCGTGAACGCCGCCGATCGGTGTGCCTGTGGATTCCAGTCGGGATGACCGCGCCGGACGGGGCGTTTGCGGGCTCGCGCTCGCTGGCGTAGGATGGGTCGCGGCGCAACGGTGTGCGGCAATAGGCGAAAGGAAGGACAACCATGGGCAAGTTCATGAGAAGCTGGAAGCTGTTCGGATGCGCGGCGTCGGTGATCGGAAGGAACAAGCGGTTGTTGTTATTTCCGATCGTTTCCTTCTTCCTGGTCATTCCGATCGCCATCTTCTGCCTTGGATTGCCCATCGCCTGGCCGTCGGGTCATGCCTTCCTGTCCGGCCCCCACTGGCTGAGGGTTGCGGAGCGGTTTGGCGCTTCGGCTGCAACTTTCGCTCGCGCGGAGGCGCACCACGGGGAGTCTGCGGGAGCGGCCGGCGAACAGGGGCACAACGAAGCGGGACGCCCTGTTCCGGTGGCGGGCGTCTATGGCTACATGGCCGGCGTCTACCTGCTATCCATGTTCCTGGCGACGTTCCTGAATGTGGCCTTCTACAGCGAGATCCTCAACGCATTGAAAGGGGGCGGCGTTTCCATTGGACGGGGCCTGCGATTCGCCGCCTCCCGATGGAAGGCCATCCTTTGCTGGTCCCTGCTGGCTGGACTGGTCGGCATTTTGATCAGGGCCATTGAAGAGCGGCTGGGGTTCATCGGGGCATGGATAGCCAAGCTCGTGGGTTTTGCCTGGAGCGTGGCAACGGTGTTTGCGGTTCCGGTGCTCATTACAGAGTCGGAAACCGCCAATCCGGTGGTCTTCGTGAAGACGTCGGCGCGGCTGCTGGCCAGGACCTGGGGCGAAGCGTTGGTGGGCTTCCTGGGACTGCAAATTGGAACCGGTCTGATTCTGGTGGTCAGCCTTCTGTGGCTGGGCGCGGCGGCTGTCGTAAGCGTGATGCTCAAGAGCGTTCTGTTGATCGGCGTCGCGTTCGGGGTATGGCTGCTGGTGATAATCGTGTTGGCGTATGTCGTCGGAGTGGCCCAGAAGGTCTATGTGGGGGCGCTGTTCCTCTATGCGGCTGAAGGCACAATCCTGGCGCCGTTTGATCGGGAGACGCTCAACATGGCCTGGAAGGTCAAGGGCGCGACGATGGGGAATGTGAGGACCCCAGGCCAGCCATCCTGATCGTAGACGCGAATGGTGACGATGGATCAAGGGGATGCGACAGGTTCGCTGGCTCCCGCAGGGGGCGCGTTGTCGGCTCCGCTGCGGCGTGCCCCGCGCCGCCTCTTTCTGGGCGCCCTCTGGATGCGGGGCGCAGCGATTGCCGCGGCCGCCATCCTGTCGCACCTGATCGGGCTTTGGAATGGCTTCGCGTGGGACGACATCTACTACGTCGCCGGCAATGTCGGCATTCAGTCCTGGTCCCATGTCGCCGAGCATTTCGTTGCGCCGGACCTCCACCTGAAAGGGCTGGATACCCAGGCCTGGCGTCCCTTGCGAAACATCGCCTACACGCTGGACTACGCAATCTTCGGGGACAAGGCATGGGGTTTTCACCTTTCGAATATTCTGATTCATGCGGCCTGCAGCGTTCTCGTCCTGCTTCTGGCACAGCGGCTGACGCGAAGTTCGACCGCGGGCCTGGTGGCGGGTGCGGTCTTTGCCGTGCACCCGGTCCTGACGGAAGCCGTCGCGTGGATCAAAGGGCGGGATGATCTGCTGGCCGCCCTCTTTGGTCTCGCGGCCTGTCTTTGTTTCGTGGTCATCCTGGAGCGGCCCAACAAGCGAACGTGGCTGGACATCGTGTTTCTCGGACTGTTCGTGCTGGCGCTTCTCGCGAAGGAAGCGGCGATCGCGCTGGCTCCGACCTTTGTGCTCCTGGCGCTTTGGCGAAAGGCGTTGCCGGTCCGCCTGCCGGGCGTCGAAGGCGCGTCGGGCAATGTCGCATCCCCCGATTCTGCGGAGGGTGCTGCGACGGCGATCGAGGGCCGCCAAGCGGCGAGGCGAATCTGGACGCTGTGCGCCCTCGGCGTTGCGCTCGCCGTGCTCTATGTTTTTGCGCGCACCGCTGTGCTGGGGCGCGTGTCGCAGACCGGGTGGATCACCGGAAGCCTGAAGAGCACATACCTGACCATTCCGCACGTGATGGCGTACTACCTTCTGCTGGCCTGTTTCCCGGTGTGGCTTGTTTGCGACTACTCCCACTTCCCCGTCCACCATGACTTCGGCGATCCGATGGTGGTCGGGTTCATTCTCTGGTTTGTCCTGCTGGGCGCTCTTCTTCTGCGGTATGGTCGTCGGGCGCCTGTGGCTGTATTCGGTGTCTTGTGGTTCTTCTTGAATCTGCTGCCGGTCTCGAACCTCGTGCCAACCATGCAACTTCTGGCCGAGCGGTTCCTATATCTGCCCATGGCCGGGCTGTGTGTGGCCGCGGGCGTCATGGTGGCGGCATGGGATTTGCGGCCGTGTGATCGGACGTGGCGTAGCAGTAGACGCAGCCGAATCCGCAGGTATTGTTCACCCCGATGTCCACGCTGCGATGGCAGAGGCATCCTTCGCGCTGGCGGTGCAGCGTCAGCGCGGCGGGCGCCGGGACTGGAATGATCACGTGGCGGCGGGCCAGCAGACGATCGCCATCGACACACCGGCCGGCGGGGATGCCGACGGAGGGTGGCAAGTCCGCCTCCGCACACGATTGAATGGCTATGCCGTGGGCAGCCGCCACTTCAGCCATCCACCGAAGAAGACCGTGGTACGCGGCTGGGTCATAAACGATCCCGTCCCGGTCCGTGCCCAGCCGGCGCCGCGTCTTCCGGTAGGGATCTATGACGCTCACGATCAGGCGGCGTGTCCTGCCGGTCAGCCGCTCTGCCAGCCGCGCGAAGTTGTCCCGGTGCCAGCCATCCGGTGTCAGGGGGCTGAGGATCAGCGGATCGTACCGCCAGGCCACGCGGTCCGGGCCCAGCCGTTCTGACAGGGAGACGAAGGCTTCGACGGCGGCGGGCGCCGGCGGTGCGTGCGGTTCCAGTTCGTGCGGGTAACCGTTCAGCGTGACGAGGAAGTCGTAGGCATATCCAAGACGGTCGAGGTCCGCCAGGTGGGGAGACAACGGCGTCGGGTAGCGCGTCCAGAATACGACGCCGAGGACCGATTCGGGTCGCAGGTCGACGCGGTGAATCGCCGTTGGACGATAGGGGTTCGGATATACGCAAAAGCCAGCGCGGATGCGGGCCATGAACCAGTCGGAGAAGAATGCCGGTATGTCGGTCCGCCGACTCGCCGAGATGATGAGCGGCTGGCCCATGGCGGCATTCTCACGAGCCGGCGACGATGGCCTGCCCCAGGGCAACCCCGCCGTCGTTGGGCGGGACCTCCCGGTGAACAAGGGCCGTGATCGCCATCGCCTCCAGGCGCGACACGACGAGGCGGGTCAGGATTCGATTCATGAAGACGCCGCCGCTCAGCGCCACCAGGCGCCGGCCGGTGCGTTCCACGCCGTAGGCGGCCATCTTGGCGGCCGCATCGGCGATGGCAACGTGAGCGGCATAGGCCCAGGCGTCCGCGTCAGCGGTCTTTTCGCAAGCGTTGGCCGCGAGTCTGGCGACCGTCGGACTCCAGTCGATCCAGAGCCTGTCGCCGCGTTCCTCCGCGCGCCAGCCCAGCGTGGGATCGGCGGCGCTCGGCCGGTGACGGCGGGCCGCCGCTTCGAGCCGGATGGCGGTCTGGCCTTCGTAGGTCGTGACGGACGGAGCGAGGCCGAGCATGGCGCTGATGGCGTCGAACAAACGCCCGGCGGAGTGGGTGACGGGCGCGTTGATGCCGGCCTGACATTGCTGCGTCCACACCCGGAGTTGCTCGTCCGAGATTCCCGACCGGCGGCATAACGCGGCGGGCAACTCGATGCATGCCGCGACGGCGCGGCCGACGAGCTGGCGGGCGGGGTGGCGCACGGCCGCGTCGCCGCCGGGCAGCGGCGCGCCGGAGAAGGAGGCGAGGCGGCGAAACGCGGGGCCGTCGCAGTCCAGGAGTTCCGCGCCCCAGACGTGCCCATCCAAGCCAAGGCCGGTGCCGTCAAAGACCAGCGCCAGACCTGCGCGATGACCGTGTTCGCCCAGCGCAGCCACCGCATGGGCGTGGTGGTGCTGCACTTCGATCACGGGAATGCCGAGCGAAGCGGCGATTTCGCGACCGATGCGCGTGCACTGCATATCCGGGTGTAGATCCACGGCGACGGCCTGCGGCGTGCGGTTCACGAATCGGGGCAGCGCCTCCGCGACCTGGCGCAGGCCTTCAACGGCTTCGACGGCTTCCAGGTCGCCGACGTGCGGCGAGAATACCGTGCGATCAGCGAAGGCGATGGCGATGGCGTTTTTGAGTTCCGCGCCCATGGCGAGGACGCACCGGGCGAGCGGGCGTTGGAGGCGGATCGGATTCGGCGCGAAGCCGCGGGTGCGTCGCCAGACCTGGGGCTTGCCCTGCTGCAGGGCACAGAGGGAGTCGTCGTTGCGCAGGTTGATTTCGCGATCGTGGAGGAGGAGGTAGTCGGCGATGCCGCGCAGGCGATCGCGGGCTTCGTCGTTGGAAATGCAGATCGGCTCACCGCCGCGGTTGCCGCTGGTCATCACGAGCCAGTCGAACGGGCGGACTGGATCGCCGGGCAACGGCATGGTCAGAAGCGCGTGCAGTGGCGTGGTGGGCAGCATGACGCCCAGCGTGGCGGTGTCCGGCGAGAGCAGGTCCATCGGCAGTGCGTCAGTGCCGGTTTCCGGCCGGACATCCAGAATCACGATGGGTGCCTTCGGCGATTGGAGGAGTTCTTCGACTTCGGGCGGAACGTCGCAGGCTTGACGGATACAGGCCAGCTTCCGCGCCATGACGGCGAATGGTTTGTCCGGGCGTAGCTTTCGCCGCCGGAGGTTGATCAGGCCTTCTCGGTTGAATGCATCGGCGGCGAGGAGGAAGCCGCCCAGGCCGCGGACGGCGACGATCGCGCCGTCGGCGAGGGCGGCGCGTGCGCGACGGAGAGGGTCGCCGTCCAGACGGTGACCCTTGGCGTCCTCCATCCAGAGTTTGGGTCCGCAGGCGGGGCAGGCGATGGATTCCGCATGGAAACGCCGGTCGTCGGGTGTTTCGTATTCCTGTCGGCACGTTGGGCAGAGCGGGAAGGCGGAGAGGGTGGTGCGAACGCGGTCGTACGGCATGGCGTTGATGACCGTGTAGCGCGGTCCGCACTGGGTACAGGTTGTGAAGGGGTAGCCGTGGCGGCGGTCACTTGGTTCGAATACTTCCCGGAGGCAATCGCTGCAGATGGCGAGGTCGGCGGGGATCAGGATGTCGGGTGGCTCGGTGCCGCCGCTCGCTTCGATCGCGAAGAGGCCGGCTTGCCGGCCGGGAGGCAGGGGACGGTCCTCGACGAGCGCGCAGGAGTCGATGCGTGCATGGGGCGGCAGCTGGCGGGGGAGCGCCGCCATGAAATTCCGCAAGTCTTCGGGGCGTCCTTCCAGTGTGAGCCGGACTGAGTCCGCGCGGTTCTGGATCGAACCGCCCAGGCCTGCCGCCCTGGCGAGACGGCACACCGTCGGGCGAAAACCGACGCCCTGGATAATGCCCTTGAGATCATAGGAGATGAGGTGCAGTTGCGGGGCCGTCGTTTGGGTTTCGTCGTTCACGCAGGCATGCTAGCACGACGGGGGCGCGGCAGGCGACTCTTGCCTTCTTCCAATCTTCCGCAGTTCCGGGGGGTGCGGCCTTCTGTTGCGGGGCACGGCGACTGCGGCTATAATCAAACCCGGACACAACATATGACTGCCCGACGGGAATCCAAGGCGGAGGTTCGGCTCAAGGGGCTGGCGGTGAGCCCCGGCGTTGCCGCTGCCCGGGTTTGCCTCTTCCGGAGCCACGAGCGCACGGTGGCGCAGCCGCCGGCGGGTCAGAAACCTGACGCGGGGCAGGAAGCGAGCCGTTTCTCGGGCGCATTGCGGCAAGTCGTCGAGCGCCTGGAGGCCATCCGCCTGCGGATCGAACGGGAGGTGGGGGCTTCGGAAGCCGAGATCTTTCTTACACAGCAGGTGATGGCGGAGGAGAAGGGCCTGCGATCGGAAGTCGAGAAACTCATCCTGGAACACGGGCTCACGGCGGAAGGGGCTGTCGTGGAAGTCCTGGAGCGGCACGAGGCGCGTGTGGCCGCGCTGGAGAACCCGCGCCTGCGGGAGCGAGCCGGCGATCTTGGCGAACTGAAGCGGAGGTTTCTGGATGTGCTGACCGGCACACGGCGTGTGCTCGAGTGCGAGACCGAGACGCACTGTCAGCGCGGCCGCAACCGGATCATCGTGGCTGAGGAACTGACGCCTGGGCTGACCTCCGAACTGGACACACGCTACGTGTTGGGTTTCATCGCGGAGCACGGCGGCATGGATTCGCATGGCGCGATTCTGGCGCGGGCGATCTCAGGGCCGTTCCCCGCCTGATCGAGCTTGGGGTCACCTGCGTCAGCGTCAGCGTCCGTCTGATCAGTTCGGTTCGGCAGGTTGCCAGGGCGCATCTGTGCCCCGAGGCGGGGGGCGGCCGGAAGCAGCATTCCGACTGAGCACTATCCGGGGACCTGGCTGCTGCGTGTTTCATGCGGGGGCATGCCTTTGTGCGCCGTTTCGCAAATACGCTTACGTTCGTGGGGGCGTCAGGCGTGGTGAACAGGTTCGGGCGACGTCCCCGGTTTCCGCCGAGGGGCGCGTATCTTCTTCAACGCGTCGGCAACGACCTCGGCGAGCTGTGCGATCTGGAACGGTTTCTGGACGAAAGCAAGCCCCCCGTTTCCAGGATCTTCCGAACATCCTGCGTGGGGCTGAACCCGGAGGAAAGGATGACGCCAACTGCGGGATTGACCTGCTTCAAGGTTGTGAAGACATCCAGTCCGCTTGCCTGCGGCATGATCATGTCGAGAATCACCAGGTCAATCGGATGCGCGGACTTCCGGTAGAAATCAACGGCCTCTTTTCCGTCGCAGCAAAGCGTGACCGTGTAGCCCAGATGCTCGAGAATGGCCTGGGTGGTGAGCCGGACCACCTCTTCGTCGTCCACGACCAGGATATGTGCCGACCCTTTTGTCAGAACGTCCGCCGGCTTCACCGCTTCCGCTTTTTCGACGACAGTCTCCGTCAGGGGCAGCCATATCTTGAACTGGGTGCCGCGGCCGAGTTCGCTCGTGAAGGTGATGGAGCCGCAGTGACTTCGCACGGTTCCGTAGACCGCCGCGAGTCCCATGCCGGTGCCTTCCCCTTCGGGCTTGGTCGTGAAGAAAGGCTCGAAGATGTGCTGTTTGGTCTCCGCACTCATGCCTACGCCTGTGTCGGCGATCTCGATCAGGACATAGCGGCCGGGTTTTATCGGCTGTGGATGCTTCCGACACTGTTCTTCATCGAGCACTGCCCCTTCGGTGCAGAACACAATCGTGCCCTCCTTCCGTATGGCATCCCGGGCGTTGATCGCGATGTTCAGAAGGGCGTTCTGGATCTGGGTTGGATCTCCCCGGATCGCCGCTGTCGGGGCCTTCAACTGCGTCACAAGCCGGATCCGTTTGTCGATACTGCGTTCGAGAAGCGCCGTAACCTCGGCGATGATCTTGTGGATATTGATCGGCACCGACTGATAGCGCCCCTTGCGAGCGAAGGAGAGCAGTTGCTCCGTCAGATCCGCGGAGCGTTTCGCAGCCGTTAGAACCAGCTCGGCGTGTTGAATCGCCTCCTGGTCGGTGGATTTGACCCGAATCATGTCCGCCGATCCCATGATCGCGGCAAGCTGGTTGTTGAAGTCATGGGCGATGCCGCCTGCCAATTGGCCGATCGCCTTCATCTTTTCCGAATGACGCAACTGCACCTCGAGGCGCAGCGCCTTTTCTTCCTCAATCCGTCGCCGGGTGTCGTCGATGCCGACACCGACGATTCCGACGATCTTGCCGTCATGGTCCTTCAGGGGCACCTTGGTCGTGGTGATCCAGAGGACGTCGCCGTTGTTGGTCTGTTTTGGTTCGGGTTTGTCCAGGAGGGGCTGGCCGCTTGAGAAGACGGCTTCTTCGTCGGCCCGGAATTGGGCGGCCTGAGGTGCGGGGTAGAAGTCGAAGTCGGTCTTTCCCACCACAGCTTCCGGCGAATGCACTTTCATGGTTACGGCGGCGTGCTTGTTGGCAAGGAGAAACTGGCCGTGGGCATCCTTGGCGTATATGTCGTGGGGGATGTTGTCGATGACCGTGCGGAGGAGATTGTGCTGGGCCTTCAGCCGTTGTTCCGACGCCCGCGCTCGGCCTTCGTGTTCTCGGAGCGCTGTAATGTCCAGGCTCATCCCGACCAGCCCGATGACGTCCCCGTCAGAATCCTTGAGAGGCACCTTGGTTGTCAACAGGTGGGAGATTCGGCCGGCATGGTCAACGCAGGACTCCTCATGGTTGACGAGCGGCCGGCCTGATCGCATCAGTTCCTGCTCGTTCGCAAAATGCCGTTCGGCGTACGCCCGGGAAAAGAAATCGAAGTCCGTCTTGCCGAGCACCTCATCCACGGATGTGACGCCCATCAGCCTCATCTGGAAGGTGTTGAGCATGATGAAACGGCTTTGCCGGTCTTTGGCGTAGAGATGGCATCCCTCCATGTTCTCCAAGACCGTTTGCAGAATTGCCTCGTGCGTTGAAGTGGCACCGGTCTTCGGGGTGGTCTTGGCGCGTCTTGCGCACGACTTGCGGCTACGTGCCTGGGAACTCCGTGGCATCTCGCTTCCTTTCTCAGTCGAAGGTGATCAGGCAGCCGGGCAACGGCCTCACTACTATCTTATAGAATCTAGCAAGATCCCCTCACTTGACCAGAAGAAAAACGCCCCGATTTCGGCCGCATCCGCGTTTCATTGACTTAGCGGTGAGGCATCGTAGGCCGCAACTTCGATTGCGGCCCATTCCGCGGCCGGAACCGGAGTTCCGGCCCACCTGACGCGCAGGTGTACTGAAACGCGGATGCGGCCGCGGATTACCCCTGGCGGGGTTTGTGCTTGAAAGAGGGGGTTGGGTTGGGGTCTATTACGGGCTTCTTTCGGTGCTGGAAGGGCGTGGGATGAAAGAAATCGGGATTGGACTGATCGGGTTTGGAACGGTTGGCGCCGGCGTCGTGGCCGGGCTGGACCGGAACCGGGCGATGCTGGCCGCGCGACTGGGCGCGATGCCGGTGTTGCGGGCCATTGCGGACGTGGATGTGGATCGCGACCGCGGGGTTCCGGTGGACCGGAGCCTGCTCACGACGGACGCCGAGGCGGCGATCCGACGGCCCGACGTGGACGTGGTGATCGAACTGATCGGCGGAACCGGCGTGGCGCGGCGTTTCGTGAAGACCGCTCTGGAACTCGGCAAGCCGGTTGTCACCGCGAACAAGGCGCTATTGGCCGAACATGGCCACGAGATTTTTGCGCTCGCCGCGGAGAAGCAGGCGGACATTTACTTTGGCGCGAGCGTGGGCGGCGGGATCCCGATCATCCGCGCATTGCGCGAGGGATTGATTGCCAACCGGATCGAGAGCATCTACGGCATTCTCAACGGAACCTGCAACTACATCCTGACCCGCATGGAAACCGAGCGGATGGCGTTTGAGACTGCCTTGAAGGAAGCGCAGAAGAAGGGCTACGCCGAGGCCGATCCCGCGCTGGACATTGACGGGGTGGACACGGCGCACAAGGCCGCCATTCTGGCGTCGCTGGCGTACGGTTTCAACGTGCCGATGGCCGCGATTTCGATCGAGGGCATCCGGGGTCTGAGCGCGACGGATCTGGCCTATGCGCTGAAGCTGGGCTACCGGATCAAGCTGCTGGCGGTGATCAAGCGCACGCAGCCCGACGGCGGCGAGGCGATCGAGGTGCGGGTCCATCCCACGCTTATTCCGCTCGATCACATGCTTGCGTCCGTGAGCGGTGTGTACAACGCGGCGATGGTGACTGGGGACTTGGCCGGCCGGACGATGTACTACGGGCGCGGCGCGGGCCGCGAACCCACCGCGAGCACGGTGCTGGCCGACGTGGCCGACGTGGTGCGCAACCTGGTGAAGGGATCGAAGCGGCGGGTTCCGCCCCTCCCGGCGGAAGGCACGGCCTTCCGCCTGTTGTCGATCGAGGCTATCCGGTCGCGTTACTACCTGCGTATGACGCTGGTGGACAAGCCCGGTATGCTGGGTCAGATCACGTCCGTGCTGGGGCGCTGCAATATCGGCATCGCCTCGGTCCTGCAATCCGAGGCGCATGTCGGCCGATCCGTTCCGGTCGTGATCGTGACCCACGAGGCAAACGAGCGCGACGTGGTGGCGGCGCTGGGCGAGATTGACCGGATGCCCGGTGTGAGCGGGCCGACGGTTCGGATGCGGATCGAGGACTGAGGGGTAGTATTCGGGAAAGCGAAGGGGACACAGAGGTGGTGCTATGAAGGTGTGCAAGTTCGGCGGGACTTCGTTGGCGGATGCGGGGCAGGTCAACAAGGTGTGCGGTATCGTGCTGTCGGATCCGGACCGGCGCGTGGTCGTCGTGTCCGCGCCGGGCAAGCGGCATCCCAAGGATACAAAGGTCACCGATCTGCTGATCGCCTGCGCCGAGCAGCGGCTGGCCGGCCGTCCGGCCGGGGCCGAGGCGGAAGCGGTCGTGAACCGGTACGCCGAAATCGGGCGCGAACTGAAGGCGCCGGCCGAGGTGGCGGCTGACATCGCCGTGGATCTCAAGCGGCGTCTGGACCACGAGGCTTCGCACAAGGGCCAGTTCATGGACCAGATGAAGGCGGCGGGCGAGGACTACATGGCCAAGCTGGTGGTCGCGGTTCTTCGTTCCCGCGGCGCGGATGCGCGCTACCTCAGCCCCCGCGAAGGCGGGCTGCTCCTCAGCGAGGAGTACGGCAACGCGCAGTTGCTGCCCGAGTCATACGTCAATCTCAGCCGGATCCGGCAGCTTTCCGGCATCACGGTGTTCCCCGGTTTCTTCGGCCACACCAAGCAAGGCACGGTGGTGACCTTTCCGCGCGGCGGCTCGGACATCACCGGTTCGATCCTCGCGGTGGCGGTGCGCGCCGACGTGTACGAGAACTTCACGGACGTGGACTCCGTCTTTTCGGTGGATCCGCGGATTGTGCCGGACGCCAAGCCGATCACCGAGCTGAGCTTCCGCGAGATGCGCGAACTGGCCTACGCCGGGTTCAGCGTCCTGCACGAGGAGGCGATCGTGCCGTCCGTGCGGGCCGGAATCCCGATCTGGATCCGCAACACGAACCGTGCGGACGCGGCGGGCACCAAGATCATGCCGGAGCGGCCCTACCATTCCGGCGAGGTGGTGGGCATTGCCAGCGACAAGGGGTTCTGTACGATCTTCGTGAGCAAGTACCTGATGAACCGCGAGATCGGTTTCGGCCGGCGGGTGCTGCAGATTCTGGAGGAGGAGGGGCTGTCCTACGAGCACACCCCGTCGGGCATCGACAGCATGTCGGTGATCCTTCGCGAGGCCGCGCTCGACAGCGCGACGGAGCAGAAGGTGCTGGACCGGATCCGTTGCGAGCTGGGCGCGGACGATGTGGACATCGAGCGGGGATTGGCCCTGATCATGATTGTCGGCGAAGGCATGCGGTACACGGTCGGGGTGGCCGGCCGGGCGGCCCATGCGCTGGCCGGAGCCGGCGTGAATATCGAGATGATGAACCAGGGCTCGTCCGAGATCAGCATGATGTTTGGCGTGAAGGACGCGGCCCGCAAGCGTGCGGTGGAGGCGCTTCACCACGAGTTCTTCGCCAAACCGCGTGTGCAGGGATAGGCCATGACGGCGCGCCGGATCACCCTTTATGACACGACGTTGCGCGACGGTGCGCAGGGCGAAGGGATTTCCTTCTCCGCCGCCGGGCGGCTGGCGCTGGCCCGCCGCCTCGACGCCTTTGGCGTGGATTACATCGAAGGGGGCTACGCCGGGTCCAACGAGTCGGACATGGCGTTCTTCCGCGAGGTGAGACGGCATCCGCTCCGCCGCGCACGGCTGGTTGCGTTCGGAAGCACCCGGCGCGCCCGGACGAAGGTGGGCCAGGACCCCCTGATGCGCAGTCTGCTCGACGCGGGAACCCGGACTGTGACCATTTACGGGAAGTCCTGGCGTCTCCACGTGACCGACGTGCTGAGAACCACGGAGGCCGAGAACCTGGCCATGGTTGCGGACACGATCGGGTGGCTCAAGGACCACGGGCGCGAAGTCTTTTTCGACGCCGAGCACTTCTTCGACGGCTACGGCGACGACCCGGCCTTTGCGATCGCGGTGATCGAGGCTGCGGCGAAGGCCGGGGTTGACGGCGTGGTGCTGTGCGACACGAACGGCGGGTCGCTGCCGCATCAGGTCGCCGAGGCTGTGAAGGCCGTGCGGTCGGCGGTGCGAGTCCCGGTTTCGATTCACGCGCATGACGACATGGGGCTGGCCGTCGCGAACTCGCTGGAGGCCGTTCGGGCCGGAGCCGACCAGGTCCAGGGAACGATGAACGGGTTCGGCGAGCGGTGCGGCAATGCGAACCTCTGCGCCATGCTTCCGACGCTGACGCTCAAGATGGGATACCGCGTCCGCGCGGCCGCGAACCTGGCGGAACTTGCCGAGCTGTCGCGCTTTGCCGATGACGTGGTCAACCGGCGGTCGGATCCGGGGATGCCGTACGTGGGAGCGAACGCGTTCGCGCACAAGGCGGGACCGCACGCCAATGCGGTGGGCAAGAACCCGCGCACGTACGAGCACGTGGCGCCGAAGACGGTCGGCAATGAGCGGCGGCTCCTGGTTTCCGAACTGGCCGGCGCGAGCAGCGTGCTGCTCAAGGCGATTGAGCTGGGGGTCGGCCGGCAGCGGACGGCCGAGGGCATGCGCGAAGTGCTCGCCGCGCTCAAGCAGATGGAGTCCCGCGGCTACGCCTTCGAGGCGGCCGACGCGTCGTTCCACATTCTCGTGCAGAAAGTGCTCAAGGAGCACCGTCCCTTCTTCGATCTCGAGGGCTATCGCGTGATCGTTGAGAAGCGCGGCAAAGGCGTCGGATGCCTCTCGGAGGCTACGGTCAAGGTGCGCGTCAACGGCGAAGTCGAGCAGACCGTGGCCGAGGGTGACGGCCCGGTCAACGCGCTGGACAAGGCGCTGCGCAAGGCCTTGAACCGGTTCTATCCGGCTATTTTGAAGGTGTCGCTCACCGACTTCCGCGTACGGATTCTCGATCCTCAGGAGGCGACGGCGGCCAAGACGCGCGTGCTGATCGAGTCCACCGACGGCGAGGAGAGCTGGGGCACGGTCGGGGTCTCGGAGAACATCATCGAGGCCTCGTGGGAGGCGTTGGTGGACAGCGTGGAGTACAAGCTGTTCCGCGACGAGGAACGGCGGCGCCGCCCGCGCCGCGCCCGTCGCTAGCGGTCACGGCGGACATCGAATCTTCGGCGAACATCATGGACAAAACATACGATCCGAAATCCGTCGAGGCCAAGTGGTACCCGGAGTGGGTGGCGCGCGGCTGTTTTCACGGCGATCCCGCGCGCGGCGGGGAGCCGTATACCGTTGTGATTCCGCCGCCGAACGTCACGGGCATTCTCCACATGGGGCACGCCCTGAACAACACGATCCAGGACATCATGGCTCGGTGGCGCCGCATGCAGGGGCGCAACGTGGTGTGGATGCCGGGCACCGACCACGCCGGGATTGCGACGCAGAACGTGGTGGAGAAGGCGCTGCGCAAGGAAGGACGAAGCCGCCAGGACCTGGGCCGCGAGGCGTTCATCGAGCGGGTGTGGTCCTGGCAGCGCGAGTACGGCAGCACGATTATCCGGCAACTGAAGTGCCTGGGCTGTTCCTGCGACTGGGATCGCGAACGCTTCACCATGGACGAGGGGTTGAGCGACGCCGTGGCCGAGGTGTTCATCCGGCTTTACGAGAAGGGGCTGGTCTATCGCGCGAACTACATTATCA
>Ga0172375_10005187_pt1 | contig 18912 bp, 18 predicted proteins | sample LakKiv1m_FD_114537 | JGI IMG/M metagenome (GOLD analysis project Ga0172375, IMG submission 114537) | Freshwater microbial communities from Kabuno Bay, South-Kivu, Congo - kab_092012_11.1m | ecosystem: Environmental > Aquatic > Freshwater > Lake | place: Democratic Republic of the Congo...
AAGGCGGCGGAAATGGAAAATTCACCGGACCGTTTTGCGCAGCGGATTACGGCCTGGCCCATCCTGCCGGCCGCTCCGGCAACGGCAAGGCGTATCACGACAGGACTCCGGTGGAGCTGAGGGTCTGCTGCAGACGCTGCCTGTTCTCCGCCGAAAGTTCGCAGAGCGGGAGGCGGTAGACTTCTTCGATCCACCCGAGCATGGCCATCGCTGCCTTGACTGGGATGGGGTTGGCCTCGATGAAGAGGTCGCGGAAGACGGGGTAGTAGCGGGCGTGGATTTCGCGCGCCTCGTTCCATCGGCCTTCGAACGCCGCGTGGACCATCGTGGCAACCTGTTTCGGGATAACATTCGATGCCACACTGACAACTCCACGCGCTCCTACTGACATCATGGGCAGTGTGAGTGAATCATCCCCGCACAGCACTGTAATCCGGCATGCCCCGAGTATGGCGCTTACGCGGTCGACGCTTCCGCCGGCCTCTTTGATACAGGGAATGTTCGGATTACGGCTGAGCCGCGCAACGGTTTCCACCGCTATCTCACGTCCCGTCCTTGCTGGCACATTGTAGAGCATTACCGGCAGCCCAAGTTCAGCAACGGCCGAAAAGTGGCGATAGAGACCTTCCTGGCTGGGCCTGTTGTAGTAAGGTGTGACCTGCAATGTGCCGTCGGCCCCGGCAGCCTTTGCCTCCCGGGTCAACTCGAGGGCCTCAGCAGTGCTGTTTGCCCCGGTGCCGGCAACTACTTTGATCCGGTGCCGGCACAGTTCCACCGTCCGGGCCACCATCTCGGCATGTTCTTTCATGTCCAGGGTAGGGGACTCACCTGTCGTTCCAACTGGAACAATGCCGTCCACGCCGGCCTGGACCTGCATGTCGATAAGCGCGGTAAGACGGGAATAGTCTACCCGTCCATCCCGCGTAAATGGCGTTACAATAGCAGTATACGTACCTTCAAACATGACTCTTCACCTTGTTCGCAGGGCCGAATCCGGCTCGCGGAGGGTCAAGATAGCCCATCCCCTCGCATGGCGACAAGGCGGAAATCGGAGGGGTAAGGGAGAGTTAACAGGATTCAGTGTGAGATAGACTGTTCTGGGAATCCAGACCGTATCCCAATCCTGTAGTCCCGTCCAACCCCGGCTCTGTCCATCCTATGGGTGTGGATACCTGCCGTGTTCGAGGCAGGCTTCGTACACGGCTGACAGGTTCTCCATCGGGCAGGCGGGCGGGAGGTTGTTCCCTTCCTGCAGGATGAATCGCCCGCCCACCATCACGCCGCTCTGCAGTATCTTGCGTGCGGCATCGGCGCACTGGTCCGGGGTGCCGTTCTGCAATACGCCGACATGTGGGCCGCCGGAAATCTCCACTTCCGGCCCCAGTGCACGCCGCAGCCAACCGTGGTCGACAGGGAAACCGGTGTCAAAGCTGACCACGCCCAGCCGTTCATGTATCATCGGGAAGTGACGGGTCGCATCGCCGCAGAGGTGGATACTGCGGCGTCCCGAAGCCGGCGTCGTGTCGGAAACCGAGCTGTACCAGTACTCATGCAGCGGCAGAATGTGTTCCTCGTACATCGCATTGCTGATGAGCTGGATGGAATCGTCGGCGAACCAGGCGGAGTCGCTTTTCTTCCACGTTTCGCCTGAGTTTTCAACGAGGGCCCTGTTACGGACAAGCACCGCGTCTGTCATCTTCCGGAGAAAGCGGACAGCTTTTTCCGGTTCAGCGCCGAAGAGCAGGAACATGTCGGCCCCCAGGAGCACGGCCCCGATTGTCAACGGGCCGTCAAACCCGAGGTGGAATGGCACCACCTGTCCTTTTCGACCGGCATAGGTGAAATCCTTTGCCGCGTTGGTCAATTCCGAGTGGAAAGCCAGACGGTCCCGGATCCATGGGTTCTCCAGGGGCCGTGAGAAGTCACGGCGCAGGAAATCGTCGACATCGTCTTCCTTCATGCACGGCAGGTTACTGGGACAGTTGCCGGGTGCGCATTCAACCGGTGCCCCGAAATAGGCGCCGTCGGCGGCATTCTGTGAGTCCACGTAGAAATGCCATTTCTCCGGCAAGTCACCTGGATGGTCGCAGGTTCGGCTGAGGACAGTGGCAACATACTCCTGGAAGCGCGACTGGACTGTGAGCGTGACCAGTGGTTCGTTCAGGTACTGTTGGAAGCTGTAGCCCTCAGGGTTAAGTTTCGGGTCCAGGATGATAATCCGGGGGTTCACATTCCAGCGGAGCGGGACGCGAACAGGTTGCCGCTTATGGTATGAATCCCACACGACTCTCTTTGCTTCGGCGGACGGAGCAGTCACTCTGTGAGTTCTCTCTTTCCTGACGCTGCAAATGCTTTTGACGTGAACTACTTCTCGTTTCCGCTGTCCTGTGCCAGGACCAGTGTGCTGAAAGACCAGATGTCCTGGAAACCGACTGGTGAGAAGGCATTGCTGTAGTACTCGACGTTCGCCACCACCGCCTCACCTGTCAGGTCGGCCACCCCGAAAAGACCATATAATGTCGTGCCGGCTGAAACGGGGGTACGCAAGCCGGGTATTTCGGCGAACGGGATGGCGATTTCAATGGTGTATCCCTCGTCAGTGTCCTGCCGATTGTCGAGAGTGCCATTGATTGTGATGGCACGCTGCATGCCGACCATGTTGCGGCTTGTTGTGGCGTGACCGAACCAGTTCCTGGGGTACTTGTACATCCAGCGGTCGGTGATACCACCAGTGGGGGTGAGGCAGATCTCCCAATAAAGGCCCAGGTTCAAATCACCCACGAGGAACAACTCGACGGCGTCCCATAGAAAGGCCAGGTCGTCCCGCTCAAACTGCCTGGCGGCGATGTCCGTATCCACGACATCAAAACAGGCGTAGAGATTAGCGTCATCCCAAAGAAGGCGTACATATGATGGCGACCCCGGTCTTGTCTTCCACGGGCGGTAGCAGTACGCAATGGGCAGCGTGGTTGCGGCCTGCCATGCCGGTTCATCGGTCTTGCCATCAATCACGATACTGCCCTGGCAGCGGCCGATAGTGGCCTGCGACGGGGCGTTTGTGCGGATGATCTCGAACTTCTCAAGCATCATGCCGATGGCCTTTCGACCCTGTTCCAGATGCTCGGGAGTTGCCGGCATTTCCCCTTTGAGTCTGAGAAGGGCCATGGGCCCGATGTTGTTGCTCGATAGGCCGGACCAGCGGAGGGCTGCCGGGTCGGTCTCGTTGAACAGATTCACTATTTCCTGTATGCGTGGCTGCGGCAGGGTTCGGGCAAGTTCCTCGAATCTGTCTGCCAGGGCCCTGTCCTGTGGAGTTGCCAGGTCGTCAGCGGTGGCCGGGCCGCGGGGAACAATGATGCGGCATCCGGAAATGGCGAGAATCGGCAGGAACGCAAGAAGCACGACCTTGGGAACGATGTCTCTCATTGGAATGCCTCCATTTCCACGAGAAACTGGCGAAATCGCCAGGGTATGTCAACCACAGGGTGCCACGTACAACCCTTCCGTCCCAGTCTCCAGTAATCCAGACAGGCAGGTTGCCCGCCCTCTGAAGCCTCTCGGCGAAGGAGGGCCCGGCGCATCCAAGATAGGGGCAAAGGTGAGTCGGAACTATACACCGGTAATGTGGCGCGAGGATAACCCCGTGTCTACGCCCTGCGAGGAGAACTCCCGCTTGTGACCGGTGTTTCCGGCCTGTACCGGAAACGCGGCGGCAGTGCCGGGTGTCAACGGCCGCAGAATTTGCCCGCGTAGGCAGCCTGCCTCTTCCACTGGCGTTGGCTCCACGCAGCAGTGCTCATCTGGGATTCTGCGACCGCCCCGGCCCCAGCCTTTCGCCCCATTTCCTGGGGACGCTCACCAGCCACCAGCATACCCGTATCATCCCCGTGCAGGATAACCTTGGCAGCAGTCTTACTCATCAGCAGCTGGTCCTCCGCGTATGTACAAGCTTAAGCAGATCCCGTGCCAGATGGGTGTCTGCTTCAGGGGGGTGCAGGAGCGGTCCCGCAGAAACTCTTGGAGGCAAAGGGTTTTGCGGAAGCTGGGAGTATTGTGTTTCTTTTCGATGCTGATACGGAGCTTTCAGACATGAGAAAGCGCTAAGTGCCAGGGTTCCTTTGCACTCCAAACACCCCCGGGCTATGTTCCGACAAGGACCAATTGGCATCTGGTCTATCCCGCTTTCATCATGGCATCCGCCTCTCATCCTGCTTTCGAGTTGAAGCGTGCTGCTGCAATTCGGTATGCTGAAGCGTCCCTATTAGAGGAAAGGCAGGCATATCAGTGTTCGTAACAATGCTGAAATCGAAGATTCATCTGGCCCGGGTGACGGAATCCAACCGTGATTACGAGGGGAGCCTGATGATAGATGAAGACCTGATGGACAGAGTCAGGATGCTTCCATACGAGAAGATCCTCGTTTCCGACCTCGAAAACGGCAACAGGTTTGAGACATACGCCATTCCAGGACGGCGTGGGTCCGGTGTGATAGGACTCAATGGCGCGATGACCTATCTTGGCGCGGTAGGAGACAGGGTAATCATTTTCGCGTTCTGTTCAGTATCAGATGACAAAGCCGTGGCTCATCGGCCGCTTGTTCTGGTTCTTGATGCACAGAACAAGCCTGTTGGCGGCCTTAAACAGGTCTAGTGGTCTCTGCAGAATCCATCCCATGCAGAAAGACGGCCAGAACAGCCTGAGTACAGTATCCGGTCAACCCGTCTCTGCATCGGCTTCCATATGGCCCTGGCGGGACGCGCCTCGCCCTGCGGCCCCCGAACGGGTGTTGCGCATGAAGGCTATGGTCCAGGGCCTTGTCCTGGCGGCCGTGGGCATGCTTCTTCTCGTCAGGTTCCATCACGTCATCGCTGCCCTTGTGTTGAACACGCTCGCAATGTGTTTCTACATCATCGGCCTTGGGGCCCCAAGGGCGTTTGCCCCCTTCGACCGTCTGGGCGGCAAGGCGGCAGTGGCTGCGGCTAACGGCCTGACATGGCTTCTGTTGGTTCCGTTCTTCTATATCGTTTTCGGAACGGGTCGACTGATCCTGCTGCTGACCGGCAAGGACCCCATGCACGCAAGGAAGCTGCCGGGTGAACGCAGCTACTGGGTCGCGCACCGGGGCCGGCCCGATGCAAAGCAGTACGAGAACCAGTTTTGATGAACATTCTCGGCATAAGCGCTTACTACCACGACTCAGCCGCCGCTCTTGTGCGGGACGGGCAGATCATTGCCGCCGCCCAGGAGGAACGTTTTACCCGGAAGAAGCACGATTCATGCTTTCCCTTGCATGCCGTGCGTTACTGTCTTGCAGAAGGAGGTGTGACCGGCTCGTCGCTGGACGCCGTTGCCTTCTACGACAAGCCAATCACCAAGTTTGCCCGCCTCATGGAGACATATTTCAGCGTGGCGCCGCTGGGGCTCCAGTCTTTCATGAGCGCCATTCCGATCTGGCTGAAACAGAAACTCTGGATTCCCGTCGAGATCGAGAAGAGCCTTGAAGCTGCCGGTGTATCGACTGCGACAAAGATGTTCTTCCCGGAGCATCATGAATCCCACGCAGCCAGCGCATTCTACCCTTCGCCCTATCCTTCTGCGGCCATCCTGACAGTTGACGGGGTTGGTGAGTGGGCTACCAGTACGATCGCCCACGGGCAGGGGAACCGCATAACGATCCTGAAAGAACTCCGCTTTCCGCATTCACTCGGTTTGCTCTACTCGGCGTTTACCTATTTCACGGGATTCCGGGTGAATTCCGGCGAGTACAAGCTGATGGGGTTGGCCCCGTACGGGGAGCCGAAGTACGCAGGCCTGATCAAGGACAAGCTGGTTGAGATCTTTGACGACGGATCAATCCGCCTGAATCTCGAATACTTCGGGTACCTGGACGGCTTGAGGATGACCAATGATCGGTTTGCCGCGCTGTTCGGCGGGCCGGCTCGCAGGGCCGAGTCCGAGATTACGCGGCGGGAAATGGACATAGCCGCCTCTATCCAGCAGGTCACCGAGGAAATCGTTCTCAAGATGGCGCGTCATGCCGGGTCGGTGACTGGTGAGAAGCACCTCTGCCTGGCCGGCGGTGTTGCGTTGAACTGCGTAGCGAACGGCCGCCTCCTTCGGGAGAAGGTGTTTGAGGATATCTGGATCCAACCGGCAGCCGGTGATGCAGGCGGAGCGCTTGGCGCCGCACTCGCGGTGTGGCACCAGGTTCTCGACAAGCCACGGACTGCCGACGGGAAACGGGACAAGATGAAGGGTGCTCTGCTTGGTCCCGAGTTCAGTGACGACGAAATAGAGGCCTTTCTGAAGGCCAGGGGATATCCCGCCCGCAAACTGGGGCCGACGGAATGGGCTCCTGTGATCGCCGGGCTGATCAATGACAGGAAAGTCATCGGGCTTCTGCAGGGACGGATGGAGTTCGGGCCGCGGGCATTGGGCAGCCGTTCAATCATCGGAGATGCCCGTTCGCCCGAAATGCAGTCGGTGATGAACCTCAAGATCAAGTACCGGGAATCATTTCGGCCGTTCGCGCCATCCTGTCTGGTTGAAAGGACGTCCGACTACTTCGGGCTGGATCGTCCGTCTCCATACATGCTGCTTGTGGCGCAGGTGCAGAAGGCACGCTGCAAATCAGTGTCAGGTGCTGACAAGGTTCCGTTGCGCGACAGGGTGCACCAGGTTCGTTCGGATATTCCGGCGATCACTCATGTGGACTACTCGGCGCGGGTACAGACCGTGAGCCGGGAGGATAATCCGCGCTACCATGACCTGATCGAAGCTTTTGATGCATTGACCGGCTATGGTGTTATCATCAACACCTCGTTCAACGTCCGTGGCGAGCCGATAGTCTGTACGCCGGAGGACGCCTATCGTTGCTTCATGCGGTGCGAGATGGATTATCTTGCACTTGGCTCCTGGCTGCTCGACAAGACGGCCCAGCCGCCATGGCAGGACAAGGCCAACTGGCGCAGGGACTATGTGCTGGATTGACGCGGAGGCGGATTTTGGGAAGAGTTGTGTCCCGAGGGTGGCAATCGCCGAACAGTGGTTCGGCTCCTACAGGCGGATAGCGGGAGTGTTGCTTGCGATATGCGTGCGTTGAAATACCTTGGCAGATTGATCCGTGAATTCTTTGCATTCGCCTGGCAGAACAAGGCCTGGTGGATTGTTCCGCTTGTCCTGATGCTTCTTCTCCTGGGCCTGCTTATCTTCGTTGGCGGCCAGGCCGCCCCGACCTTCATCTACACGCTGTTCTGAACCTAACGCGTTGTGTGTTCTGGCCGGCCTGCCATCCGAAGCTGGAATTAGCGAAGCGAATTCAGCGGAGAATGGTGGGCACTACAGGATTTGAACCTGTGACTTCTGCCGTGTGAAGGCAGCGTTCTCCCACTGAACTAAGTGCCCGAAAGCGGAAAACCAGCGCTTCACTTACTATACCCATGCCGGAGGTGTCAAGACGTGTCAGCGTGTCAAGATATCGGCGTGACAACAGGGAGAATGGGAGAGATCTCACGCCAAGGCGCGAAGGCGCAAAGAAAGGAAGGACAGATCTACCACGGAGGTACTGAGACACGGAGCCGCCTCCGCGCAGGCGCTACGGCGTGCCAGGGAAGAAGGACACTGAGGCTCGGGAACGGCGGGGTGCCGGCTGCGCCGTCTCCCCCGCCGTTCCCGAGCGTTATCCTGTGGGAGATGGATGGAGACGAGGGAGTGAGGACATGTCGACATGGGGAAGCAGAGACGGAGAACGGTAGAGATCGCCTTCCTTCGCGCCTTTGCGACTTTGCGTGAGGAATCCGCGCTTGTGTCGGACATCGCTCCGTCGCCGTCCAGTTCTGCTTGCATGATTATTGTGTCTCGGGTAAAGACGAAGGCTTTACAGGACCCACATGGAACTCTTTCGCCAGGCTTTTACGATCATGGTGCTGGGAATGACGCTCGTTTTCGTCTTCCTTGCCCTGTTGATCTTCGCCCTGAAAATTGCCGCCCGAATCATACACGCCGTGGAAGGGGCACCAGTAGAGGATGTCCCGCAGAACACCGGTGATTCGCTCGCCAGGAACCGGCGCGCAGCCGCCATAGCCGCCGCATTGCACAGGTTCAGAAAAGGGGAATAGGGGAGGAAGCAAGGTATGCCACGTGTCCAGATAACCGACTTGACCCTGCGGGACGGCCACCAGTCCCTCTTTGCCACCCGAATGCAGACGGCAGACATGCTTCCAATCGCCGGCCGCATGGACAGGGTCGGGTTCTGGTCCCTTGAAACGTGGGGTGGCGCCACATTCGATACCTGTATCCGCTTCCTGAACGAAGATCCGTGGGAACGCCTGCGCCAGCTCAAGGCCGCAATGCCGCATTCCCGTCAGCAAATGCTTCTGCGTGGTCAGAACCTGCTCGGTTACCGGCACTACGCCGACGACGTGGTCGAGGCCTTTGTCGATCTGGCTGCGCGCACGGGCGTCGATGTCTTCCGTGTGTTCGATGCCTTGAACGATCCGCGTAATCTGGAAACGGCGATGCGCGCGGTGAAGAAGACCGGCAAACACGCCCAGGCTGCCATCAGCTACGCAGTTACGCCCGTCCACACTGTCGACGCGTATGTCGCGCTTGCCGTGAAAATGCAGAACCTTGGCGCGGATTCGATCTGCATCAAGGACATGGCCGGGCTCCTGAAGCCTTACGACGCGGCCACCCTTACCAGGGCGATCAAGCAGAAGGTTTCACTGCCTCTCCAGATCCACTCGCACGCGACAACCGGCATGTCGGTCGCGGCGCTCATCAAGGCCGTCGAGGCCGGCGCAGAACTGCTCGACACCACGATTTCCTCAATGTCGATGGGCACAAGCCATTCGCCCACGGAGACCATCGTTGAGATACTGCAGGGAACCGAGTGGGATACCGGGCTCGACCTCGCGCTCCTGAACGAAATATCGATGTATTTCCGTGATGTCCGCTGCAAGTACAAGGCGTTCGAATCGGCTTTTCTCGGAGCGGACACGCGCATCCTCGTCTCGCAGGTGCCCGGCGGAATGCTCTCCAATCTCGAGAGCCAGCTCAGGGAGCAGGGGGCGGCTGACAAGATGGACGCCGTCCTAACGGAAATAGCGACAGTCCAGAAGGATTTCGGATACCCCCCACTGGTGACTCCCACGTCCCAGATTGTCGGGACACAGGCAGTAATGAATGTGCTTTTCGGAAGGTACAAGCGATTGGCAAAGGAGAGCTGCCATCTCCTGATCGGCCAGTACGGCGCAACGCCGGTGGCGCCCGACAAGGATCTCGTGAAGAACGCGCTCCGCGAACTCAACCTGTCGCAACCTGTGACGGCACGGCCGGCTGACGCCATCCCCACGGAACTACCCCGCCTCGAAAAGGAACTGGCGGAGAAGACCGGTAGGGCGAGTGTGTCGCGCGAGGATGTCCTCACCTACGCCATGTTCCCCCAGGTGGCGCTGAAGTTCTTTCAGACCCGCGCTGACGGGCCGATCAAGATCAAGGAACCCGTACCGAAGGCGCCTGATTCCGGCAGGACGGGTGGGCCCGGGCGCTACGTTGTAACCGTTGACGGACGTTCCGTGCCCGTCACGTGTGAAGAGGCTGGCGGAAAGACCGTCTACAGCGTCGAAGGGCAGAAATTCGCGATCAACGTGGTGGAAGGCTCGGCCGCGGCCCCGGTGGCCGCACCCGCATCGACCGCACAGCCGGGACAGGGCACGGCGATACTTGCCCCTATGCCTGCCGACGTCATCAAGTTGTCCTGCGAGGAGGGGGCCGAGGTTGAGGAGAATCAGACCGTTGTGATCCTGGAGGCACTCAAACTGCAGATGGAGATCAAGAGCACAAAGGCAGGCAACGTTCACTACCGCATCCGTCCCGGCGAACACGTACTGGCCCGGCAGGTGCTGGCGGAAATCACGTGAAAGAGATGAGAGCAAGGGCCATATCAATAGGCATACGGGTTCTGATTGTCGCATGTGTTGTCTGCCTGGCAGGCCACGTGTGGGGAGTGGCCACGCAACCGGATCTGCCTGATGCCGGACTTGGCGCGGTGATGTCGGAGCCCGATCTTTCCCCAGCCGGGAGCATTGCCGGGGTGGCCAGGAACACCGGCATAGCGGCCTTCTGTTCCGGGAACGGGTGGAAGAGCTTCCTCATGATCATCGCCGGCTGCGTGCTGCTCTACCTCGGAGTGAAGAAGGACTTTGAGCCCCTGCTGCTTGTCCCCATAGGGTTCGGGACAATTCTTGTGAATGTTCCAATTGCCGGGATGGGCAGCGAACACGGCCTCCTGGGCATCATTTTCAGGACTGGCATAGAGAACGAGATTCTTCCATTGATGGTATTCATGGGCATCGGTGCTTTGTCGGATTTTGGACCGTTGCTGGCCAGCCCGCGTTCGGCAATCCTCGGTGCCGCCGCACAGTTCGGTGTGTTCGGAACGCTCATGGGTGTTGTTGCTTTAGATGCCCTGCCGTTCCTTGAGTTCAATATCAAGGAAGCCTGTTCGATCGCTATCATCGGCGGCGCCGACGGCCCGACGTCCATCTACGTGGCGTCCAAGTTTGCCCCGCACCTGATGGGATCAATTGCGGTGGCGGCGTATTCCTACATGGCGCTGGTTCCGCTGATCCAGCCGCCGATCATGCGCCTGTTGACGACAAAGAAGGAACGCCTCATCCGGATGGAGCAGGTGCGCCCGGTGAGCAAGACCGAAAAGATCGTATTTCCGATGCTTGTGCTCGGACTCTGTATCCTGTTCCTTCCTTCCGCCGTGCCCTTGATGGGTTGTTTTGCTTTCGGGAATTTTGTCAAGGAGTGCGGTGTGGTCGAGCGGCTTTCCAAGGCGCTCCAGAACGAGGTGATGAACATTGCCACGATACTGCTGGGCCTGGGCGTGGGCATGCAGATGGAGGCTGCGAAATTTGTGCAGTTCCAGACGCTGGGCATCCTCCTTCTCGGTCTCCTCGCTTTTTCGTTCGGGACCGCCGGCGGCGTGCTGTTCGCCAAACTGATGAACGTGTTCTACCGCAAACACCCGATCAATCCGCTCATCGGATCGGCGGGGGTGTCGGCGTTCCCCATGGCCGCGCGCGTGTCGAACAAGCTTGGCCTCGAGGCGGATCCGCACAACTTCCTGCTCCTGCATGCGCTTGGCGCCAACGTGGCGGGGCAGATCGGGTCTGTCGTGGCCGCCGGCGTCATTCTCGCCATGTTTGGCGCGTGAGTTTGCTGCCCAGCTTCCAGAATTGAACTGCATCGTTCCGGCTCGGCGGGTTCATCCTGCTCTCCTATGCGCCTTCCTTCCTCTTGGCGTGGGATATCCGGGTTATCTCAGGCTTGGCAAGGCAACGCGCTGTCCATAGGATATGCGCATGTTGCCATCGTCATCATCCATAGCGCCCCGGGTCGTGATTGGCGTCGCACTTGCGTTCACAGCGGTTGCTGCCCGGGCAGGGGAAGCGATCGGCGTATTCGTCAGTATCCAACCGCAAGTCTTCATCGTTGAGCGTATCGGCGGGTCGCATGTGACCGTGGACGTGCTGGTGCCGCCGGGGAAGAGCCCGCACACGTACTCGCCGTCCCCGCACCAGATGACACACCTGGCACGCAGCGCCGTGCTTTTCCGCATAGGAATGCCGTTCGAGATGGCGCTTACCGAGAAGGTCAGGGACGCCATGCCGAATCTCAAGGTGTTGGACATGCATCGCGGGATTGCGCGACGACAGATTGAGGCCGAGCACGGGGAGCACGGCGACGGGCATGAGGAAAGCCCCGACGGACTCGATCCGCATGTCTGGTTGGCGCCTCGCCTGCTGCAGGCCATGGGCAGGAATGTTGCTGAAACGCTTTCACTGTTGAAGCCGGATGCCGTGGCGGACTTCGAGACCAATCGCGACATCTTCAGTCGTGACATGGAGGCGCTTGATGTCGAGCTGACTGAAACGCTCGTGCCGCTGAAGGGTATGACATTCTACGTGTATCATCCCGTTTTCGGGTACTTTGCAGATGCCTACGGCCTCAAGCAGCGTGCCATCGAAATGGAGGGAAAGACTCCATCACCGAGGCAGCTCGGGGAACTCATCAGAAACGCCAGGGCGGAGAACGTGAAGATCGTTTTTGTCCAGCCCGAGTTCGATGTCAAGAATGCCGAGGCCGTGGCAGAATCGATAGGGGGACGGGTGATCCAGTTGAACCCGCTTGCCAGGGACGTGCCCGCGAATCTTCGCGAGATCAGTCGCAGCATGCGGGATGCGATGGTGCAACAGGGGCCTGCGCATGAGTGATCCGACATGTGTAATGTGTTTCGAGCGAGTGTCGTTTGCCTACGGGCAGACGCCCGTTCTGACGGATGTCCAGCTTCACGTCGAAGCCGGGCAGCTCGCGGCCATTGTCGGTCCTAACGGCGGGGGCAAGACCACCCTGCTGAAGCTCGCGCTTGGCTTGCTGGCGCCGACTTCCGGACATGTACGTATGTTTGGCCAGCCCCCCGAACGGGCTCGGAACAGGATCGGCTACATGCCCCAGTACGCGCACGTGGATCCCCGTTTCCCCGTTACAGTACTGGATGTTGTTCTCATGGGCATGCTGAACCACCGTGGTGTTGCAATGAGGAGCCGCGCAGAGAAGGAAGCGGCCAATCGTGCGCTTGCAGAGGTCGATATGGAGGCGCTTGCGGACCGTCCCTTTGATGCGTTGTCGGGCGGACAGCGTCAACGGGTACTGCTTGCGCGGGCGCTTGTTTCCGAGCCAGAAATGCTCTTGTTGGACGAACCGACTGCAAATGTAGACAATGAAGCAGAAGACAAGCTCAACAGCATTCTCCGCAGATTGAACCAGCGGATGACTATTCTCCTTGTGTCGCATGATCTCGGGTTTGTGTCCCAGGTCGTCCAGAGTGTCATCTGTGTCAACCGGCATGTGGTGGTTCATCCCACCAGTGAGCTCACGGGGGACATGGTGCGCGGTTACTATGGGAACGATCTGCGCATGGTTCGTCATGACCACCGGTGCAATATTCCGGGGCATGACCACAAGGAGGGGGACGAGTCATGAACGACATGCTGTCCGCCCTGCTGGATCCCAACATGGCATTTCTTCGATATGCGGTGATAGCCGGGCTGTTCTCCAGCGTGGCGTTCGGCATTGTCGGAACCTACGTCGTGGCGCGGCGAATCAGCTACGTCGCCGGGGCCATCTCCCACAGCGTCCTGGGCGGCATCGGGGCGGCGTTGTACCTGCAGGCTGTATACGGATGGGTGTGGTGCGACCCGATTGCCGGCGCAATCGTGGTGGCGCTTTTGTCCGCCCTGGTGATTGGTACGGTGAACATGTACGCGAAGCAGCGTGAGGATTCAGTCATAGGCGCCATCTGGGCCATAGGCATGGCGGCGGGGCTGGTGTTCATAGCACGCACGCCTGGCTATATCGACGCCATGAGTTACCTTTTCGGGAATATTCTCCTGCTGACCCGCGTGGACCTGTGGACGGTACTGGCCCTTGACGCGGTGGTTGTGGTAACGGCGCTCCTCTTTCACGGGCGACTCATGGCGGTGTGTTTCGATGAGGAATTTGCCCGCGCGCGTGGCATCCATGTGGGTTTCTATTACATGATACTTCTCTGCCTCACGGCTCTGACCGTGGTGTTGCTTGTCCGTGTGGTGGGAATAGTCATGGTGATAGCGCTTCTTACACTTCCCTCGGCTGTCGCGAGCGTATTCTCGAAACGGCTCTGGCAGATGATGGTGCTCTCCATCCTGTTCTGTGCCGTTTTCACGGTAGTGGGATTGGCCGTGAGTTTTCACAAGGACCTCCCGAGCGGCCCCGTGATTATCCTCATTGCCGGCGCAGCCTATCTCGTGGTTGTCTCGGGCAGCCGCCTGTTCCGCAGGGCACTTCGATGAACGTCCTGAGTGACACGACAAAATCAGTAAAGGAACACTTCGACGTCATTGAAGCGGCCCAGGTGGCGGGAAACCTGGCCGAATGCGCTTTCGCGATGAGGCATGACTGGGACGGCAAGCCATGGAATCCGCCCGCGAGGGAACAACCCGGCGTTTACGCATGGGGTGAGGCACATCTCCAGTACGCCTACAGCCTGCAGTTTGAAGCCACCGGAGACCCTCGCTACCTTGACGTGTTGGTTTCGCGGTTCCGACGGCTGCTGGCTCTGCGCGACGACCGCGTTGGCCGAAGGGATGAACTGCGCGGCAGGGTGATGCCCGCCTGGGGCTCGGTGCGTTTCTCTACGCGCCCGCCGTTCGAGGGAAAATCAACCTGTTGGGCAGTGCACGCAGGCATGATCCTCTATCCAGCGGCCCGTTTTGTTCGCATGGTCCAGGCGGACCCCGGACTTTCCAGGCGCTATGCAGGACCGGTTGCTGAATTCCGGAAAGCCATCACTGATGCCATCAGGCCGGGATTGTCTTTGATGCGCCGGATGCGCAGAGGCTGGTCAGGACGTTTCTGGACGTTGTCCGCAAGGCGGACGGGCACATGGCGGACCGGGTAGACGGAACAGGCGACTCAGGTGCATATGCCGACGTGATCGCGTGGTGGGGGCGGCTGGCATCGATCGACAAACGGGTGGGTGGCGCAATTCGAGAGTACTATGCAAAGCGGCCAGCGTTGCCCGGCGCTCCTGGCGGGCTTGTTGTGTTGGCCATGCTGTCCCTGCATGAGAAACTTGCCGGACTGCCCTGACGTTTACCGCCCGACTGCGCGGACACCCCTGAGATCATAGCCGGGTGCGACTGTGTAGAGGCGGCGCGGGGCCTTGTCGCGGTTCATGTGGGCGGCGACGACCTTGCCTATCACGAGCGGGCAATCGCCCGGCGTCAGAATACGCACCAGTTTGCATTCGAAATTTGCCACTGCATCGGCAAGGAGCGGGGCGCGAACCTTTGTTCCCTTCTGCAGTTTCAGGCCGCAATCGGCAAGCTTGTTGCAGTCGCCGCCGTGTCGGGTGCCCACATGGAGTGTCTCGCGCCCCATCCGTTCGTTCGGGTACGTAACGACGAACTCGCGGGTTGAACGGATCAGCTTGAGGGTGTGGGCCTCGCCGTCGATACCCAGTACAAACATCCATGGTTCACTCGATGCAATGGCTACCCAGCCCACTGCCATGGCATTCGGCTTACCGTCGCGGCTACGCGTGGTAACGATTACCACCTGTTCAGGATACTTGCGATTGAAAGCTTCTTCCACAGTGACGCGTTTCTGCATGGGTGTCTCCTCTTGCGCAAACATACGACGAAGAGCTTCGTCTGCAAATGCAAATTCGCTCTGGTGCTGTTCGCGTGATAGCGGCAGTGTGGAGCAGGCAGGACCTCCGGACGGTAGGGGCAAGGCGCTGCCTTGCCCTTCTTTTTGAGGACGACCCGGCGGGTCGTCCCTACCTGCTGCGGAGTGGCATCTCTGATGTACCGGGCGCCTCCGCCGCGAAATCGACCTATGCTTCCAGCTCGAAGAACGGCGTTGGTGTTGGCGGAGCGATGTGTTGGCCGGCATATGTGAAACCCGTACCGTTGCCGAGGGCGGCTGACTGAATTCGCCCATCCGGTCTCACGCGAAGCCATGTCAGTTCGGCGTTGGAGCCCAGAGTCACTTCGGGAATCCACTGGCCGCCGGCTGTGTCCTGCGGCGAGTGATGCAGGGGATCTTCTGTGTCGGCAGCCAGCAGAATATCGCTGCGTCCATCAGCCAATTTGACTTCCAGCCCCACCACGTTGTCGCCGCAGTCGACACCGCCGCATGTCCGGACCGATAGCCTGCGGCATTTTGAAATGACCGGTTCCTTGCCATGGGGCTCAAGTACTGCCACGAACGTGGAGGCGAGGGGACTAGTCCCCTGCCTGCGTATCATCAGCCGGGGTAACCAACCGGGCTTGCAGGCGTCGAAAATGCCGGCATTTATCCATCCTTCGCAGGTGGATGCCGAGGCGCCACGCGTCAGGTCGGTGTAGCGGAACCCCACAGGTGTCCCCGGCTGCAGGAAACCGTAGCGGTCTTCAATGTTCCATGCTGCGGTCCAGGGGATTGACGGACTGGAGTCAGTACGGAAATTGCGCATCAGGGTATCGTGTCCGTAGTCCGGCCCCGGTTGCAGGTTCAGGCCGTCGACACGAACAGTCCCATAGTGGCTGTGCATGAACCTGGCGTGGTCGCCGCCGCCGACAACGCGGAAGATGTCGACCACGTAGAAGTCCGTTTCCGACACATCCACCATGACGAGAGTCCGCTCGAACTGCTGCAGGACCAGGTCCGGGAAGAGCGTTGGGGCGGAAACGCGGATCCAGCGAACCAGGCGGCCGTCGGCCCACAGCGTCGTACGGCCTGCCCGGATGGAGTCGAGGGTCCACCCGTGGGCCGTGTCCTTCCCGTCAACAACCACGGTGTTGTGCGAAGAGGTGCGGTAATACGATTTGGCTTCAGGCGTATCCCATCCGCCGAACTGCACAGGCGGGTAGCCGAAATCGGGGATGAGGTCCAGTCCCCGCGCGAACAAGCCGGCGTTCATGCCGTTCATGTGGGAGTGGCCGCCGCCGGTGTCGTAGTTGAGCCAGAGCGCGCGACGGTTCGCGCCTTTTCCGCTCCGCATGATGGCCAGGTGCCATTCCTTCTTGTCCACACTCCGGAGATTCGGGATGGGGCCCTCGCGGTTGACGAGTGACTCAACCGCCTTGCGGAAACCGGCCGGGTCTGGATGGCCCGGATCCTTTGGCAGGTCGTCCAGCTTGCGCCCGTTGGCGATGTACAGCACCTGGGCATAGGCGGGGTCATGGGTGGTTTCATAGAGCTGCCAGAGAAAAGTGAACATCGATGGTCCCAGCGGCATGGGGCCCGGGAATGACATCCCGACATATTGTTCGGACCGCGCGCCGAACCACATCGTGTCGCCGACCGCCGGGTAGTATTGTTCCATGCACCACGTGTCGATGTGAAACCGCCACGTCAGTGCCAGTTTGGAATGACGGGCGATCATGCGCGCAAGGAAGCCCGGTTCCTGCTGCTCACGCCGGGCGAGGTAGACGGCAAGCCCTTGTATGACGAATGCCGTGTACCCGGCGAGGCCCTTCTCGCCGGTAACGCCGTCAATGGCCGTCGCACCGCGGATCATGTCGTCTACGATTCTGTCGCCGGTCTCTGCATCGCCGGGGCCATTGAGCAGGTGATGCATCGTGGCGAGACAGATATCCCGCCGCGGGTAGTTCGAGTGGATCTTGTGTTTCTGGATGACAGCCTCGCGGAAGATGCGCGTCTCTATGTTGTGCCGGATATCGTCTGCCGACTGCTTCCTGATCGCTGTCCCGAAACGGCTGCTCTTTTCGCACAGGAACGCAACAAGCGACGAATCCTCCAGGGCTGCGCCGCGGACCCGTTCCCATGCTTCAGCCATCTCGCGGGTTTCCTCGCACGCGTCGTGCCATGTGGAAACAAAACCGTTCGTGTGAACGTCGCGGTACATGGAAGCCTGAACCACATGATCGAAGTCCGGGTAGAGGTCGGCAACACGGTCGAGCAGGACGGCAGTTTTGCGGGCGTAAACCGGCTCACCCGTGAGGACATACGCGCATGAAAGGCGCCGGATGCCTTCAACGATAAGCGTTTTCCAGTGGCCGTAGACCAGGTATGCCCCGACGAACCGCCAGCAGTGGCCGTCGGCCACCCACCCGTCCCCCGCGTCCACTCCGAAGCCGTGAAGGGGGTCAGTTGGATCGGGGTGTTCGGCGTTGAAGAGGAGCGAGCGGTCGGCCCGTGCGGCATCGAACAGGCTGTGTTCGTCAAGGCCGGACGCGTGAAATGTTCCGAAATCGTTCTTCGGGAAGGTTTCGCCGCAGTGAGGGCACCACATCTTCCAGGGACGGGTGAGAGCGTCGTATTTCCAATTGTACATCGGCACTCCCTGCCTGCAGGAAGGACAGTAGCCTTCGGACCAGACCATCCACGCCCGGTGGATCCCCGGAGTGAACATGAGGCCCCAGAGTTCGCCATCGGACCGTTCCATCCACCAGCGGGTGGAGTCGACGGCTTCCTTGACCGTGGCGCGTACCCATGGTTCGCGGCCGATGTTTGTGCGGATGTTGCGGCGTACCGATTCAGTCTGTCTTGTCATCTGTGCCTGGCCCCCGTGCCGGATACTGTATCTGAGTGGTAGGGACAAGGCGCTGCCTTGTCCTTCTTGCGAAAGGACGACCCAGCGGGTCGTCCCTACCTGTCTGCGAGCAGTCGCACTTTATCTCTCCCTTGGTCTTTGCAGGTCGTGGTTGGTCGATTGGCGATCTATGTTTCCAGCTTCCCCTGAAACGCCTCCGGCCAGTAGTGCAGGAGCCACTCGCGGATGTTCCGGTAGTGGAACCCGGCAAGATGATCGCCGTCGAACCACGAGGACCGGAATTTCTCCTCCGCGCCGAGAAGACGATACACGTGGCGCACTGCGTCGCGTCCGGCGTTCCCGTCGCGATGGAACTGCGCGAATATGGCCTGGCGTTGCTCGTCGGTGACTGGCAGGGCAGGGAGAGCGCAACGGTCCCACAGACCATCCATGATCCAAACCGGTTTCGGGGCGCCGAGCTGAACGACGGCAGCGTCCGCCATGGGGTAGTTTGCGGGAGGATGGAGTGCGGGCAGTTCCTTCGGCTCGGAACGGAAGAAGAAATGCTCGGCGAGGTCGTCCACGGCGGATGGTGAGCTGCTGATTATTCCGCCCGTGACCCGCTCGTGACCGCCGAACAGGTAGCGGGTCATATAACCGCCGCCGGAACTCCCCATGCAGAAGATGTAGCGCGAATCGATGTCGGGGCGGGAGCAGAGGTAATCAACGGCGCGCATGTGATCCCACACGTCCATTGCCATTATGTTGAATCCCCCGATTTTGCCCCGGCCCGGCTGCTGGTTGTGATTGGCTTCCGACCA
>Ga0172375_10005188_pt1 | contig 18908 bp, 23 predicted proteins | sample LakKiv1m_FD_114537 | JGI IMG/M metagenome (GOLD analysis project Ga0172375, IMG submission 114537) | Freshwater microbial communities from Kabuno Bay, South-Kivu, Congo - kab_092012_11.1m | ecosystem: Environmental > Aquatic > Freshwater > Lake | place: Democratic Republic of the Congo...
AGCGGAGGGGCCGGTGTGCCGTCTTCTGTCGCAGCAAGCGACACACTCGCCTCTCCGATAAGGCGAGGTGTACGGCAACACCCCGCGCTTACATGGAAGTTGCGCGGGTGTTGTGCTTTCTGCACAAAAAAAATCCGCCGGGTTTCTCCGGCGGATCCTTGAAGCTCCTATCAAAAAGCGCTTACCTCTTTGTCCACTGGAAGCGCTTACGGGCACCCTTCAGCCCGTATTTCTTGCGCTCCTTGGCGCGCGGATCGCGCGTGAGAAACCCTCCCTTGCGCAGCGTATGATGAAATTCCGTGTCAATGCTTGCCAGCGCACGAGAAATGCCATGCCTCAAAGCCCCGGCCTGCCCGGTCAAACCGCCACCGTCAACAAGCGCCGTCACGTTATATTTATTCTTGGTGTTCGTGGCTTCGAACGGCTGGTTGACGATGATGCGGTCCGTCTCCCTGGCGAAATAATCTTCGAAAGACCGCTTATTGACAACGATCTTCCCTTCGCCCTGGACCAGGCGGACCCTGGCTATGGCTTCCTTGCGCCTTCCTGTTGCTTTAGAAATAAGCGTTTCTGCAGACATATCAGACCTCTAACTTCACGAAATTTGTTTTCGTGTATGGATGATCGGAGCCCGGATAAACCTTGAGTTTCTTGAGCATGTCGCGGCTCAAAGGACCTGCCGGCAGCATCTTCCTGACGGCGCTCTTGATGACCTCCGTCGGCTTGGTCGCCAGCATCACTTCCAATGTAGTCTTCTTGAGGCCGGCCGGATACCCCGAAAAACGCAGATATTGTTTTTCTTTAAGCTTGTTGCCGGTCACCTTGATCGCCTTGGCATTGATGACAACGACATGGTCGCCGGCGTCAAAATTCGGCGTATACCTCGGCGTATGCTTGCCGCGGATCACCGTAGCCACCTTTGCCGAAAGCCTGCCCAGGATCTTGCCCTTGGCGTCGACCAGGAACCACTGTTTCTTGGATGCGTCGGTATTCGACTTGTTTGCCATGTAAGTTTTCATAAGGGTGAAAATATAACATAACCGCCGGGCGATGTCAACATTTTTTTCTGCCGAAAGGCCGCATCCCCTCCTCCGGGACAAAAAGCCCCAGGAGGGCCAAAGCCAGGAATGCGAGGCACGCCCAGAAAGGAACAGTGGCCGGGAGCACCCGCTCCTGGTTTGTAGCGGATGGATTAACCAATAGATAGGCGATCTCCGTCTCCCCGGCGACCTGGAGACCGTAGCGAGCGGTTGCGAACGACAGGTACCGAAGGCCCTCCCCGTCAAGGTCCTTGAACCAAAGCACGGCGTGGGCATAAGCAATGGGGTCGAAATCACGGAAAGGACGGACCTCGGCGAGCATCGCCGTGGATGTCGCGCGGTGGCTCAGGACCGCCACCATCCCCCCTGCATAGTCATAATTCGAAAACACGATCTGGCGCTGCGAAGACAACTCTTTGACCATCCAGACGCACTGACCGATCCACTTGGGATAGTAGATCGTCGTCGCCTTGATACCGGGGTCGTCGGCATTGAGCCCCGTCCAGAGCATGACCGGAGTTTCACGGATTTTCCACATCCGCTCGTCGGGTTTCGGGCTCCAGTTATATTGCAGGCCAAACACCTGAAAAACCAGGACCATCCCTGCCACAGCCGCCACCTGATAGACCCGCGATGCCTTCGCCAGAAAGCGCTCAACGATCTCGTTGACCGTAAGGGCGGCATAAAAAGACCACAGAAAAACACCTTGGCCTGAAATGAGACGGCTGCGATGCGTCCAAAAAAGAGAAAACAGGACGCTGGCCAGGATCATAAAAAAACGGCAATCTTTTTTCCTGCGCCAAGCGAATACGATCCCGGGCAGCACAAACGCGGTCAACGCCACAGGGATCGCCGTGTAATAAAAATCCGGCGGCCTGACAAGCCGGATATACGACAAATAACGGGCCTGATGATAGAGGATCGGAAAACTCAAGATCAGGGTCGCGGCAGCTATGCGCCAGATCATCTGGCGTTTCTCGCGGTCCGGGATGGTATATAGCAAAAGCGCTGTCAGGAACAACCACGGCACCAGACTATGTGCATAGAAAGCCAGGGTCAACAGGACGCAGGCGCGCAGAGGCCTATTCTGCATCACGGCCCCATAGCACAACAATCCCAGGCCGAAGGCAAGGCTGAAAGGTATATTGTTGATCACCCCCATACAAAGCGAGGCGGAGCTCAGGGCAAAAAACAAAAACCAGAAAGCGGTCAAAGGGCCGAGGGCGCGGCGGATAACGGCCCAACCGCAATAAAGAAACCAGGGGTAGATCAGGACGTCGGAAATCCTGGCGATGCTGATCAGGTCAAGGCCGACGCGGTAAAGCACTAGCTGCACGATATGCAAAAGAGGCGGATACACATGCGGACGGCCGAACGGGGCATATTCCCAAAAGGCATGCCCCACCCACCCCCCCGCGTCCCGGAATCCCTGCACGACGGACAGATGATAATAACCGTCCAGGAAGAGAGGAAAACGGAACCAGCTGAAGGCCTGAAACATGACGACGGACAAAAGAATGATGCCCGCATAAAAATCCCAGCGCGCAACAGCCCAGGATTCCAGGACAGATAGTTTTCCTTTATGCATAGCGCACACTCCTGAGGTATAAGCCACGGGCCGGGGCGCAGAAACCGGCATGGCGCCGGTCGCGCCGCTTCAGGATACCTTCCATCGCGTCCGGCGCAAGCCGGCCGCGGCCGATATCGATCAACGTCCCGACGATGTTGCGGACCATACCCCGCAAAAATCCCGACGCCTCGATATCGACGATGATCAGCTCCTCGTTTTTCAGAAAGGGCAGGGAATCCTCCCCCTTTCTGCGAAACACCCTGATCTTCTCGATCCGGGTCACAGACTTTCGCAGAACCCTGTCCGATGCCTTGAATGAGGAAAAATCATGACGGCCCACAAGGCAGCGGGCCGCCCGGCGCATCAAGGCGATGGACAAAGGATACTTGACCGCAAAGGCAAACCGCTCCAGAAAAACGGTTTTCTCGCAGGCCGGGACAATGACATAACGATAGGCCTTAGACTTTGCGGAAAAACGCGCATGGAACCGCCGATGGGCCTCCCGGACATCCACAACGCCGATATCTTCAGGGAGGTAATGATCCAGGGCCCGCAAAAGCCGGGACGCCGGGATCGTCGATGTCGTCGTAAAATGCGCCGGCTGGGCAACCGCATGGACACCCGCATCTGTCCGGCCCGAACCCACAAGGTGCACCTGATGGCCGACGATCTTCTCCAAAGCCTTCTCCGCCTCTTCCTGGACGGTCCTAACCCGCGGGGCTGTGCCGCCACCAAGCCCGGCAACCGCCGCGCGCCGGCTCTGTCTCTGCCAGCCGGCGTATCGCGTCCCGTCGTAGGAAAATACCACTTTAATCGTACGCATCGCCAAAAAAATACCCCATACTTTCGTATGGGGCATGCCTTTTACCCACACGGCCGTGTGGGGTCTTTGCTAACGTTTAACAAGAAGCTCTGCGATCTGCACAGCATTGGTCGCAGCGCCTTTGCGCAGGTTATCGGCGACCACCCACATCCACATCCCCTTATCGTTATAAGGGTCCTTACGGATGCGACCGACAAAAACCTCGTCCTTGCCCTCAACGTCAACAGGCAAAGGATAGACGCAGCTTCTGGTATCATCCAAAACGATAATACCGGGGACCGACGCCAGCATCTTCTTGACTTCTTCGATATCGACGGGCTTTTTGGTCTCCACATAGATCGATTCGCTATGACCCGTCCTGACCGGGACGCGCACCGTGGTCGCCGAGACCATGATCTTGTCGGTATGCATGATCTTATGAGTCTCTTTGATCATCTTCCACTCTTCGGAGGTATAATCGCATTCCGCGAAACCTCCGATATGAGGGAACACATTGAAAGCGATCCTCTGCGGCATGGCTTCTGGTTTCGATTCCATGCCCGAAAGAATGGCTTTTGTCTGCTCAAAAAGCTCAGCCACCGCCTTGCTCCCGGCGCCGGACGCAGCCTGATAAGTCGACACGATCACGCGTTTGATCTTGTAAAGCCGATGGACAGGCGCCAGCGCCACCACCATCTGGATCGTCGAACAATTGGGGTTGGCGATGATCCCGCGTCCTTTTTTGGCTTTTTTGACATCTTTAGGATTCACCTCGGGAACGACCAGCGGAACATCCTCGTCCATGCGGAAATCGGCGCCGTTATCAATGACGATGGCGCCCCGCTTGACCGCCTCCGGGGCAAACGTCACGGCAGCACCCTTTTCCCCTTCGGTACCGGCGAACAAAGCGATATCGATCCCTTCAAACGCCTCCGGGGTGATCGCGGCCACGTGATAAGTCTGGCCGTCGACCGTAATATCCCTCTCGCTGCGGGCCAAAACCTTCAAGGTGCCGACAGGAAAATTCCTCGACCTTAAAACCTTCAGCATTTCAATACCGACGGCTCCTACGCCGACGACAGCAACGTTATATTTTGATTTTTTTCGCATCGTTTTCTCCTCCGCACGGAAACGTACGGCGTCATTTCAAATTCTTAACGACAAGGTCTCCGACTTCTGTCGTCGAATAACCCATCTTGCCTGCCGCCAGCGATGTCAACGTCGTCTGCACGATCCCGATAACGGCGTCTTCAATCGCCTTGGCCGCCTGGGCCTCTCCCAGGGTATCCATCATCATGCCGGCAGCGCAGATCGCCGCCAGGGGATTGATCACGTTCTTGCCGGTGTATTTCGGAGCGGAACCGCCGATGGGCTCGAACATCGAGACCCCCTTAGGATTGATATTGCCACCGGCAGCGATCCCCATGCCGCCCTGGATCATGGCCCCAAGATCCGTGATGATATCGCCAAACATATTGTCCGTGACGATGACATCGAACCATTCGGGATTCTTGACAAACCACATCGTCGTGGCATCCACGTGGGCGTAATCGGTCTTGATATCCGGATATTCCTTGGCCACCTCATTGAACGTCCTCTGCCACAAGTCCCAGGCATATGTCAGGACATTCGTCTTGCCGCAGAGGGTCAGCTGTTTGCGCTTGTTTCTTTTGCGCGTGAATTCGAACGCATAACGCAGGCAGCGTTCGACGCCAGCCCGCGTATTATAAGAAATCTGGATGGCCACCTCATCCTTCGTGCCCTTCTTCTGGAACTCCCCCATGCCTTTATACAGGCCTTCGCTGTTCTCGCGGACGACGACAAAATCAATATCTTCCGGTTTTTTGTCCTTCAAGGGACAAAAGGCGGGGCTGTAAAGCTTCACCGGCCTCAGGTTGATATACTGGTCCAGGGCGAACCTGAGCTTCAGGAGCACGCCCGTTTCGATGATGCCGGGCTTCACTTCCGGGTCGCCGACGGCGCCCAGATAGATCGCATGATATTTCTTGAGCTCGGCGATATCGGCATCATCGACAAGCTTGCCGGTCTTCAGATACCTCTTGCCGCTGAAATCGAATTCTTTTGTTTCAAATTTGAAATTGAATTTCTTTGCGGCGGCGTCCAAAACCTTGAGCCCTTCGCGCACGACTTCCGGCCCTGTCCCGTCACCGGGTATCACTGCGATCTTATACATGCAAAACTCCTGACAGTTTATAATTTATAGCTAATAACAGCCTTATTTCTTTTTTATTTCTTTCACCCAATTGACCAATCCGCCCTTTTCGACGATCTGGCAGACAAAATCCGCAAACGGAGCGGCATGGTATGTCTTATTCTGCGTCAGGTTCCTGATCTCGCCCTTCTCGAGCTCGACTTCCAACTCATCACCGGACTGTATCTGATCGGCTTCCTTGACTTCAATAATGGGAAGACCGATATTGATCGCATTGCGGTAAAAAATCCTTGCAAAACTCTTGGCGATGACCAAAGAGATGCCGCAGCCTTTCAGCGCGATCGGGGCGTGTTCTCTCGACGATCCGCAGCCGAAATTATTTCCCGCAACCACGATGTCTCCCGCCCTCACCTTCCCGGAAAAATCATGATCCAGGATTTCCATGCAATGGGCGGCAAGCTCTTTGGGATCGATCGTGTTCAAATACCTCGCCGAAATGATATCGTCGGTATTAACGTCATTGCCGAATTTATGAACTTTCCCTTTAATCATCATAATCACTAAAATTGGTTTTACTGACTACTGTCTACTATCTACTGACTACTTCTTTTGGATGCGTGATATATCCCGTGACCGCGCTCGCCGCCGCAACAGCAGGGTTCGCCAGATAGACATAACTGCCTTTGGCCCCCATGCGGCCCATAAAATTCCTGTTGGTCGTCGCCAGGCACGCCTCGCCTTCGGCCAGAATCCCCATGTGCCCACCCAGGCACGGCCCGCACGTCGGCGTCGAAACAACGCCCCCGGCCTTCACGAACGTCTCCAGAAGCCCTTCCTTCATGGCCTCCAGATAGATCTCCTGGGTCGCGGGGATAACGACCAGACGCACGCCAGAAGCCACTTTCCTGCCTTTCAGGATCTTTGCCGAAATCCTCAAATCCGAGATGCGGCCATTCGTACAGGAACCGATAACTACCTGGTCCACCTTGATGCGGCCCACCTTGCTGACGGGCTTGATATTGCTCGGCAGATGCGGACATGCCACCACAGGCTCCCACGACGTCACATCGTATGTCCGGACGTCCGCATAAGACGCGTCAGGATCGCTTTGCAGCGCCTTCCATGCCTTGATCTGCGCCGCGGAATACGCCCTGGCGGGCGCCGCATCCTGCACATAGTCGAGCGTCGCCTCATCGGGCGCGATGATACCGGATTTGCCGCCCGCCTCGATCGCCATATTGCACATGGCAAAACGATCATCCATGGACAGCTTCGTGATCGCGGGACCGCAGAATTCCATGGCCCGGTATGCCGCCCCCTCCACGCCGATATCGCCGATGACGCTCAAAATAAAATCTTTCCCGCCCACCCACCGGGGAAGCTTGCCGTTAAAGACAAATCTCATAGATTCCGGGACCCTGAGCCATACATGCCCTGTCATCCAGGAAACAGCCAGGTCCGTGGAACCGACGCCGCTTGAAAAAGCGCCGAGGGCCCCATACGTGCAGGTATGGGAATCCGCCCCGATAATCAGGTCGCCGGTCTTGACAAGCCCCATCTGCGGCAAAAGAGCATGCTCGATGCCCATGCGACCCACTTCATAATAATGCCTGATCTTGTGGCGCGAGGCGAAATCTTTCAGGCGCTTGGCCTGCCGGGCGCTCAGGATATCCTTGGCGGGAGTGAAATGGTCCGGGATCAATGCGATGCGGTTGCGGTCGAAAACTTTTGTGAAACCGGATTTTTCGAATTCGTCGATGGCAATGGGCGCCGTGATGTCGTTGCCCAGGGTGAAATCCACCCTAGCCCAGATAAATTCGCCCGGCACAACTTCTTTTTTACCGCAGTGCCTTGCCAGAATTTTTTGTGTTATTGTCTGTCTCATCGGACTGTTCCAAAATGACTGCATGAATCCTGCAGCACATTCTATTTTATAAATTCTTTCGCGATGACCGTCGCGTTATGCCCGCCGAAACCTAAAGCGTTCGACATGGTCGCCTTGATCCTCAGGCCCTTGGCCTTATTAGGCGTATAATCCAGGTCGCAATCGGGATCCTTGTTCTCCAAATTGATTGTCGGCGGCACAATGCTGTGCTTCATCGCCATACAACAAACGATAAACTCTACTCCGCCGGCAGCACCCAAAAGATGGCCGGTCATCGATTTGGTCGAGCTGATGGCGACCTTATGCACATGGTCCCCGAACGTCTTCTTCATGGCCAGGGTCTCGATCTTGTCATTCAACAGCGTGGACGTACCGTGGGCATTGATATAATCGATATTCTCGGGCTTTAACCCCGCGTCTTTCAAGGACGCATGCATGGCCCTGACGCATCCGTCACCCGAAGGGTCGGGCGCCGTGATGTGATAAGCATCTCCGGACATGCCGTAACCCGCCACTTCACAATAGATCCTGGCGTTACGCTTCAGGGCATGTTCCATCTCCTCCAGGATGACTAGGCCGGCGCCTTCACCCATGACAAACCCATCACGTTCTTTGTCAAAAGGCCGCGAGGCCCGCTTGGGTTCGTCGTTACGGCAGGAAAGACTCTTCAAAGCGCAAAAACCGCCGATCCCCATCGGCGTGACCGCACCTTCGGTCCCTCCGGCGATCATGGCATCGGCATCGCCGTACTGGATGATCCGCATCGCATCCCCGATGGCATGGTTGCCCGTCGCGCATGCGGTGGCGACGCAGCTGTTGGGACCCTTAAAACCGAATTTCATGGAGACATGGCCTGACGCTTCATTGACGATAAGCATAGGGATGAGAAACGGCGTCAGCCTGGAAGGCCCCCGTTCAAGAAGGACCTTATGCTGTTCTTCGATGATCCTCAATGACCCGATACCCGAGCCGATCAGGACACCGAAACGCTCCAGGTCCACTTTCTCCAGATTGAAACCGGCGTCGGCAACCGCTTCAACGGCGGCAGCCATAGCATAATGCACGAACTTCTCAGTGTGCTTGACCTCTTTCTTGCCCATGAAAACTTCGGGGTCAAAATTCTTCACCTGGCCGGCAATCCTGGCATCATAACCAGTCGGGTCAAAATGCGTGATCGCATCGACCCCACTGACACCAGCCTGGAGCCCCTTCCAGAATTCCGCGACGTTGTTTCCGAGGGGCGTTACAGCCCCTAAACCTGTTACAACGACTCTACGTTTCATTAATTTGCCCTCTTGTCTTTGTTTTAGCAAATTACCCCGCTCTTCGGCAAAACTCTGTTTTGCCAAAAGGGGTCATGTCCCTCGAATGCGTCGTTACTCTCTGGTTGATGATATCCACTCATCCGGGCGCCCTGGCAGGTCTTTCGGCCCCGGCGCCGCGACGAACTCCTAACAAATACCCCGACCTTGAAGCGTCCAGTCGGGGTATATGTTTCTTAATAAAGCCACCAAAACCGCCCAGTTACTTTTTCGCGATTTTTTCTTCGATATATTTTACCGCATCCCCCACAGTTGTCATCTTCTCGGCATCTTCGTCCGGGATCTCGATCCCAAATTCCTCTTCCAGCGCCATGACGAGTTCCACTGTATCGAGGGAATCTGCGCCGAGATCTTCGACAAAAGAAGCTTCCGGCGTGACCTCTTCAGGCTTAACGCCCAGCTGTTCTGCGATGATCGACTTTACCTTATTGACCGCATCTGTCATTCTTCTCCTCCTGTTTACCTGCAAAAATCTTGTCGTGTCAGCGCTACTCTGTACCACCCCACCTACATGCTCATTCCCCCGTCCACTACAATCGTCTGACCCGTGATATAATCCGCATCCGCAGATGCTAAAAACAAACAGGCGCACGCGACATCGCGGGGAACACCTAATCTATTTAAAGGGATATTGGCCAGCATCGCCTTACGCTGTTCTTCGCTGAGTTTATCCGTCATGGCTGTCTGGATAAAACCAGGCGCAACGGCGTTCGCATTGATGTTCCGGGATGCCAGTTCTCTGGCCACTGATTTAGTAAAACTGATGATGCCGCCTTTGGAGGCTGCGTAGTTGGCCTGACCGGCATTACCCATGATGCCAATGATCGAAGCAATGCTGATGATCTTGCCGCTCCTCTGTTTGATCATCACTTTGGAGACGGCCTTCGTGCAGTTAAAAACACCCTTCAGATTGACCGCCAGCACCTTATCCCAGTCCTCTTCGCTCATCCGAAGCAGCAAATTGTCCTTCGTGATGCCGGCATTGTTAACTAATATATCAAGATGCTTAAAATTGTCAAGAACTAAATTCACCATACCTTCAACTTCTTTAAAGGCAGTGACATCCGTCGAAAAACTCATGCTTTTGACGCCCTGCGCCTCGATCTCCTTCTGGGTCGCCTGGGCTGCTTCCAGGTTGACGTCGCAGATGACCACGTCCGCCCCTTCCTGAGCAAAAAGCATGGCGATCTCGCGGCCGATCCCCCTCGCCCCACCTGTCACCAAAGCCACCTTGCCTTGCAACCTCATCTGCTTCCTCCATCCGCTCGGCCCCCGCCAGAAAAGGTTCTCGCCTGGCAAGGGTCCATCGTTAAACGCCCTGCGCTCCGGGAATGTCCTGCCCTCCGGCCAGGGCCTTCATATCTTCCCATGTCCCCGCGTTGATGACCTTGGCGCTCGAACTGATCTTTCTCATGAGCCCCTTGAGGACCGCCCCCGGGCCTACCTCATAAAACTCCGAGACGCCCTGATCCAGGAGGTAGCGCATCGATGCCTCCCAGTAGGTCGTAGAATTCACCTGATTCACCAAGTTCACTTTAATGATCATCGGATCCGTCTGCTCCTTGGCATCGACATTGCTCACCAAAGGAACGTCCGCAGGCATGAATGAAATTTTCCCGATCTCCGGCGCCAAACCGTCCCGCGCCGAATTCATCAGAGAGCAATGAAAAGCCCCGCTCACATCCAGAGGCATGACGCGCTTGGCGCCGCGGGACAAGACCGCATCCGTCAACGTCTGCGCGTACTGCTTCCTGACCGATACGATCACCTGCCCTGGACCGTTAAGATTGGCGACCTCGCCGCCGGCCATCTTACTCACTTGCGCCACGGCTTCCTTTTCAAGGCCAAGCACACAAAGCATCACGCCGGGGTTCTTGCGGGCCGCTTCTTCCATCAGTTCCCCGCGGCGCCTGACCAGCCGCAGCGCTTCGGCAAAAGTGACGACATGGGATGCGACCAGCGCAGAATATTCACCCAGGCTCAGGCCCGCCACGTAATCCGGCTTGATGTCCGGACGGAACGTCTGCAGGACGATCAACGCGGCAACGCTCGCCGTCAGGATGGCCGGCTGGCAGTTCGCAGTCTTAGTCAATTCCTCAAAAGGTCCCTCAAAACAGAGATGCGACAGAGAAAAACCCAGGATCTGGTCCGCCTCATCAAAGACCGCGCGACCTAAATTTGAATTTTGATAGAGATCCAGACCCATGCCTACCTGCTGGGCGCCCTGGCCTGGAAAAAGAAAGGCTTTTTTCATTTTGCTTAGCTAGAAGATGTCTGAGTGATAAAAAAACGATCCTGGGTTGTCGTACGGCGATCTATTTCTGCCATTGAATGACAACGGCTCCCCACACAAGGCCGGCGCCGAATGCATCCAGGACAACGATATTGCCCCCTTTGATGCGCCCTGACTGATAGGCCTCGCACAAAGCGACGGCTGTCGAGGCGCTGGACATATTGCCGTATTTGGCTACGTTAAAAAATATCTTTTCCAAAGGCAGCTTCATCTTGCGCGCCACGGCATCCAGGATGCGCAGATTTGCCTGATGAGGAATAAAACAATCGATGTCGTCCACGCCCAGCTTGCAAATTTTGAGCGCGCGGCAGGCGGCATCCGACATAATTTTGACGGCAAGCTTAAAGACTTCATTGCCGCGCATCTTGATAAAATGCATCCTCTGGTCCACGGTCTCGCGGGACGCCGGCGTCCTGCTGCCGCCGGCAGGCTGCATCAATAATTCCGTCATCGAACCGTTGCACCCCAGATAGCTGGCCAGGATCCCGCCATTCTCGACAGGTGCCAGCACCGCCGCACCCGCCCCGTCGCCGAAAAGAACGCATGTATTGCGATCCTGCCAATCCGTGACGCTGGAAAGCTTTTCAGCGCCGATCACAAGGGCGTTCTTGTAGGCGCCGTTCCTCAAAAATTGCTGCGCCATCACAAGCCCGTAGACAAACCCGGCGCAGGCGGCGCTGATATCAAAGCAGGCGGCATTCTTTGCGCCCAGTTTCTCCTGAATAAAACATGCAGTCGCCGGAAACGGCATATCCGGTGTGATCGTCGCCATAATGATCAAATCAAGATCCAGAGGATCAAGCTTGGCATTTTTAAGCGCCTCTTTGGCGGCGTTAAAGGCAAGCGTGCTCGTCGATTCCGTCGCAGAAGCAATCCTGCGTTCCTTGATGCCTGTGCGCGTGGTGATCCATTCGTCGCTCGTCTCCACCATCCCCTCGAGGTCCTTGTTGGTGAGGACTTTTTTAGGGACATAGTAACCGAGCCCGATGATGCCGATATGTTTCCTTGATTTTCTCATGCAATCAAACCTTTGCCAGGAGTTTCTTGGCTTGCTCGGTGATGCTTTCGTTGATATGGCGCTCCACTTCCTCTTTGGCGAAGCGGATGGCATTCATAACGGCCTTGACGTTCGACCGGCCGTGGCCGATGATCACGACGCCGTCTACGCCCAAAAGCGGCGCCCCGCCGTATTCGGAATAATCGACCTGCTTCTTAAAACGCTTAAAACAGGGCCGGGCCAAAAGATAACCCAGTTTGCCCCAGATGCTCGATAAAAGCTCTTTCCTCAAAAAATAAGCGATCGTCTCCGAGATGCTTTCGGCAACCTTCAACGTCACGTTGCCGACAAAACCGTCGCACACGATCACATCGCAGTTACCGGAGAAGATGTCCTTGCCTTCGACGTTCCCGATGAAATTGACCGGGCTCTGCTCCAGAAGCTGATATGTCTCCTTCATGAACTCGGTGCCCTTTGACTCTTCTTCGCCGACGTTCAGGAGCCCGATGGTCGGCCTGGTCTTGCCCAAGATATGTTCGTAATAGGCGCTGCCCATCAGGCCGTACTGAACCAAGTGCATCGGTTTGGGGTCGATATTGGCGCCCGCATCAATGATCAGGGACACGCCGATCAGGTTCGGCATGACAATGGCGATGCCGGGACGCTCGATCCCCTCAAGCAATCCCAGTTTCAACGTCGCGCTGCACACAACGGCGCCTGTGTTGCCGGCGCTAAAAAAAGCGTCGGCTTTGCCCTCTTTGCAGAGGCCGATGCCGACGTTAATGGAAGAGTTCCTTTTCTTGCGGATGGCTGCGGCGGGCTGTTCATGCATCTCGATGATCTCGTCGGCCGCAACGATTTCGATCCTGGAAGAATCAAACTTTTTATATTTGGCCAGGTCGGCCTTCAGCGATTCTGCGGGCCCGACGAGGTATACGAAAACATCAAACCTGCGGATCGCTTCGATCACGCCTTCAATAACGACCTTGGGGGCATAATCGCCGCCCATGGCATCTACGGCAATCTTGACCATCGCCTACCTTTCCGTCGGTTTCTTCTTGGCTTCTTTTTTGGCCCGTTTGGCCTCAAAATCGATCACCAGCCGGCCGTCGTAGTAGCCGCAAACAGGGCAAATCCGGTGCGGCAGCTTCGGAGACTTGCACTGGCTGCACTCCATGACCTCAACCGCCTCCAGCTTCCAATGCGTCCTTCTCCTGCGCCCTCTGGCTTTTGAATGTCTTCGTCTTGGATTTGGCATGTGATCGCTCCTTAACTTTGCAATTTTTGGGTTATTTCCCTACAAAGTTAACTCCGACGTGTGCTCGGCCTGCCTCTTGGCAGGCCAGGTAAATTTCTGCCCAATACTTGCTGGAAGAAATTTACAAGCGCTTACACGAGGAGTAACATTCCCTCATTGACACTTACATCTTTCTTTATTTAAATCCGCTCCGCATTTAAAGCACATGCCCCGGCAATCCTCGCGGCACAGGACCTTCTGGGGATAGTTCAAGATCAATTCCTGCCGGATGTCGTCGTCCAACTCAACGACAGGCTCCGAGATATCCAGCGCATACGCCAGCTTGAAAGATCTTTCGACATCGATGACGAAATCGTTCAGACAACGCGCACATGTCATCGTCGCCCTGGACCTGACATCTACCTGTGCCACGGCCAGGCCGCTGTCACGCTTCGCCGATACCGCGATCCTGACCGGCTCCTCAAAACGGATGCCGGGAGCATCCAGTTCCCGGCTTTTGGCATCCCAGGAGGCAGAAAGCGCTAAGGGCCGCTCTTCTGAAAGCCTGGCAAGATCGATCCTCATCGTCATATGAACGAACAGATCCCAAAAAACCTTGGGCTATTGCGCCTTAAATTTTTTCTTTAACGCCTTTTCCACGCACGGCGGCACGAACACCGCAAGGTCCGCGCCGAGGCTGCCGGCCTCTTTCAAAAGCTTGGACGAAACATAGCTGTAAGACTCAGACGGCATCAGAAAAATGGTCTCAATACTATCATCCAGCTTCCTGTTCGTCAAGGCCATTTGGAATTCATATTCGAAATCCGAAAGCATGCGCAGGCCGCGAATGACGATCGCAGCCTTCTGGCGTCGGGCGAACGTCACGAACAAGCCGCTAAAAGCCACGACTTGCGCTCCGGCAACATCTTTAAGCGCCTCTTCGAGCAGGGCCACCCTCTCTTTAATGGAAAAAAGGGTGTCCTTGGCAGGATTCTGGGCCACAGCCACAACAACTTCTCCAAAGAGCCGGACCGCCCGCTTGATGACGTCTATATGGCCGTAGGTCACCGGATCAAATGTCCCTGGATAAATGGCCTTTTGACACATGATTTGCCTCTGCTCCCATCCTGTAAATCACCCCCACTGCTTCGTTTTGGTTCGTTCTACTTCACTAAAAGCGGAACAAAACGGTGGGGGTCAAATTCGGACCTACAACTTACAGCCCATGTTCATATATGGCTTTAAGTTATGGCCTCATGATCCACCCGCCACTAAAGCGTCGGCGGGTCAAATTCGGCCGGATAACTTACGCCGCTATGTCCTTCAAAAATCAGGACAGCTCCGTAAGTTATGGCCTCATTTGAAAATAGGAGACCTTGATGTCTCCATAATCGGCTTCTTTAACCCTGGTTATATTCTCCGGAACGGCCCCAAGGTCATCCGTTCCCGCATGCTCGACAATCACAAAACTACGAGGTGGTAATATACCACTTGACGCAATCGTTTTCAAGGCTTTTTTTGCCAAGTCCTTATGATACGGGGGGTCCAGAAAGACAAGATCAAACCGTTCCCCCTTTTTCTCAAGGATCCTGAGGGCCCGGAAAGCATCGTTGGTATAGACCCGGACAGCCCCCTGCCTGTCCTTACTGAGTCCCAGGGATTCAAGGTTTCGCATGATGGCGTTCGTGGAACGCCTGTCAGAATCGATGAAATATACCGAAGAGGCCCCGCGGGAGAGACTTTCGAGACCCAAAGCGCCGCTGCCGGCAAAAAGCTCCAAAACCCTGGCCTTGCGCACAACCCCGGCCAGGACGTCGAAAACCGCCTGGCGCACCTTGTCCTGCGTAGGCCTGATGTGTTTAGGGAATAAGATCAGGCGTCCTCTATATTTACCTGCTATGATGCGCATAAACCCAAATCCTGCCAGCCCGTCCTTGCCAAAAAAATCAATCAACAGCCAAAACCGCCCTTGGATCCAAAAACATCGAACCGAACGAAACGCTTGCCATGGCCTCGTCATACTGGCGTCTCGTGATCTCACCGGTGACCAGTCTGGCTTTGAGCCTCACACGATTCACGGCGACCGCCTTCTGCACGCGGCCGGTATATACGAACGCCAAGAGCCCTGCAATAACAAGGATGCTAAAGACAATCTGCTTCATGCCCGCCCCCTTCAACAGCGCTATCGGAAGCCGCTACGCCCCCTTGATCTTGATCGACAGAAAAAAATCATTGATCTCTCGCCTTAAGGACGAAGGACCATCCAGGTTTGCGTATAATTCTTTGAGCCGCTTCAGCGATAAGGCGCGGTCATACATCCCATGCCGTATCAGATGGCCGAGGGTTTCGCTGTAAGGGTTATATCCGAATTTCTTCCTGTAAAGATAAATGCTGGCCAGGCTCACCAGGCAATTTGTCAGGGGCGGAGCGAATGACTTCCTTCGCCCAAACCCTAGCTCCCTTCCCAATATCTGCATCTTTTCCTCTTCGCTGATAAAGATCACATTCAGAGGCAATACGATAGAGAGGCGCCGTCCACGGTCCGCAGATCCGGAATAAAACCATCGAGCATAGGTCTTCCTGAGATATCTCAAAAGGGACGTAGGAAACTCTTTTTCAAGATAGACCGACTCCTCGTCTTTAAAAAGAACTCTGTTTTCGGGAGAAAACGCACCAGAAACGACATGCGGAACCTTAAGGTCGGAGGCCAACCTACACAACAAATTCGAGATCAAGAAACCGCAAAGATGGCACGCCAGACCATTGACCTTTGAGAAAAAATCAGTCTTAAACGCATAGGCAAAAACCTTTTTGAACAAAAATGGCGGCCGCAGATAGACATGCGGGATGTTCAATTTTCGAGAGACAAAAGCGATGTTCCTTGCGGCGTCACGGCTCAAATAACCCATGTCGACCGTGGCTGCCAAGCATCGGAGCCCGTATTTTTTTGCAAAAAGCCAAACCACAAAAGCGCTATCTTTTCCGCCGCTCAAGGCAACGACGCAGTCATACCGTCCGCCGCTGCGGCCGGGCGAACGGCGGCGCCTTATAAAATCTTCAAGCTGACGCTCCAAAACAAGATTCTTCCGCGCATATTCTTCCGGTTTTATTTTTTCAAACTCTGCGCAGGACGCGCAATACCCCCGGCTGTCCAAACGAACGCCCGGATAACAGTCTTCGATAAGACAAAACGAGCATCGCCTCATGGGTCAGTTGATAAAATAGCCTGAAACGCGCCATCGGCCGTCGGCCTCCAGCGACATCGTCACACTTTCGACAGAAGACTTCTTGTTCTTAAACGTGGTATCGAATTGCACAATGACGTATTCGCCGTCGGGCGCGCCAGGCAATGTCGTCATATACGTCGATCCCCGTTCGATGCGCATCTCGCATTTTCCCAAAGGATTCCTAAAGGCCTTGACGGTGCTGACCCACTGATCCTCGGTCACGGCGTTCTTGAAATATGCCGACGCCTGTTCCCAACTCATGTCATACATGCCTGCATCCACGATCGCCAGCCACTCCTGCGCCGCGCTGGAAGCGGCTTTTTCCTTCTGTGGTTCTGCCGCCATCGCAGTCCCGAACACAGCCGTCATACAAAACACCATAAAGCCCATAAATGCTCGTCTCATCCAAAACTCCTTTCTATCGTGTGCATCTATTTCTGACCGCCGAAAACGGCGAAATGATAATACTTCCAGACGACGTCGATATGGCGGAACCCGGCCTGTTTCAGCCATGCCAATTCTTCGGAAAGCTTGAAAGGGCGGTCCTCTCTCTTATAGCGCCTCCGGCGCTCATTCATCCCCTTGGCGGACAAGTGCTGTGACAAAAAGCCCTTCCACATCTCCAGGTTCAGCCGCTGCAAATGGTCCGTCTCGCCCAACACCAGGTCCGCCAGATACAGGACGCCGCCTTTCCTGAGACCGGAATAAATTTTCTTATACAGCCCCAACTTTTCCTGGCCGCGGCGCAGATGATGCAGCGTCAAAGAAGACACGACCGCATCATAACCGGAAAAATCAAACGCGCGCACGTCGGAGACGACATAACGGATATCGCGGTAACCCCGGAGCTTATTTTTGGCGATCTCAAGCATGTTCTCTGAAAAATCAACGCAGGTGACCAGGGCTTTCGGAAAATGTTCCTTGATCTTTTTGGAGATCGACCCCGTCCCGCAGCCGAGATCCAGTATTTTTCTGGCTTCCATGCGTTTAAAAGGAAGCACCGAGACAAGAGCTTCCAGCATGTCCGCATAGAACGGCACTGACTTGACGACTCTCGCGTCAAACGTATCCGCCTCATCCTGAAAATGTTTCTTCACGCGATCGATCATTCCCTTCTCCTTATTCATGACCTGCTGTCTTCAGGCTGTGCTGGGTCCGCGTCAAAAGATCAAATGTCATGATGCCGTCAATAAACTCTCAACTGAATTTTTCAAGCTGTGGACAAGGACAGCCATGGCGTCATAGTCCAGGGTCGACGGCAGATCAGACCCCTTATGGTAATGCGGATTGCGCAGGAAGGCCGTGTCCGTGACCATGACGGCCGGATACCCGTCTTTCCAGAACGACCAATGGTCCGAGTAATTGGTCCCCGAAAAAGAATCGGGCACGGTCACAGACCGCACGGATATCTTTTTGTATTTTGCGATGCCCCTTTTGATATTCGCCGTCAAAGACACAGACTTAAGATTCCCGACGAGCGCTATAAAATCGGCGCGATTGGGATAAAAATATCCCAGAAAATAGAGATATCTCTGAGAAAACAATCTTTTGGAATAATAGCCGATCGACTCCAATATGACGGCGCCCTTGATCTGGGCCCCTTCGTCTTTCAGGCGCCGCACATAGGCCCGGCTGCCCATGTTCTCCGTCTCAAAAAAAGGCGGCTCTTCATTCACGAAGGCGACGAAAATAAAAGGCAAATCCCTCCCTTTATCATAAAGAAGTTTCGCGAGGGCCAGCATGCCGGCCACGCCGCTGGCATTATCGTCGGCGCCGGGATTGGAATAAGTATCGTAGTGCGCCCCAATGACCAGCGGGACACGGCCCCTGAGATTCAACGGCTTGGCTATGACATTGCTGTAAATCCTGCCCTCCACCGAATAATACTGCATTTCGACGTGATAACCGAACCTTGAAAACTCAGCCGCGATATACTCCTTTGCCCTTTCCAGATTAAGATATGACCCGGCGTTCCTGTCGCCGATATCTTCCGATAAAACACGCACAGTCCTTTCCAGGTATTCACGGGTGCTTTTCTCTGCATCGGTCAAGGCGGGCTTTTTCAAAAATCCGCTCGGCATCCATCCATACCTGCCTAGAAAAAGAACAACAACAACGGCACACAAACGCAAGCCATGTTTTAAGATTCCGTTCATCCTCATATTCCCTGTCCTCTTTCAGCGATGAGCTGCCAACAACGAAAAAAGCTCCAATGACCGGTCCAGGAAAACCCTTAAAGTTTCCGGTTCAAGGCGAACCCCTGAACGGTAAACGATAAGGCCCGGCGCCGCGCGCTCGACGCACAACTGCGGATTGCGCACCAGAAAACTGCGCACGGCCTCATCGAACAAGCCGGATACCG
>Ga0172375_10005189_pt1 | contig 18907 bp, 12 predicted proteins | sample LakKiv1m_FD_114537 | JGI IMG/M metagenome (GOLD analysis project Ga0172375, IMG submission 114537) | Freshwater microbial communities from Kabuno Bay, South-Kivu, Congo - kab_092012_11.1m | ecosystem: Environmental > Aquatic > Freshwater > Lake | place: Democratic Republic of the Congo...
GTGGCCTGGTCGGTTATTTACATGCTTTGGAAGAGGGAATATTTCGACGTGCCTTTTTCCCTTGACATTGCAGCGCGATATGCGATCAAAATCCTGCGGGGGCCGCGCGAAAATCATTTGTGGTTTTTCTATACTTTGATCGGTCTCTATCTCTTTACGCCAATCCTGCGGGTCTTTGTTTCAAAAGCAACCAGGTGTGACCTGGCGTATTTCTGCGGATTATGGTTTCTGGCGACCCCGGTGATGATGGCATTACAGCAGTTCACGCCTCTGCAATTCGGCTTCGAATTGTATTTCGCTGCCGGATACGCGGGTTATTACCTGCTTGGGTATTTGTTGGGGAGGTCGGAGTTTACCCGGGCCCAGTCATGGGGATTTGCGCTCCTGTTTGCATTCATGTGTGTCAGCGACGTTGCCATGATATACCTGAGCAGTGTCATCGACTACCACACCCAGTATTTTGGCGATTATTTGAGCATCAATATCGTTCTGATGTCCGTGTCTGCGTTCGCGTTGTTGAAGCGGGTTTCGGTCGGCGATCGGATAAATGCCCTGCTGGCCCCGCTTGGCAGGGCCAGTTTCGGCATCTATCTAATTCATGTTATTGTATTGGACGCGCTGATGGGCGTTGATGTGTTTGCCGCTTTATCGAGCGCCGGCAACTCACTCTATATGATCCCCCTGCTTGGATTGCTCGTCTTTTTGATTTCCTTTTCGATCGTGTATGTTCTCCAGAAAATCCCATTTCTCCGAATGATCGTTCCATGATGATGTTCAGAGCGCCCATGCGAGCATGAGACCGAATATGGCTATGATCAGCCCAACATGCAAAAACAGATTGCTGGAGGCCAGCCAGCCCGATGGAAAAACAAATTGCACCATCAGGTTGAGCACAATCAGAAGGATGCCCGCAAGAGGGAGCAATCCTTTTCGATGGGCAAGATATTCAGACATGCGGTCCAGGAGTTTCGAGATCATTCTTCCTCCGTCTCTTCGTCCAGTTCATTTGGTTTTACAGCCAATTGCTTTTCTTTGAAATTCCAGGGGGCGAATTGAGCGACAAGGCGTCCCGGCACTCTTCCCTGCATGACCACGCCGCCGCGTTCGTGTTCCACCCGCTCCACCTGGCCGAGTTCATGAAAGAGCGAGATTAAGGCTCCCTGCTGATATGGCAGGCGGACATGGATGGGCTTATAAGACTCGTACAACTCTTCCCTGACCAGGTGCAGGAGATCGGGAATCCCCGTCCCTTTCAGGGCGGAAATGGCCACCGCCCTGGGGTAGTTTACAAGAATCTCGCGCGCGGTCTCCGGATTTCGCAGGCGATCCGCCTTGTTGAGCGCTGTAACTACCGGAATATGTCCCGCATTAATTTCGTCGAGCGTTTCCTGCACAGCCTGGAATTGGTTGAGGGCATTGGGATGGGAAATGTCGACCACGTGCAATAACAGGTCTGCTTCCGCGATCTCCTCCAAGGTGGCATGGAAGGCCGCGACCAGCGTGGTGGGCAGCTTTTGGATGAAGCCGACCGTATCCGTGAAGAGGGCGAGATCGTTGCCGGGCAATTCCACGCGGCGAGTGGTTGGGTCGAGTGTCGCGAATAATTGATTGGCTACAAAGACTTCAGACTTGGCCAGTCTGTTCAACAGCGTGGACTTGCCTGCGTTTGTGTACCCAACCAGCGCAACGGTTGGAACGCGCGAGCGCTTCCGTTGGGCGCGGTATCTCATGCGGTGCGCCTCCACCTTTGCAAGTTCGTTCTTCAAGTGCGCGATGCGCGTGCGGATGGAGCGACGGTCCACTTCCAATTGCGTTTCGCCCGGGCCGCGCAAACCCACGCCTCCGGTAGATCCGGCGCGCCCACCGCCGCCGCCCGCCTGTCGTTCGAGGTGTGACCAGGCGCGGGTGAGGCGCGGCAAATAGTATTCATATTGCGCCAGTTCCACCTGCAGCATCCCCTCGCTGGTGTGCGCGTGCTGGGCAAAAATATCCAGGATGAGTGCAGTGCGATCCAGGACACGCACGTCTTTTCCAAGAGACTTTTCCAGTTCGCGCTGGTGGCGCGGTGAGAGTTCGTCGTCGAAGATTACGACCTCGGCAAGCGTTTCTTCGGCGAGGGCTTTCAGTTCATCCACTTTGCCTGGACCAATGTAGGTTTCCACGTGGGGGCGGTCAAGTTTCTGCGTCAATTCCCCGACCACATCCAGCCCGGCTGTGTCAGACAGGAGAGCCAGTTCGGAAAGTGAATCCTCGAGCGGCAGAAGGTGCTTTTGTCCGTAAATCTCAACCCCGACGAGGAAAGCGCGTTCACGCGGCGGGGTGGTTGGGTGGGGTATTCTTTTCGGCATGGATTTCCGTTTCAGTTTTTTGTTGATTGAGTTCGCCAAATAATTTTGCGATGCGCGGATCGGTTGGCTCGGTGCGCGTTGGGAGCAGGATATGAAAAGTGGACCCGGGAAATTTATGCTCATCACATCCCTCGGATTCGACCCAGATCGAGCCTCCATGCGCTTCAATGATGCCGCGCGTAATTGGAAGTCCCAGCCCCGGGCCGCCGCCCTTGAATTTTGTCCTGCCGCTGGAGTGCAACTCGGTCTGGCCGAGCTGCCCAAATTTTTCGAAGATCAAAGCCTGATGCTCCAGCGAGATGCCGATGCCTGTATCTGTGAAAGTGATCTCGATGAAACCGGGCAGCAGCCGCCCATCGATCGTGATATCGCCTTTGTCCGGTGTGAATTTGATGGCGTTTATCAAAACATTGTACAGGGCCTGGTACAGGCGTTCCGAGTCGGCATAGATCCACATGTCGTTGCCTGCAAATTCATTGATGATCAAATTCTGCTTCCGTTCGGCCAGCGGCTTGCGCACCTCATTCTTTAGAAGGTCGAGCAGGTGGCTGATCCAGATTGGCTGAAAGTTCAATGTGAGCAGGTTGTTATCGATCAGGGAGACATCGATCATATCATCGATGATGCGGCGAAGGCGGGTGATGCCGGTGTTTACGCCTTTAAGCAGGCTGTCTATCTGGCTGTCCCCGGATTGGGGGACCACATCGGCCATCATGGTTGTGTAGCCTTCGATCAGGGTGAGCGGCGTTTTTAACTCATGCGCGGCGACGGAGATGAAGTTGGATTTGCTCCGGTCGAGTTTCTGCAGTTTTTCCTGCACATTCTCCAGGTCGTTGGAGATGTGATCGACGCGGGCCTCCATTTCGTAGCGGGCAACGACTCCCAGGCTGTGTGTGTAGATTGGGATGACCGCGCCCAGCACATCCAGCGCCTGCGATTTCGTAAGGTTTGCCCTCGCAACTTCGATGGTGATGGCGATCATGCGATTCATCACAAAGGAGACATGATAATCGCCTTCGTTCAGGTTGGTTTCCGTGCGGGATCGCGCCCAATCGTAGAGGATGGGGTCCAGCCAGGCAGTATCGCCGCTGGCGACTGCCTGTTCGAGCAGGGCGTAAAAGCGGCTGAGTTGATCCTCGAACCCGGCGCGCACGCCCTCGCCGCGCGCCATTTCGCGTGCCACGCGCTCGATCCAGGGGATGCGGATTTTTTCGATGAGTTCCTGTACGGTCATTTTGGGTTCAGCGTTCCACACCATAAGTTTAAGCCCAGTGCGGCCTTTTGACCATATCGGTTTTATTGACGGTTTTTTGCTGTGACCCAGGCCCAGAGGGTTTCGCCCACGGCTTGCAGGCTGGCGGCGGAAACCTTGTCCGGCGTATCCTGCGTGGTGTGCCAGTAAGCATAGTCGAAATCAATTATATCCACGGATGGAATGCCTGCCTGCAGGAAGGGGGTATGGTCATCCAGCATACTGTGTTTTTCCCGGGCGATAAAAACATCGTCGTGGCCGAGGCTGGCGGCAGTTTCCCAAATCTCAGCCCGCAGGGTTGCGTCCGAATTTCTTTCAAAGTGGATATTCAGGTTTGCGTCGCCAATCATATCCACGATGATGACGGCCTGCGGGCGGACACTTAACTCGCTCGCGAAAGCGCGTGAACCGAGGATCCAGTCCCAGCCCTGGATTTGACCATTGTCCTCCGCATCGAAAAATACCAGCCAGACAGGGACTGTCGTCTCCGGGAGCGTGCGCGCCAGTTCAAGCAGCACCGCCACGCCGGACGCGCCGTCGTTGGCGCCCGGCACCGGCCGTGTCTGTTTGGCGGCATCAGCGTCGTGGTCTGCGAATATGCGCGTATCGTAGTGCGCCCCAAGGATGATTTGAGGCGCGTCGTTGTTTCGCTTTGCGGTGACGTTGAAGATGGGATGTCCCAGCATCTCGGTTTCCTGAATATCCACCATCCAGCCGGCGGATTCCAGTTCGGCGCGCATCCATGTGCGGATTTTTTCATGTCCCTCCGTGCCCGGAATGCGCGGCCCAAAGTCCACCTGGGTTTGGACATCTGCCAGGGCGCGCTGGCCGTCAAACATGGCGGAATCAGTTTCAAGGGTCAGAAACGAAACGATGTACCATGCGGCAACGAGAAGCAAAAGGAGGCCGATAAATGTCAAATACAGGGTGGCGGCGCGTTTAGTCATGTTTATCCGAAAGATAATTTTCGAGGGTGATCATGGCGCGGTCTGCATGGGCTTTGCCGCGTTCGCGTTTTCCGCTTTTGGTTTCCAGGAGAATGGGCGGCAGGATTCCAAAGTTGGCCTTCATTGGCTGAAAGTCTTTTAGGTCTGCGTGTGTGACATAGTGGCATAACGCGCCGAGCATGGTTTCGACTGGCAGGGTCAGGAGCATTTTTTTTTGAAGAAGCCGCGAGGCGTTAAGCCCTGCGAGCAGGCCCGTTCCAATGTTGCCCATATATCCTTCAACGCCTGTGATTTGCCCGGCGAAGAAGAGGTCGTCACGCGAGACGTGCTGCAGGGTGGGACGCAGTAATTTTGGGGAAGCGATGAATGTATTGCGATGCATCTGGCCAAAACGTTCAAATGCGGCATTTTCAAGACCGGGGATCATGCGAAAGACACGCTTCTGCTCCGGGAATTTCAGGTTGGTTTGAAACCCGACAAGGTTATATAAACTGCCTGCAAGATTGTCCTGTCTGAGTTGGATCACTGCATATGGGCGTCTGCCTGTGCGCGGGTCCCGCAGGCCGACGGGCCGCATGGGACCGAAGGCGAGTGAATCCCTGCCGCGCCCGGCGATGATCTCAACCGGCAGACAGCCTTCGAAGAAGTGTCCCGCCTTTACGCCGTTCTGAATGGCCTCTTCAAAGGAGCGTAATTCAATGCGTTCGGCGGATTGCAGGGCCTCGACAAAGTGATAATATTCCTCCCTGGTGAATGGACAGTTGATGTAGTCGCCTTCATCCTGATTGCCGTCATCGTACCGCGACGCGCGAAAGGCGATTTGCATGTCGATTGAATCGGCCGCCACGATGGGTGCGATGGCGTCGAAGAAATAAAGTTGCTCTTCTCCGCTCAAGAGAGCGATGGATTTGGAAAGACGTTCCGATGTGAGGGGGCCGCTCGCGATGATCGTTGGCGTGTCTGGAATTGCCGTGACTTCTTCGCGTATCAGATCGATGTTTGGGTGGTTTTGTATCTTTTCTGTAACGAGATGCGCAAACAGATCACGGTCCACTGCAAGAGCGGCGCCCGCAGGCAGGGCGGCGGCTTCCGCACACTCGAGGAGCATGGAGCCAAGTCGGCGCAACTCATTCTTTAGGACGCCAGATGCGCGGTCGGGCAGGTTCGAGCCAAGCGAGTTCGAGCAAACCAATTCCGCCAAGGCGGCTGTTTGGTGGGCGCCGGTCGGAATGACGGGGCGCATTTCATGGAGCCGGACCCTGTGTCCGTTTTGGGCAGCCTGCCATGCCGCTTCGCTTCCAGAAAGCCCTCCTCCAATTATGGTCAAGTCAGTCATTCAGCCTATTGTACCATTCAGGCCTGCTGTATAATTCACGTCGAAATCGATGCCGAACGAGAATGGTCTGTACGTTCAACTGAAGGAGGCCGCGCAGTTAACCGGCGCAGGCTGGGCCGCGCTGTCTGAACGTGTCGGCGGCCACTGGGTCATGCGCGCTGAATATCGCCTGAACAAAAGCGCCCGAAATCAATTGGTCGCCCTGCTCGAAAAACCATCCATTGATGCCTGGCTGTGCGGCGCCTTGAGCGGAGGACACAGCCGTTCAAGTTCCCTGCCGGACGGGGGTGATCTCGATGCCGGGAAGTTATTTGCGTTTCCAATTACAGGGACTTCGCAGGCGATTCTGGTGGGCGCATACCAATTGACGCCTCTCGCGCAACGAACCTGGAAGTTAATGGCATCTCTCCTTTCCGGGCGGAGTGTCGCTGCAGCCCAATCGCTCCTTCCGAACCTGCAGGCCGACCTTGCATACGATATGCCGACAGCCCTCGACAAGGTTTTGAGCGGCTTTGTGCAGTTGATTCCATGCCAGGGCGCGTGGCTGGCAATTCGGCGCGGCGAATTCCTGGATGTTCAGGCCGAGTGGAATGATCCGAAGAGCAGGGGACTTTCCCTCCTGATTGATTCCAGTCCCATCCTGCGGCGGTTAAATCGTAATCTTGCGGACGTGTCGCTGGAGCGCGGACAGCCAAATTGGGACAATATTCCCGGCGCACAACTAAAGCCGGGAACAAAATCCTGGGTATGTTTTCCTCTTATTATTGGGCAACGCTTGATTGGCGCAGTTGCATTGTGGCGACAGGTTAATTTTACCGCGGCAGAACTCCAGGAACTGCGGGAACTCTCGCCGCGTGTTGCCCCCTCGGTGGACGTTGCTGTCACCTTTTCGGAAATGGCTGGACACCTGCGCAGGCTGGGGATGCTCAACGACTTTGTACTCACCGTCTCATCCGCTCAAAACCTCGACCAGATCGCGCGGCGTGTGTTTGGACTGCTCTCGCGCGCCTTTTCAACGGAATTGATCGCGCTGTACCTGCTTTCGACCGACGGGAGATTGCTTCGTGATTACCGGACTTTGGATGGGAAGATGCATGCCATGAGCGTCGCTTTGACCCATCATCCCATTCAACCCGTTTTGCGGGAGGGGCGTTTGCGCCGGGTTGGGGATGCGGCCTCCAGCGATATTGCGCCAATCCATTCAGAGGCCCGCTCCATGTTGTTTGTCCCTCTAAAATATCGCGGCCAGGTGATTGGAGTCCTGTCCATCGAGAGCCTGAGGCCGGATGCGTTCAGCCAGTACGACGAACACCTGATGGTCGTGATTGCAAGTCATTTGGCGGGCTTGATCGAAAACGGGCGCCTGCGTGAGGAAGCGGAGGGGCGCGCCCGCAGTCTTGGATTAATTCATGAAGTGGTTCAACAGGTCATCGGCCTGACGGATAAATCGGAGGTCGCGCAGATCACTGCAGATCTGCTGGCGCAATATTTCAAATATGAACTGGCCACCGTGCTTCTCCTGGACGATGACCAGAAACCGACCATTCAGGGCTTTGGCGGGACTCATGCAGATACGGTTCGGCGCGCGCTGGCCGGCGGCGGGGTTTCCTTGTCGGAGGGAATTATCGGGCGCGTTTTCAGAACCGGTGAGAGCACGCTGGTCAACGATACCGCGCAGGATCGGGATTACAGGCGGCTCAGGGGTTGGGATGCTGGCGCAGAAATCTGTGTACCGATGAAAGAGGGGGAGAAGATTCTTGGTATTATTGACGCTGAAAGTTCCGGGCACAATGTCTTTTCACACAACGATCTCCTGGCGATTGAATCGCTGGCTGGCATTCTGGTCTCTGTGGTTTCGAATGCAGATCAATACCAAAGGCTGCAGGAGATTGTTCGACAGTTGCGCGCGGCGGAGATCGAGTTGAAGGCGCGCATGGAGGCGCAACAGTCCGCGGAGAGCCGTCTCCTGCAGGCCGCCAAACTTGCTGCAGTGGGTGAAATGGCGGCGGGTATCGCCCACGAGTTGAACAATCCGCTTACGACCGTGACCGGTTTTTCTGAACTGGTACTGGACGAAACTCCCCCGGATGACATTCATCGCGAGGAACTTGAAATGGTCCTGCGTGAGGCCCGCCGCGCGAGCGATGTGGTGCGCCGCCTGTTGGATTTCTCCCGCCAGGGCGAGCGGACTCGCATGCGCGCATCCCTGAACGAGATCGTCGAGGATGTGGTCGCGCTGACAAACCACCTGATACACACCAACAGGGTCGATCTTCTGCTTGACCTTGCGGCTGAATTGCCCTGGGTTTCGATTGACCGCAACCAGATGAAGCAGGTTCTTCTCAACCTGATCCACAACGCGTTGCAGGCCATGCCGTCCGGCGGTACCCTAAACCTTGGAACGTCGATGCAGGCGAAGGATGGGCGTGAGTGGGTTGTCATGGCGGTGAAGGATAGCGGCGTGGGCATTGCATCCGGCGCCAGGGACCGCATCTTTGAGCCGTTCTTTACAACGAAAGGAGATTCGGGCGGTACGGGACTGGGATTGTCCGTCACATATGGAATTGTTTCCGATCACGGTGGAACGATTCAGGTCGAAAGCGAAGTTGGCCGCGGCTCCGTATTCACAGTCTGGCTGCCCATCTAAACATGGACGTTCCCTTTATTCTGGTGGTGGATGACGAACCGGGCATTGCATTATTATGCAAGCGCCTGCTCACGCGGGCCGGATATGCGGTGGAAACCTTCACAAATCCGCGCGAAGCCGTTTCCTACCTTGGACAACATCCGATAGACCTGTTGCTTGTGGATATTCGCATGCCCGAAGTGGATGGTTTCGAAGTGATCGAACATACCCAGCGTTTACAGCCGGATGCCGCCGTACTCATCATGACCGGTCATGGCACGGTGGAGACAGCCATTCGCGCTTTGCGCCAGGGAGTGGATGGACTTATCCTGAAGCCGTTTGGGCAGGGAAGTGAATTGATCGATGCGGTGCGGCAGGCCTTCGCCGACAGCCAGCAGAAACAGGATGCGGCGCGGACGAAAACCCTGCGTCCGCTTTTCAGCGTCACCGAGTCCCTGCTTTCAGAAACGCGGCTGGATCGCCTGCCTGACCTGATTGTCACTGCGATCCGGACGCATATGCGCTGTTCGAACGCAGCATACTATCAGCGGAATCCGGCGACGGGTGCGCTGGAGTTGCTTGCATCACAAGGAACATTATTCCCGGAAGAAAAGGATTCCGCCTTGGGCAGACCCCTCCGGGCTGCAGACGAATCCGGCGCCCCGCTCCTGGTCAACACGAGCGGGCCGGGTGATGTAAAATTACAGGCGCTTCTCGCGGACCTCAAATTGAAATCCGCGATTCTCGTGCCAATCATCCGCCCGAACTTTTCCCTTGTTCTTTACGCGGCCCGCAGCATGGATGAGCCATCTTTTCGGGTGTCAGACCTGGAGATGTTCCAAATCCTGGCGCGTCAGGCGGCGGTTGCCATGGAAAACGCGCGCTTGTATGCTGAACAGGTGGATTATGTCCGCAAGGTGGAGGATTCTCAAAAAGCGCTCCTGCAAGCCGAGAAGATGGCGACTGCCGGGCGCTTGAGCGCGTCCATTGCGCATGAAGTGAATAATCCGCTGCAGGCGGTTCGTAATTGCCTGCACCTGGCTGGTCACGAGGAACTTCCACTTGAAAAACGAAAGGAATACTTTGATCTTGCCCGTACCGAGTTGGAACGCCTGATGATAACCGTCCAGCGAATGCTCGACTTTTACCGCCCCGGTGCAATATCCCAGGAAAAGATCGACCTGGGCGAGGTGCTGAAGTATGTGGTGAGTCTGATGACAAAACAACTCTCCGAAAACAATGTAAAAGTGGAGTGTATTCTGCCGGATAAACTTCCAACAGTGATGGCGGTTGGAAACCAGATGCAGCAGATTTTCATCAATCTCATACTGAATGCGATGGACGCCATGCCGTACGGCGGAATCTTGAAGGTAACAGCCCGTTCGGTAAAAGGCGGGGTGGAATTCATCTTTCATGATAATGGCCCGGGTGTCCCGGTCGGGAAGCAATCCAACATCTTCGAGCCATTTTTCAGCACAAAGGACAGGGGGACGGGGCTGGGGCTTACTGTGAGTTACAATATTGTCACGGCGCACGGCGGATTGTTGGAATTGCTGCCGGATCGCAAACCAGGCGCGTGTTTTCGCTTATTCCTGCCGACAGGAGGCAAACAATGAAATCGAATATTTTGGTGGTGGATGATGAGCCGGTTGCACGTCAATCCATGACGGACATCCTGAAACTCGAAGGCTATCTCGTGGCGTCCGCCCCGAATGGCCAGGCCGCTGTGGAACATGTTCGCACACACCCTGTGGATTTGATGATCGTTGACCTGCGTATGCCTGGCATGGATGGGCTGGAAGTAGTGCAGGTTGTGAACCAGGTGTCGCCGGAAACTGAAATTGTATTGCTGACCGCTTTTGGATCCACGGAGACGGCGATTCAGGCGTTGCGCCTGCGAATTCATGATTATTTGCTTAAACCCGCTTCACCGGTCCAGGTGATAGCAAGCGTGAAGAAGGGCCTGACGCGCCGTGCGGCCCGCCTGAAGGCGCGCAGTGGGTCACCGGATTCCTCGGATCTGGATGAACCGATTGCAGAGTTCACGTTGAAGGATGGTACTGTTGTGGATTTATCGAGGCGGCAAATTCGTCATAAAAATAAGGTTGAGCATCTTACGCCGGCGGAAGGCCGCCTTTTGAGAATACTCATGGAAAACGAGGGCAGGGTCTTTACACATCGCGAACTTGTGTTATTGGTGCCGGGATATGATACATCCCAGCGGGAGGCGCCGGAAATCCTCAGACCGCTCGTGAGCCGCTTGCGCCATAAACTTGACCAGTTTCCTTCGCTTTCAGAACAGGTGGCCAGTGTGCGTGGAACCGGATATGTTTTCGAAGGGGATGAATAACCTGTCTACTCGTAGGGGCCGAAAATATCCTTGGGTAAATCCGGGGAGCGAATCCATGAAAGCCAGCCGGTCTTGCCGCCATGGGGCGCGGGCAGGTTTTTTTCGAAGGTAACGAGGATCAGGCTAAGGCCCAGCCCGACTGCGCCCAGCCATTGAGGCGCGGTCAGGCTTTCGTTCAGCCAAAGATGGCTAAACACAACGGCTATCAACAGTTCTCCCAGTCCCAATATTGCGGTTTGCATACCGCCAATCTTCTTGACCCCGAAAAAGAGCGAAAGACGCGAAAGAAATGTGACCAGGGCGAGGCCGAGAACCGGCTGCCACGGCGCGTCTGAAACCGGCCATTGCCGGTCGAACAGGAAATAGGCAGGCACCACCACCATGCTCATGGCAAGCAGGGTATAAAGCGTTACGGTTGGCGCAGGGGCTTCATAAAGCACGCGCTGATTAATGGGCAGGTGCATTGCATACAGAACAGCCGCCCCAAGCATCATCAGGACGCCGACGGGGTCAACCTTGTTTTCAGGCATGCTTGTGAGCAGGATCACGGCCATGGTCGCAAGGCTGATGCGAAAAAGAGTCAGGCGGGTTGGAGGCTGGTGGTCGAGAATGAGCCAGAGCGCAACAAAGAAGGGATATAGCGAGTAGAGCAGTTGACCGACGCTTGCATCCAGCCTGCCCAGGGCCAGGTAATATAGCAGTGAGCCCAATCCATTGATGACGCCTGCGAACGCGCAGCCAAGCAATCCCACCGGAAAGATGTAAAGGAATTGGCGGTAGAAAAGCACGACAATAATGAGCAGCGCTCCTGCGGCGAGGCTGGTTCGCAAGGCAACCACAGCCAGTGGTGAAAACCCGTGGCTGATTGCCAACTTGCCAAATACCGGGGACAGGCCAAAAAAGATTGCAGAACCAAGCGCGGCCATGATGCCGCTTGTTTGTTTGTTGTGCAAAACCCACCGACCTTTTCGATTGAGAAGCAGGTGAGACGCAGACATCTGCGCCTTATTTGATCAAAGCTTTGACTTCCTCCAGGAATTCGTCGTTGAGAAAATCCCCTTTTTGCATGAGCGACTGGATCTGCCCGCCAAGGCGGGCTTTTTCTTCGGAGGTCAGTTCCTTGGCAGTGGCTACAATGACGGGGATGGCGGCAGTCTCCTGTCTGCCGCGCAGCGCCTCCAGAACTGCAAAGCCATCCATTTCAGGCATCATCAAGTCCAGGATGATCAGGTCTGGCAACTCGCGTTGGATCAGTTCAAGACCCTCGCGGCCATTCGAAGCTTCCAGAATGGTGAAATTGCCCTGTGATTGCAGGATTCGGCGGATGAGGTGGCGCGCTTCCCCGGTATCTTCAATAATTGCCACGCGTGGAAAGCGCTCGGGAGCAACCTGTGTGAGGGCTGAGAGCAATCCTTCCTCGGGAGTTTGCTCACGTGATGGGAACTTGACGTCACGCGACCAGTTGTCGCCAAGGACGGCCTGTTCTGCAGGCATGGTGTGACCGGTGCAGTTTACCACTACCGTGTCGGTGGGTTTGATGACACCTGCGCGAATTAATTTGAACAACCCTGCAAATGCCACGGCCGCGGCAGGCTCGGCGGATATCCCCTCCATTTTCGCAAGAACATGCATCGCGCGGAAGGCCTCTTCGTCAGAAACGCTCTCAAAGACGCCGTGTTTCTCGTCCACGAGCGCGCGCAGTAGTTGGTAGGCGCGGCCGGGACTGCCTGTTGCAAGGGTTTCTATACGCGTTTTGGGAGACACCACAGGTTCCGCGGTCTCCATTCCCTTTTTCCAGCTGTCCACCATGGGCGCGCATCCCTCGGCCTGGATGGGTGCAAATGCCGGAATGCGGTCGATCAATCCCATTTGCTTTAGTTCCCGAAAACCTTTGTGAATGCCAATTGGCCCCATTCCGCCGCTGATGGCCTGCACATACCAGTCCGGTGTGCGCCAGGGGGTGTTCTCGCCCGGCCCTTGTACGGCTGTGATCTGCTCCGCAATCTCGAAGGCGATTGTTTTCATGGCCTCGATGGATGTGATGGTGCGCGCGCCCATATCCTGGTATAACCCGCGCTGGCGCGCAAATTCCTGGGCCACCTGCTTGCATTGATCGTAGGACCCCGTGATTTTGATGACCTGGCTTCCGTACAATGCAATCTCGCGCATTTTTACCGCCGGTACCAGGCTTGTGACAAATGCCCATAATTTCACCCCGGCACGGGCCGCGTAGGCGGAATAGGAAATCGCGACGTTGCCGGTGGACGCCGCCACCATTTCCGTGATACCGGCTTCCTTCAACGCGGCGATTGTGACTGAGGCCTGGCGGTCCTTGAATGAGCCGGTTGGTCCCTGGCGCTCATCCTTGATGAATATATTTGGACATCCCAGCATCATTCCGAGGTTGGTGGCTGGAAGGAGGGGGGAGCCTCCCTCCCCAAGCGCGAGGCTGGGGTTGGGGTTGCGGAGGGGGAGCAAATCCCTATATCGCCAGAGATCAAAGGGCAGTTTTGCGAGTCGATCGAGAAATGTCCTGGCTATGGATTCGTAATCATATTCTGCCTCACGCCATTGGCTGTTGCAGTTCGGACAATTCACGGAAGTCGGGTAATATGGCGCGGTCTTTCCACAGTCAAGACACTTGATGGTAAAGGACACAGTTATATTTACTCCTTGCCAATTTATTTAACCTTTTTCAATGCGTGTTGTATGGTTGTAAACAATTCCTTCTCGTTGAACATGCCCTTTGTCAGCAGGCGTTGTCCAAAGGATTCGAGCTGGTTTTTTTGTTCCGGGGTGATTTCCCCGCCGCTGATGATGATGACAGGAATGTCCCGCAGCCGCCGGTCTGCGCGCATGTATCCCAAAATCTCGAAGCCGTTCAGTTCCGGCATAAAAAGGTCGAGAATCACAGCCTGTGGCGGGTTCGCGGAAATTGCATCCCAGCCCTTCCGCCCTCCATCGAGCAGGATGGGTTTATAACGGCCATCGTCGATAAGCATTTTTCCGATCAACCTCAGGTCATCCGGGTTGTCATCCACAACCAGCACCTCGTGGATCGTTTTGTCGGCGTTGACGATGTCTAGGGCGTTGACAAGGTCCTCTTCAAGAATCGGTTTTACGAGATAACCGGCCGCTCCCAGGCTGAAACCTTTCTCCTGGTCCTCGAGGATACTGCATATGATCACTGGGATGTGGCGTGTGGCTGATTCTGATTTCAGGCTGTTCAACACCTGCCAGCCGTCGATTCCCGGCATCATGATATCCAGCGTAATCGCAAACGGTTTTAACTGGCGCGCTCGTTCCACTGCGCGGGATGGATCTGTAAGCGGGATGACCTGGTAACCCTGAGGCTGCAGGTATCTTTCATAAAGGCCGATCACTTGTGGATCATCGTCAATTGCCAAAATCACCTTTCTGTTCCCAACAACTTCGCCGCCTTCCTTGTCCCGGCGGAATAAAGGCAGTGTAAAAAAGAACGTACTTCCTTTCCCCACTGTGCTATCGATGCCGATGCGTCCGCCGTGCATTTGGATCAGGTGCTGGCTGATGGAAAGCCCAAGTCCGCTTCCACCGGTTCGGCGGGTGGGCGAATCGTCCACTTGTGAAAATGCCTGGAATAGTTTTGCCTGGTCTTCAGGGGCAATTCCAGGGCCGGTATCTGTGACGCCGACCATTAGTTCGGGGTGCCCGGCGGGGCCGTCCTTGACGGCAACCTCGACAGAGATTTCGCCTTCGTCTGTGAATTTGGACGCGTTGGACAGCAGGTTGATCATAACCTGTCGAATTCGGATCGCATCCGCCCGAACCGTTGGCAGGTCCGGTTGAATGTTCCGTTTCAAAGTGATGGGTTTGTCTTTGATCAAACCAGTTACAGTTGAAAGGACGCTGTTCGTGACGTCTGCCATGTTGACTTCGTCGAAGGCCAGTTCCATCTTGCCCGCTTCGATTTTCGAGAGGTCGAGGATGTCGTTGATCAGGCCCAGCAGGTGCTGGCCGGAGTTATAGATTGCGGTCAGGTCCTGCTGTTGCAGTTCCGTGACGGGGCCGTCAATCCCCTTGAGAATCACACGGGAGAAACCGATGATCGAGTTCAGGGGGGTGCGTAACTCGTGGCTCATGTTGGCGAGGAACTGGCTTTTCAACCGGTCAATCTCGCGCATTTCCATCACTGCCTGCTGTGAAAGTTCGAAGGAGCGGGCGTTGTCGATCGCGACCGCGATCTGGTCCGCCAGGGTTTGCAGAACCTCGATGTCCATATCTGTGAATGCATTAACCTGTGTGGATTGAATATCGAGGGCGCCGATGATGCGTGTGCCGATTCGCAGCGGAATGGCGGCTTCTGCCCGCGTCTCTGGCAATAAGGGATTGGGTTTGTGGGTGGGGTTGCCGGCGGTGTCGTTTACCACGATCACATTTCCTTCCGATGTAACCTTGCCCACAATCGATTTGGAGTCCAACGGCAGCCGGTGTTTTTGGCGTTTCATTTCAGCGCCTGCTTCCCCGGTGGCTTCGCGCAGGATGGCGTTGAAGCGCGTTTCCTCCACGACAAAGATGCCTGTATGAGAGAAGCCAAAGCGATCATTGATCAGGTTGACGGTTTGTGTGAAGATTGCATTCAAATCGAGGGTGGATGTTACAAGACGGCCAATTTCCGCCGAAACCCCCAAATATTGATTTTGGCGTTTTAGCGCTTCTTCCGATTTTTTTAGCGCTTCCTCGACTTCGAGTGTTTCCTTGAACAGGCGGGCGTTATCGATGGCAAAGCCAATCTGAATGCCGACGGATCGGGTCAGGTCGATTACACGGTCCGTGATGAGGCCTGGAGTTTGGTTGAAGGTGCAAAGCGTTCCAAGGATGCGGCCTTTTGCTTCCAGCGGCACGCCCAAATACGAATGAATATCGTTTGCAATAAGTCCGGATGCATCGATGGGAGAGCCTTCGCGAAGGTCATTTATTCCAAGCGGTTGGCCTGTCTGGTTTACATAATCACAGAGTGTGCCGGCCATCCCGCTGGTCTGAAATTTGGCAAGGAGGGGGGCGGGCAAGTTGTGATGGGAGACCAGCACAGGCGTTTGCGCGGTTTCATCGTAGAGGGAGATCAATCCGCAGTTGAATTTGATTACGTCCAGTATCTCGAGAAGCAATGTATCCAGAAGCTGGTCCATTTCAAGGGTTTGGCTGGCCGATGATACAATTCTGTTGAGTGAGCTGAGTTCCTCGGCGCGCGCGCGCGTCTCCTCGAACAGGCGGGCGTTTTCAAGGGCGAGGGAGAGTTGATCCGTCACCTGTTTTATCAACAGTTGGTCATTCTTGCTCCAGGTTCGCTGCGATGTTTCATCCAAAACCTGAAGTGTGGCCCAGTTTTGCTCGCCTGTCTGGAAATTTATTGCCAGGCCGGATGCACTCTCATCCTGCTCGACCGGTTCGAAGTCTGCCAGAATCGGCAGCGCGGCGGTGTAACGGCGGGAGGTTGGTTTGGGCGCGGAAGCAGGCAGTGGTTTTGTGCGTGGCAGAGCCGTGGAGTCTGTGGAAGTCGATGTTGGACGGTCCAGGGCGGCGCGCGATGTTTCCGCTCCGGGAAAAGCATCCCGCGTGACCTTATTCTGCCTCGGCTTGGATGGCGCTTCCTCAGGCTGGATGTCCTTGAAGAGTTTATTCAGACGGCTGTCGATTTTTTTCTGTTTCTTTGGCATATTCCATTAACTCCTGGGCAAGGACGCGGTATTGCAGGGCGCCGCGCGCACCGGGCCTGTAGCGTGTGATCGGCAGCCCGGCAATTGGACTTTCGCGTAACTTGGTGTCCACTTCAATGACCGTGTTGAAGACGCCCTCCCCGAAAGTGGAACGCAATTGATCGTGAATATTGCGGTGCGTTCGATTTCGGCGGTCAAGCATGGTGACCAGGATACGATAGGCAAGATTTGGGTTGCTCTCCTCGCGCACGCGGCGGATCAATCCCATCATATTGCGGAGCGCATATGCGGAAAAATATTCCGCCTGTGTGGGGATGAGAAGCAGGTCGGCGGCGCTGAGGGCGTTCAATGTGATTGCCCCGAGGGCCGGCGGGCAATCGAACAGCACATAGTCGTATTTTAGGGGGCTTGTTTCTTCAATCGCGCGGCGCAAAATGCCTGAATAGCCAGTGCGCACAGGCAGGAATTGTTCCGAGGTTTCGATCCGGGAGTTGGATGGGATAAGATCGATATTTTCATCATCTGTACCGCGAACCGCGCTCAATAATGGAGCGGCTTCAATGAGAATATTGCTGGATGTATGCTCCGCTTCCCCAGGCTCAAGACCCAGCGCCAGGGTAAGGTTGGCCTGCGCGTCAAGATCAACAAGCAGGATGCGTTGATCCATTTCCGCGAGAGCGGCTCCCAGGGATAGCGTGGTGGTGGTTTTTGCAACCCCGCCCTTTTCATTCGATACTGCAATTATATGTGTCATGGTTATCCTGCAATCCTTTTTATTCCAGCGGCGGCGAGGATTTTTTCGGAATGATTTCTACACGCGTGGCGCCCAACGCACGTTGCAGTTCCTTCGCGGCGATCCTGAGCATTTCGTCCGGGTTGTTCGTGCCGCGAATTTTTGTCGTGATTTCGGAAACAAGGCTCTCCCGTTTCGCGCGTTCCGACGTTTCTTCGAATAGCCGGGCATTCTCAATGGCAAGTGAGAGGCGCTCGGAAACTGCTTCCGCCAGGTTTACTTCTTCCTGTGTCCAACTGCGGCTTTTTGTGGGAGCTTTAATGTTTAGCACCCCAATCACTTGTCCGCGCAGTTTTACCGGGATTACGATTGTTGCCTCCTCGGTGGTTCCGTCTGCATGGAAAATTGCCCCTGTGCCGCGGTTCATGACTTGTCGAATTTCATCTGAATCCACCGCAGAGGTCAATAGATTTCCGCCTGTCATGGTTTGGCGGTATCCAATGGCGCTGTCCTTCTCCATGCTCGCGCTCCAGCCTTCCTGTACGTACCGGCCGTACAGGGCGTGTGCTTCGCTTAAGGCTTGTTCAGTCTGGCTGATAAGACGGGCGTTTTCAATGGCTGTCGCGATTTGATCGGCCAGGATTCCAAGTGTATGGGCGTCGGTCTCTGTAAAGGCTCCAGGATGATCGCTTTGCACATCCAGGACGCCGGTAATGCGGCCGCGCGAGATGAGCGGCAGGGCCATTTCAGAGCGGGTGGTTGGCAGGTCGGGATTGTTGAAGAAAACGGCATCTGATCCAACATCCAGCGCGATGCGGGGCTCCCCTTTTTTGGCTACATATCCGACGATACCCGTTCCTCCCACTTCCAGCCTGTGGCCGCGTGCAAGCATTCGCTGGCCGCCTTCGCTGTTGGCGGCCTGCAAAATGGCAAATTGATCTGTGTCCTCAACCAGGAAAATGCCGACATGATAGAAACCGAAACGTTCGCTTACCAGCCGGGTAATCAAAGGCAGGAGGGTTCCGAGTTTTTTCTCGCCGGTGATAATGCTGGCAATCTCGCCGATGGTCCCGAGTTCAAGCGCCCGTTTTTCGCTTTGCTGGCGGGCAATTTCAAGGTCAACCGTGCGCTCGGCCACGCGTTGTTCAAGTTCCAATATGGACTGCCTGATCTGTTCCGTCATGAGGTTGAAGGTCTGGGTGAGCGTACCGAGTTCATCCTGTGTCGTAACCGGTACAGTCCATTCGAGGTTCCCGGATGCAACCTGTGCAGCGACCTTATTCATTGCAAGGATTGGGCGTGCAATTTGACGGGCAAGCAGATATGTGGCAAAAGCCAGGATAAATGCAATGGCGATGCCGGTGGCAAGAATGAGGTAGGCCAGCCGCCGGGCGGGTTCAAATGCTTCCTGCTGGCTTACTTCGGCCAGGATGGCAATTTCCGATGTATCCAGCCACCTGTAAACACCGACGACTGGAACCCCGTCATAGTTCACGTAGAGGCCCTTTCCGCTTGCGCCTTTCAGGGCGGAATCGATTCCCTCCGTATGCACACCGCGCGGGAATTCTCTATCTCCAAAACGCGCGGCGGAAACAAAATTGTTCAATCGATCCACCACA
>Ga0172375_10005190_pt1 | contig 18901 bp, 18 predicted proteins | sample LakKiv1m_FD_114537 | JGI IMG/M metagenome (GOLD analysis project Ga0172375, IMG submission 114537) | Freshwater microbial communities from Kabuno Bay, South-Kivu, Congo - kab_092012_11.1m | ecosystem: Environmental > Aquatic > Freshwater > Lake | place: Democratic Republic of the Congo...
CGCTCATCCCTTCGTGCAACGCGTAGAAGCGAGCGCCGGCGGCGATGGACTCGCCATGGTCGGGCTCGAAGAGCTCGGAACCCCACCACGCATCAGGCCTACTCACGGAGCCGACTTGACCTCCGCGCGCCCGATCGAAGACGACTGGAAGCTTCTCGGCCGCCTCCACTTCATCGATCATCCGCATGCGCCCCCCGGTATCGGGGTCGCTCAGGAACGCGGAGCGCGTAGCGTCGAGCCTGACAGCCATCGACCAAGTCGATACTCCGTAACCGAATCGACGGTAGATGCCACCTTCGGACGCCGTGAGCACCAGCATCGACTCGCCACGCGCCACAGCGGCGTCTAGCTGCCGCCGCATGAGCGCGCTGAGGATCCCCCGACGCCGGTGCGTCGGGAGCACGCCGATCCAGGAGACTCCGCCGACCGGTACGTTCGCGCTCCCGGGAACTACGAGGTCGAACGAGTAGATCTTCCCGACGCCTACGATCTCACCTCGGTCGAACGCCGCGAGGGTGCGGTCCAGATCTGCTAGTTCCCACGCGCTCGGCTCCCGCCGCCCCCCGGGGGGCGGCGGGGCGTGGAACGCCCGCCGGCAGGTCTCCGAGAACGCGACGATCTCGTCCGCGCCTACAGGCTTCAGATCCCATTGCATCTGCACTTTCTAGCCGCGAGCGGCGAAGCCGCCACGACGGATTCTCACAGCAAGCGCACCGCGCCACCGCTTCCGAACATTCCCGGCGCACCCGGTGACGACCGCCTCGACGCGATGCGCTCTCCCCCGAACGACGGCCTCAGGGGAGCGAGCTCGGCGGCGGAGACCCGGGCAGGGTGTGCCCGGGCCCGTGACGATCACGCCGCAGATGGACTCTTCGCATTCTCTTGCGTGCTGCGACGCCCGCTTCCGGAGGCGTCGGCTCCCGCAGCTCGGGCGGCATGGAACCCGATCCCCGAGGGGGCGCCCGAGTAGCTTCCGGCTGCTCGCGCTCTGCGGGGCCTCCGGGTCGACGCACAGCACCGAAGTAGCTGAGCCCGGCGAAGAGCAGCACGAGCGCCACCAGAAAGAGGCCCCACCTTCCCTCGCTCGGCAGCGCCACAGCGACGACTCCACCCGCGACCCAGATCATCTGGAAGCGTGTCTCGAATCGCGCGAAGGCGCGACCTCGTGCCGCCTCGTGTGCGTCTCTCTGGAGCAGGCTGTCGAATGCGAGCCGGCCGCACGACGCCCCGGCCGCGATCGACGCCGCTGCGATCGTGAGTGCCGGTCGACCGTACGCACGCGCCGCGAAGATCAGGACCGCGCCAGGTATCAGGAGCGCTCCGGCGAGGATCCGCTCCTCCTGGATCTTGCGTCTCAGGAGCGGGGCGAGCAGCACCCCGAGGCCGTTTCCGAGAGCGCTCGCCGCAACTACGAGTCCGAACATCCACGCGGGCGCGTGCTGGCGCTTGAGCACGAATGCAGCGAAGAACGTCATGAACCCGACTACTCCGCGGAAGAAGCCCATCGCCGTGCCGGCCACGACGATGCTCGGAGCGTGAAGCGTTCGGCGGTCGGTGACGGTCTCAGCGCGGCCGATGTGCTCGGCCGGAAAGATCCTGAGTGCAGCGATCGACGCGACCGCGAAGATCGCAACGCCGAAGCGGAGCACCCACGCACCGCCCGCGACCTTCAAGATGATCGTTGCGGGCAGCGCCGCAGCGAGCCCGGCGAGCACTCCGATCAGTGCGAGTCGCGCGTTGGCGGAGACCAGCTCGGATTCGTCGCCGACGACAGTGGGAACGAGTGCGCTCTTCGCGACGTTCTGGCCCTTCGACGCGACCAAGGCCGCGAAGGTGAGCGGGTAGAGGAGGAAGTCATCGATGTGGTCGGCCATCAACACGCAGAGAACGGCCCTGGCTACTGCTGCAACTGCAATGAGCACCCGCCGGCCACCTCGGGTGCGGTCCAGGAAGGGCCCGAGGACAGGCGCCACTACGGCGAACGGCGCCATCGTGACGAGGAGGTAGAGGAGCACGCGGGGGCGTGCCGCATCCGCTTTGATGGAGAAGAAGAGGGAGTCGGCGAGAGCAATGGTGACGAAGAGATCGCCGCAGACGCCCGTGGCGTGGGCAAGCGCAAGTCGGGCGAACGGTTACGCGGTCGAGTCGAGCTTCTTCGGTTCCGTCTTCGCAGGCTATCTCCGCCAGAAGCCTCCGAACGGCCCGAGACGACCAAGGCCAACCCGCGTACGATGCCCTGGATGAGCCTCGACGAAGGAGCTGCGGCCGGGCGCGGTGGGCGCTACCTCGACCGCGAGCTCTCCTGGCTCGACTTCAACGCGCGCGTACTGGCCCTCGCAGAGGACACGTCTCTACCACTGCTCGAGCGCGTGAAGTTCTGCGCGATCTTCAGCCAGAACCTTGACGAATTCTTCGAGGTGCGCGTTTCGACACTCAGAGAGCAAGTGATCGCAGGCGTGCGCGGGGGAGCTCCCGGCGGGCTCGACGCGGCCGGGCAGCTGAGCGCCATCCGGACGCGAGTCGAGCAGCTAGTCACGCGCCTCGCCGCAGTCTTCACCGACGACATAGTCCCCGCTCTCGAAGGGTGCGGGATACGGTTCGTAGCCTGGGCTGATCTCGACGACGACGACAGAGACCACCTGTCGGCCGTCTTCGAGGCTCAGATCTTTCCGGTGCTCACCCCGCTCGCCGTGGATCCCGCCCACCCTTTTCCCTATATCTCGAACCTCTCGCTGAATCTCGCCGTAGCGGTGCGGAACTCCTCTTCAGGCGAGGAGCGCTTCGCTCGTGTGAAGGTGCCCCCGGTGATCCCGCGCTTCGTCGCGCTTCCCGACAACGTTCGGTTCGTACCTCTCGAGCAAGTCATCGCCGCACATCTCGACTCCCTGTTCCCCGGCATGGAGATCCTCGCCCATCACCCGTTCCGCGTGACCCGCGATGCCGACATCGAGCTCTCGGACGAGTCCGAAGACTTGCTCGCTGCTATGGAGAGCGTGCTGCGGCAGCGTTCACGCTTCGGCCTGGAGATCCGCCTCGAGGTCGATGCGACCATGCCGCCGGCGCTCCTCGAGCTCCTGTGCCGCGAGCTCGAGCTCTCACCCGCCTACGTGTACGTCATCGACGCGCCCCTCGATCTCGGCGGGCTCTGGGACATCTACGCGCTCCGGCGACCTGAGCTCAAGTACCCATCTTGGGTCGGCCGCACTCCCGTCGCTCTCGCCGGCGAAGAGGCGGACTTCTTCCGCGCGCTGCGCGCGGGTGATGTCTTCGTGCACCACCCCTACGACTCGTTCGCCAACTCCATAGAAGCGTTCGTTGCCCAAGCGGCAGCCGACCCCCGTGTGCTCGCCATCAAGCAGACGCTGTACCGAACCGGCGGTGACGAAGCGGGGATCGTCAAGTCGCTGGCAAAGGCCGCACAGGAAGGCAAGCAGGTAGCCACGCTCGTGGAGCTGAAGGCGCGTTTCGACGAGCAGGCGAACATAGAACGGGCCCGCCACCTCGAGGAGGCGGGCGTGCACGTCGTGTACGGATTCGTCGGCCTGAAGACCCACGCGAAGATCCTTCTCGTCGTGCGCCAGGACCCCGACGGACTACGCCGCTACTGCCACGTGGGGACCGGCAACTACAACCCGAAGACGGCCAGTACGTATGAAGACGTCGGGGTGCTCTCTGCCGACCCCGATCTCGGAGCCGACCTGACGGAGCTCTTCAACCACTTGACCGGATACAGCCGGCCCGGCGATTACCACCGCATCATCGTCGCACCTACGCGCCTTCGCTCTGCGCTCCTGGACCTCATCGCAGCGCAATCACGTCCCGGTGGCCGGATCGCCATGAAGATGAACGCTCTCGTCGATCCGGCCACCATCGAAGCCCTCTACGCGGCGTCGGCCGCAGGCGCCGAGATCGACCTCATCGTTCGCGGCATCTGCTGCGCCCTCCCCGGCGTTCCGGGCATGTCGGAGCGCATCCGCATCCGTTCCATCCTCGGCCGCTACCTGGAGCACTCGCGCATCTTCCGGTTCGGTGCGCCGGGCGAGGCCGAGTACCTCATCGGGTCGGCCGACCTCATGCCGCGAAACCTCGACCGCCGTGTCGAAGCCGCGCTGCGGGTGACCGACCCCCGCATTCAGGCACGGCTCGACGAGATCCTCGCAGTCAACCTCTCCGACGACGTCCTCGCGTGGACCCTCACGCCCGGGGGGATGTGGGAGAAGGTGCCCACTGCGAGCGGCGTGGATACCCACAAGCGCCTACAGGAGCTGGCTCTCTCACGAGATCCGGGGCTGGATTGACCGGCGCCACCGAACCCACAGGCACGCCCGTGCTCGCTGCCGGAGGCGTCGTAACGAGGGAGCGTCCCGGCGGCACCGAGGTGCTGATCGTGCACCGCCCGCGCTACGACGACTGGAGCATCCCGAAGGGCAAGCTCGACATCGGCGAGTCCGACGAAGATGCTGCGCTGCGCGAAGTGAGCGAGGAGACCGGCGTGCTGGGAGCGCTGGTGAGGGAGCTGGCGACGATCCGCTACGACGACCATCGAGGACGCCCGAAGCGTGTGCGGTACTGGCAGATGCGGGTGGTCGAGGAGCACCGGATCGGCCCGACGGAGGAAGTCGACGAGGCTCGCTGGGTTCCGATCGGCGAGGCTCCCGCTCTGCTCTCCTACGAGCACGACAAAGAGCTCCTCGACCTGCTCGTCGCCCCGTGACTCTCTACCTGCTCCGGCACGCGATGGCGGCCTCACGGTCATCCTGGCCGGCACGCGATCAGCTCCGCCCGCTCTCGGAGCTGGGGCGCAGGCAGGCCGATGCCCTGGCTGAGCGCCTGGCCGGCATCCCCTTGGGTCACATCATCAGCAGCCCGTACGCCAGGTGCACCGAGACCGTCACGCCACTGTCGAAACGGTGCGGGCTCGCTGTCGAGGTGTCGGCGACACTCGCAGAAGGGGCCCCGCCGGCCGGTGTGCTCGGCCTGATAGGCGGCGTGGCCGGGTGCGACGCGTTGCTGTGCAGTCACGGCGACGTCATACCCGCTCTCCTCGAGCACTACGCGTCGCTCGGTGTCGACCTCGGTCCCGAACCGGAGTGCACGAAGGCTTCGGTGTGGGTGATCGAGACCGACGGTTCGCGAGTCGTGACCGCCCGCTACCTGGCACCGCCCCACTGCTGACGCCCACTGGGCCGGCAGCGGGATCAGCCACCCGCGAAGACGCCCGAGGCGCGAGCACACCAGGCCGATCCCGAACGTAGACTGCCGTGTAACGCGCGGTCTCCCCGTGCCCCGCGAGAGGAGAAACATGGCTATCGAAGTCGGCCAGGAAGCCCCTGACTTCAATCTCAGGAGCCACAACGGCAACGAGGTGCGGCTCTCCGAATTCCGGGGCAAGCAGAACGTGGTGGTGGTCTTCTACCCGTTCACCTTCACAGGTGTCTGCCAAGGCGAGCTCTGCAGCCTGCGCGACAATCCAGGCGCGTTCGACACCGCCGAAGCGCAGGTGCTCGCGATCTCGTGCGACTCGACGTTTGCGCAGTCGGAGTGGGCAACACAGCAGGGGTACCACTTCCCACTCCTCAGCGACTTCTGGCCGCACGGGGCGGTCTCCACCGCCTACGGGGTCTTCGACGACAAGCTCGGCTGCGCGACCCGCGCGACTTTCGTGATCGACAAGCAAGGAATGGTGACCGACGTCCTATCGTCACCCAACCTGGGAACCCCCAGGGAGAAGGCGGCGTACGACGCCGCTCTCGCCAAGCTCGCGTGAAGTGGGAGGCATCGATGGTGCGATTCTCAGAGCTGATGGGGGCAGACGAGAGCCCCGAAGAGGGGCAGACGAAGATCGCTCGAGCCCCCTCAGGGGCGCAGCCTGAAGACGCAGGTGAGATTGCCGGGGGTACCTCCTCGCGCTCGGCGACCCCGGCGGCCGATCCACCTGCTCCTACGCTCCCTCCCGATGCCGGCGCCCCGACGGCCGCGAAGGGACCCGCAGCATCTGCTGCCGCGGCGGATCTCGCTCCTGCCCACGACGCGCCGGCGACTTCATCGGACGCCGCACGGGCAAGCCTCGACGACGACCTTCTCCCTCGCCGAAGGCGTCGCCGCTGAGCGTCCCGGGCGCGGCGATTCTCCCTACGGCCGCTCGTACCGATAGCCGACGCCTCGCACCGTGACGATGCAGCTCGGGTTGGCCGGATCCGGCTCAACCTTCGAGCGGAGACGCTTCACGTGCACGTCGAGCGTCTTCGTGTCGCCGTAGTAGTTCGGCCCCCACACCCGGTCGATGATGACATCTCGCGTGAGAACCCTTCCGGCGTTCACGAGAAGCAGCTCCAACAGCTCGAACTCCTTGAGCGGTAGCGAGACCGCGTCGCCGCGAACGAAGACCTCGTGGCGCGCGGTGTCCACACGCACACCACCCACCTCGATCAGGTCGCGGCGCTCTGCGGTCCGAGGCGCAGAGACCGGTGTGCGGCGCAGAGCGGCCCGGACGCGAGCGACCAGCTCGCGCAGGCGGAACGGCTTCGTGACGTAGTCGTCGGCGCCGACCTCGAGGCCGACCACTGCGTCGATCTCGCCCGTTCTCGCCGTGACCATGATTATGGGTACGCGAGAACGCGCACGGATCTCACGGCAGACGTCGATTCCGGAGATGTTGGGGAGCATGACGTCCAGCAGGACTACAGCGGGATGCGCCGCCTCGAACACCTCCAGAGCCTCGATTCCGTCCGCGGCGGTGACGACCGAGAAGCCCTCACTCTCCAGGGCGACGCTCAGGGCGTCGCGGTACGACTGCTCGTCGTCCACGACGAGCACCAGAGGTGGGTCGGCCATCAGGCTCCTTCCCCAGGGTCGGCAGCCACGACAGGGAGCACTATGCGGAACGTGGATCCCTCGCCCTCTCGCGACTCCACCGTCACCTCTCCACCGTGCGCACGCGCGACGTGCCGCACTATCGAGAGCCCCAGACCGGTCCCGCCGCTGTCACGACTGCGCGCCCGGTCGACGCGGTAGAACCTCTCGAAGATCCTCTCCAGGTGCCGACGGGGAATTCCAATTCCCTCGTCGCTCACGGTCAGCACTACGCGCCCATCATCCTCGCACGCCGACACCGCGACTCGCGAGCCTCGCTCGGAGTACTTGACGGCGTTCTCGACGAGGTTCACGAGCGCGCCTACGAGCTGCCTGCGGTCCCCTGCCACGGCGAGGCCCGGCACCGGGCTCGCAAACTCGAGGGGCGTGCCGGCGGCCTCGGCAACTGCGCACACGCGCTCAGCGGCCTCCGAGAGGATCTCAGCCACCTGATGCCGTTCGCGGACCGGCGTCTCCACGGCTTCTATGGCGCTCAGGTCGAGCAGATCGTCGACGATCCTGCCGAGGCGCTCGGCCTCCTGCACTACGCGTCCGGCGAGTCGTTCCGTCGCCGCGGGGTCTCCTGCGGCCAGGATCGTCTCGCCGAGGAGAGCGATCGCTCCGATGGGGGTGCGCAGCTCGTGGCTGACATTTGCCACGAAGTCGCGCCGCACGGTGTCGACGCGATGCGCGCCGGAGACGTCCTCGACGACGACAACCGCGCCCAGAACCTTCTCGCCGTCTCTCAGCGGGCGGGCGCGCAGGAAGAGGTCCAGCCGAGGCGGACCGTAGAAGCCGAGCTCGCGGTCCGTCGCATCGCCTCCCCTCGCCACCTCGAGCGCCGACCGCACGGCGTCGGAGAGCAGGACACCCGACGACGTCTGCGCGCTCAGCGCCACAGCAGCGCGGTTCTGCAGCAGGATCTCCCCGCTCGGTCCCGCTACCACGACTGCTTCCGCGAGGCTGTCGAGCGCCTCCCGTAGCAGCGCTCCTTGTTCGCCGGCCTCCGCCAGGCGGTCGAGGATCCCGGCAGCGGCCAGCTCCAGCTCGCCGGTTGCCGCGGCCGCGCTCGCACCCTGCTCCACGCAGACCCCCAGACCTTCGGCTATCGCCCGCATCCTCTCCGAATCGCGCCTGCGCTCCCGCCACACGGCGGATGCCCCCACTGTGGCGCCCACCAGGCCGGCGGCTGCCAGCGCCGATACCGCCCAGGGCACCTCGATGCTCACCGGCATCCAGGCTCTGCCGCGGGCCGACGAACGGCCCGAGTTGAGTCGGAGCGCCACGTCGGTGAGACTTCACCGGGCTCGTCCGACTCGGAGGTTCGATGGTGCGATTTCGACTGGTGCCGCGCGACGAGGGGTTCTTCCCCCTCTTCGACGCCGCGGCGGAGAACGTCGCAGAGTGCGCCCGGCGCCTGCGGTCGGCCATCGGCGACCTCGTCGACCTCGAGAACAAGCGCGAGCTCGTAGCCGAGTGCGAGAAGCGGGGAGACGAGATCACGAGAACGATTCTCCATCGTCTCAACTCCTCGTTCGTCACGCCGTTCGACCGGGAGGACATCCACGCCCTCACCGAGATGATCGACGACGTCGTCGACGACATGCAGGCCGCGTGCGACCTGCTGGTCCTCCACAACGTCAGCTCGCCGCTCCCCGAGATCGGTGAGATGGGCGACATCCTCGTTCGTGCCGCCGAGGCGACCGTGTCGCTGATCTCCAAGCTGCCTCGCCTGCGCGGCCTCGAATCCGACCACGATGCGATCGACGAGCTCGAGAGCTCTGCCGACCACGTCTACCGAGGCTGCGTCGCTCACCTGTTCTCCGGTGACTACGACGCTATCGAGGTGTTGAAGTGGAAAGATGTCGTAGAGTCGATCGAAGCATCTGTCAACTCCATCGAGCACATCTCCGACATCGTCGAGAGCATCGCGCTCAAGCACGCCTGACGAGACCGTGGAGACCTTCGCACTCGTCTTCGTCGTAGCGGTCGCGCTCGGCTTCGACTTCGTAAACGGCTTCCACGACTCCGCGAACTCGATCGCCACCGTCGTCTCGACGCGCGTGCTCTCACCCCGCCTCGCAGTCCTGTGGGCCGCCGTCTTCAACTTCGTGGCATTCCTCGTCTTCGGAACCGCAGTGGCGAGCACCATTGCCAAGGACGTCGTGACACAGGAGGTTCTCTCGATCGGCGTCATCTTCGCAGGCCTCATCGGCGCCATCGCGTGGAACCTGATCACGTTCTGGTTCGGCCTGCCCAGCTCGTCTTCGCACGCTCTCGTAGGGGGAATGGCCGGCGCCGCTGTGGCCAAGGGCGGCGGGCACGTGCTGCTGCTCACGGGTCTGCGCAAGATCGGGGTCTTCATCGTGCTGGCGCCGCTCATCGGCGTCGCGCTCGGGTTCATCCTCATGATCGTCACGCTCTGGTCGGCGCATCGCACCAAGAAGGTCGAGCGGCTCAATCGCAGGTTCCGCCACGCGCAATTGGTATCGGCAGCCGCGTACAGTCTCGGACATGGTGCCAACGACGCCCAGAAGACGATGGGGATCATCTTGGCACTGCTGATCGCCGGCGGCCATGTGAGACCAACCGGCGAGGTTCCACTCTGGGTAGTGCTCTGCGCACACAGCGCCATCGCTCTCGGTACTCTCACCGGGGGTTGGCGCATCGTCAAGACGATGGGCTCGAAGATCACGCGGCTGCAGCCAGTGGGCGGCGTCTGTGCCGAGACGGCCGGAGCGGTCACCCTCTTCGCCGCCTCGCACGCAGGCATCCCCGTCTCCACCACCCACACGATCGCCGGGTCGATCGTGGGAGTCGGATCTGCCCGCCGGCTCTCTGCTGTTCGCTGGGAAGTAGCCGGAAGGGTGGTGTGGGCTTGGATCCTCACCATCCCCGCAGCGGCCGCAGTTGCTGCAGCAACGTACGGGCTAGTGGCGGCCTTGTGATGGACCGCAGAGCGATCTTCTTCCTCGCTGCGGCAGCGATGAGTGCGGCCCTGTGGCCTCTCGCAACTCCCGACAAGCGCTGGGTGAACGTGTGGCTCTCGGTCACCTACGTAGTTCTCGCGCTCGCGTCGTTCGCGGACTTCGTCTCGCTCCACCGGCCGGCGAAGGGTGCAGCCAAGCGATCCGACGATACCGCTTGATGGACCCCCCGCTGTAGCCGCCACTATCAGATTGCGGCTGCGAGTCATCACCCGAAGCGGCCGGTGATGTACCCCTCGGTCCGCTGGTCCGACGGGTTGGTGAAGAGGCGCTCCGTGTTGTCGAACTCGACGAGGTGCCCCACTCGCGCGCCGCTCTCGTCGACCTCGGTGGTGAGGAACGCCGTCATGTCGGAGACACGCGCAGCCTGCTGCATGTTGTGCGTGACGATCACAATCGTGTAGTCGCGCTTCAGCTCGGTCATCAGGTCTTCGATGCGCGCTGTTGCGAGCGGATCGAGCGCCGAGCACGGTTCGTCCATGAGGATCACGTCGGGCTCCACGGCCAGGCATCGCGCGATGCAGAGCCGCTGCTGCTGACCACCCGAGAGCGCGAACGCGCTCTTCCGCAGCTTGTCCTTCACCTCGTCCCACAGGGCGGCGCGCACCAGGGCGCGCTCCACCACATCGTCGAGGCCGTCGCGACGCCCCGTGACCCGGGGCCCGAAGGCGACGTTGTCGTAGATCGATTTCGGGAACGGGTTAGGTTTCTGGAACACCATGCCGATCCGGCGACGGACCTCGACCGAGTCCACCCGGGCGCCGTAGAGGTCCTCACCGTGGTAGAGCACGTCGCCGGAGACCTTCGCGCCCGGGACCAGGTCGTTCATGCGGTTGAGACAGCGCAGGAAGGTGCTCTTCCCGCACCCCGACGGGCCGATCAGTGCCGTGATGCGACGCTCCGGTATTTCGAGGTCGATACCCTCGATCGCCGGGACAGCCGAGTAGTTCACAGCGAGGCCGCCGACCTCGAACACCGGCATCACGGCACCCTCCGCGGGTGTACTGCTCGCACGTGAAGGCGTTGCCACGTTGACGACGGTACTCGGCATCTTCTCCTCATCCCGTGCAGGAAAACCGGCGGAGCACGCAATCCCCCTCGCGCAGAATCGCCTTGCTGGACCGGCATCGCCGACAGCAGCACTGCCGACCATCGCAGCGTATGGCGCGGCGATGGCCCGCACGCGATCGGCAGGTGACCGGTACCTGAACACGCGGTGAACACTCGGCTGAAGCGGCATCGCGACCGACGCGTCCACCGAAGACCTGCGAGTATGCGAGTGCTTCCAGGGCCCGGGAGGGACGCGTGACCGACACCCGCCGTTCGTACGACGAACAGCTTCATGAGATCCGTGGCGACGTGGTAAAGCTCGCGGCTCGAATCTGCGAGCAGGTCGGCGCAGCGACTGCGTCGCTGCTCGAACGCGACCTAGCGGCGGTGGACAGGGTCTACGCGGACCGCGTCGAGATAGTCGAGATAGGAAGCGCACTGGAACAGCGGGCGTATCAGCTGCTCGCACTGCAGCAACCGATGGCGGCCGACCTGCGAGCTCTCCTGGCAGTTCTGAGGATCCTGCACGAGATCGAGCTCACCTCCGGGTTGATGAGAAACGTCGCGCGTGCGACACGGCGGCTCTACCCGCACGAGCTCCCGCCGAAGGTGAGCGGGATCATCGAGCGCATGGGCACCCAGGCGACTACCCAGCTCCGCCTGGCGATCGACGCTTTCGCCGAGTCCGACGCGGCGTTGGCATCGGCACTGCCCGACATGGATGACGTCATGGACGACCTGCAGAAGGACCTCTTCCGGGCGATCTTCGCTCTGGGCGCTCCCGACGAGTCTGCTCTGCAGCGAGCCGTGCAGATCACCTTCGTCGGGCGTGACTACGAGCGCGCCGCCGACCACGCCGTCACCATCGGCAAGTGGGTCGGGTTCATGGTCACCGGCGCCATGCCCGGCAGCGAGTCCGCCGACCAGACGTCCTGACCCCCACCACCTCGCGAAGATCGTGGGACGAGCACTTCCGCCGCGGGCAACCAAGACCGCACAGCAGGTAGGCAACAGTCTCCGAGCGCCTACGGGTCCGACTATCCGCTCCGCATCGTCACGCCGGCGCGCGCTGAAGGTGCCACGGCTCTGATCTTCGGCGACTCAGGCACCACGCGCCGGCAGGACATTGGGCACACCCGCCTCGATCAGCATGGAGCGCGCACGCCCCCGGAACTCCGCCCGGACGTCGCGGGTAGGCGGGCGACACCGGCTCGAGCCCAAGCCGACGAGCTCCATGCAGAGCTTGTCGAGGTAGCCGTCGCCACTTGTGTAGCGCTCCATCTCCGACCACAGCTCCATGAATGGCATGGCCACGCGGACCAGCTCGGCCTGGGCGGCCCTGAAGTCGCCTGCTTCGAGGAGATCGAGGATCCGCACTCCCCACGCCGGCCAGTAGTTGCACACGTGCACCTCGATCCCGCGTGCGCCGAGCAGATAACTGGTCACGAACCGCATCTGGTTGTCGATGATCGAGAAGTCGCTCGCGAAACGGCTCAGCACCTGCTCGAACTCCATGAATCCGAGATCGGGCATCGACCACTTGAGCCCTACCACGTTCGGCAGGTCGCGCATGCGCATGATGAGGTCACCCGACACGGCGAGACTCGTCCAGTAGGTGTTGTAGACGATGATGCCGATCGGAACGTCGGCGATCGCCGCGACATGCTCGAAGAAGTCGTCTTCCGTATGCGCGAAGTAGAAGGGCGGCGACACCTGGACATACTCGGCGCCGAGCTCGGCGGCTGCGACGGCAATGCGCACGAGCTCGGCAGTGCTCGTAGTCTGCCCACCGACGGCAACCGGCACGCGACCACCTGCGCTGCGAACGACCGTGCCCGCTACCGCGACGCGCTCGTCGAACGTCATCGTCGAGAAGTCGCCGGCAGCACCACCGGAGAGAAGTACACCCGTCCCCTCTGCTATTCCCCCATCGATGACGAAGCGCACGTGCTCACCGATCGCGTCGTGGTCGATGGTGATCTCCGGGTCGTCGCGAAACAGAGTCGGGATCGTGACATAGCAGCCACGCAGGCGATCTCGAGCGACAATCCGGTCAGATGTGCTGTAGACGCTCATGGATCGACCTCCTCGATGGTGAATGCCGTGCCCTGGATGCAGGTGATGCCGTCATCGCCCTCCGCGTAGTAGACGCAGAACAGCGCACCCGGCGCGTATTCGATCACCGATGGGTAACCGAGATGCATTCCGAAGAACGAGTCGCGCAAGTGATCGCGAATTACGAACTCCTCCGACCACGTTCGCCCATGGTCGGAGCTCAGTGACCCGCGGATCCCGGCGGGCTCCTTTCTGCGGCCATACACCATCAGCAGGCGTTCATCGGCGAGCCGAATCACGTGCTGCGGATAGCCCCATAGCTCGAGTGCTCGCGGCATCATCCAGGTGATCCCGCCGTCGCGTGACTCGCTCACATGCGCGCAGCCGGTCATCTCCTCTCGCGAGAACACGAGCACCGTACCGTCGGAGCACTCGACTGCCCCCGGTTCGGAGAAGAGCTTCCCGGCCTCGCGTGCTACTTCTACCGGCGGAGTCCACGAGAGTCCGCCGTCGTACGAACGCAACGCGATCGAAGCCCCTGATGGGTCGTGGTCGTGGCTGCCCAGCGTCATCAGGAGCTCACCATTGCTCAGCTCGATCACACCGCGCGGGCTGAAGGCGGCCTGGTAGGGCGTTATGTCGAGGGCAATCGGCTCCTCCCATGTAGCTCCACGGTCGGTGCTCCGGTGCACGAACGCACCACCGTCGGCGCGCGCGTACGGCCATGGGTGGCGGCGCCAGTCATCTTCGGTGAGCGCTGGAACCCACTGGAACTTCGTGGTGTCGAGCACGAAGATCTCGTCACCGTCGTCGGCTCGTCGGCGCGCGGTTTCCAGGGGGTACCACCTGAATCGCCACTGATCGAGCAACACCGGCCCCGCCATGATCTGAGCAATTCCAGGAGTCTCCACCCCGAACCAGTCGTAGCCGGGCGCAACCCTGGGATCCTCCCAGCTGCGACCGCGGTCACGTGAACGCGTGATGAGATTCACGAACTGGGGGTCGTTGGGCGGATGCATGATCGGGAACGGCCGTTGGGTGCCGGCCGCGAATGCAACGAGCCACTCCCCGTTGTCGAGACACGTGATGCACGGGTGAGACCAGTACGAGTGCGGGTCGGACATGACGATCTGATGACGCACGAGCGCAGATGCTAGCGACAGTCGGCCGCTTCACCATCGGAGGTCCCACGAGATCCGCCGCGAGATCCCGACGCCGAGGAGAAGGACTTCCTGCCGGCTGCATGCATTCAGCTCGCCTTGCGCGATCACCAGCGCTTGCCGAACTTGTTCCGCACCCAGATCGCAGCGCCGTTCATCACGAGCAGCATCAAGAGCAGCATCACGATCGTCGCTGCGGCGAGAACGTGGAACTCGGCCTGCGGGCGGCTCACCCAGTTGAAGATCTGCACAGGCAACACGGTGAACGCACTGTCGAGGCCAGATGGGTTGAACGTCAGGAATGTGAGCGCGCCGACCATCAGCAGGGGCGCCGCCTCACCGATAGCCCGCGAGAGCGCCAGGATGACGCCGGTCGCGATGCCCGGAACCGCAGCCGGAAGAACTTGGCGGCTCACGGTCTGCAGCTGCGTAGCACCTAGGGCCAGAGCTCCGTCGCGGATCGACTGCGGCACCGCACGCAGCGCCTCACGCGATGCGATGATCACCGTCGGAAGCACCAGCAGCGACAGGATCACCGCTGCGGCGAGCACCACACGGCCGAGCGACATCGGCCCGCGAACTACGAAGGCCAGCCCGAGGATCCCGTAGACGATCGAGGGCACAGCGGCGAGGTTCTGGATGTTCACTTCCACGAGGCGGTTGTACCAGCGGTCACTCGGTGCCAGCTCCTCCAGGTACAACGCGGCGGAGACGCCAATCGGCACCGTGAGCAGCGCCGTTGCCGCGATGACCCACATGGTGCCGAAGAACGCCGAGCGCGCCCCGGCCAGCTCGGGTCGCGGTGAAGGGAACCGACGCCACAGGTCTTCGCCGAAGCGGGCACGGCCGTCGAGAACGACGCTGACGAGCAGCGCAGCGAGCGCGACGAGCCCGACGCCGAGGCAGAGCAGGAGGACCACTCGGAACGCCGTCTCGCGCGCTCGCTTCGCTGCGGGTGCCCCGCCGACAAGCGTCGTATCGGAGACCGGCCGCGCTGTCATTCGTAGATCTCCCGGAAGCGGCGAACGATGCGGATGCTCACGAGGTTCATCACGAAGGTCGCAACGAACAGCAGCGATCCGACGGCGAAGATCGTCTTGTAGCCGGTACTGCCGGTGGGCTGGTCGCCGATACCCGCAGCTCCGATGAAGGCGGTCATCGTCTGCATGGCCTCACCCGGGTTGAACGCGAGGTTCGGCTGCCCACCTGCGGCGATGAGCACGATCATGGTCTCGCCTACGGCGCGAGAGATTGCGAGCACGAATGAGGCAACGATGCCCGAAAGGGCGGCGGGAACGACGACACGCGCGGCAACCTGGCGTCGTGTGCTGCCGAGCGCGTAAGCGCCCTCTCTGAGGCCGCCGGGCACGGCTTCCATCGCGTCCTCGGAGAGCGATCCCACTGTCGGGATGATCATCACACCCATCACCAGACCGGCCGAGAGTGCGCTGAAGGTTCCCGGCCGGTCGCCGAATGGCCAGAGGCGCTGAACGATCGGGCCGACGACTTCGAGAGCGAAGTACCCGTACACGACGGTCGGTATGCCGGCGAGGAGCTCGAGCGCCGGCTTGATCACATGGCGGGTGTGCGTCCGCGCGTACTCGCTCAGGTAGATCGCGGATCCGAGGCCGACGGGCACGCAGACGACGAGGGCGCACGCCGTGGTGACCATCGTCCCGGTCACGAGCGGAAGAACACCGAATCGAGGGTTCGCGAACAGCGGCGACCACTTGGTACCGGTAAGGAACTCGCCGATGCTCACCTTGCCGAAGAAATCGATTGTCGGGGGAACCAGCGCGAGGACGATCGCCATCGTCGTCAGCACCGAGATCGCCGCGCAGAGGAACAAGCCGAATACGACGGCACGTTCGCCGTAGCGCGGATGCCTTGCCCCCAGACTGCCGCGAGTCGGCAGGCCCGAGGGCACGACGGCCGTCATGTTCACGGCCGCGGGGCCGCGTGACGGCAGCTCGAGCGCCGGCTCAAGGCTTTGCCAGGCCGTCTACGGTCTTGGTCGCGGCCTGCTGCTGCTCCGGGGTCATCTGAACGAAGAGCGCCTCGTCTGCGATCTTCGCCGAGTTCTCGATGAAGTACTTCACGAAGGCAATGCCTTCCGGCCGCCTCAGCAGATCCGCGCTCGGATAGATGAACAGCGGCCGCGAGAGCGGCGCGTAGTCGCCCGACTGCACCGTCGCACTCGACGGCGCAATGCAACCGCTGCCGCCGTCTACCTCGACCCCGGTGAGCTCGTCGGAGTTCTCCAGCAGGTACGACAGGCCGAAGTAGCCAAGACCGCCCTTCGATCCGCTCACACCGGTGACGACCACGTTGTCATCCTCGGTGGCGGTGTAGTCGGTGCGACTCGCGCCCTCCTCACCATTGATCGCGCCCGTGAAGTAGTCGAACGTGCCGGAGTCGGTGCCGGGACCGAAGAGATCGATCGGCTCGTCGGGAAAGGATGGGTCCACCTGGTTCCATCGAGTGACCTTGCCCTCGGCAGCCGGCTCCCAGATCGCCTTCAGCTGATCGACCGAGAGGCACTTGGCCCAGGTGTTGTCCCTGTTGACGACCAACGCGATTCCGTCGTTGGCTACCTGCACGTCTGCGTGCTCGACACCGTTCTTCTCGCAGGTCGCGGCCTCTTCGGGCTTGATCGGGCGGGAGGCGTCGCTGATGTCGGTCTCACCGGCGCAGAACTTCTCGAACCCTCCTCCGGTGCCCGAGGTGCCGACGGTGATCCGGACTCCCTGGTTCTCCGCCATGAAGTCGGCGGCCGCGACCTCTGCCATCGGAGCGACCGTGCTGGAACCGTCGACCGTGATCGAACCGGCCAGCGCGGCACCGGAGGAACCGGAGGTGGATCCGGATCCTCCCGGATCATCCGTCTTCTCGCCGCAGGCCACGGCGAAGGCCACGAGGGCAAGTGGTACGGCCACGAGCCGCAAGGCGGCGTGGGTGCTTCGAGACATTCGGTTCGCTCCTCCTGCTCAGGTTGCACCTCGGGCGCCCGACCGGGCGACACGATGCATTGAGGATCAACCTAGAGGGAGAAGATGAACCCCCATTCCCGGTAGGGTGTACAGGAGGTGAACTCCTAGCGAAGGTGGAGTGCGCGGCACGACACTCGACGGCCCTCCACTCGCCTGAAAGCGCCCGTGCCGCCGCTAGGCGTCGCCTTCGTCGTAGCCGAGGTCCCATTCGAGGATGAGGTGCTCGCGTTCGGCGTCGCGTCCAACTCGCTCACGGTTTCGGCGGCACTGGGGATCGTGCGGCGGAAGGAGCTGCAGCCGAGCCATGGCCCGCTGGCGGAACTCGTCGATGGTGCGTATGTCGCCGTACACCCGCACGACATCCCAGTGCGGGGAGACAGGACCGAGGTAGACAATCCTCACGTGCCCCTGCGGCGGGATCTCCTCGAGCTCCTCGGTTTCCATCTCGGCTCCTCGATTTCCGGGCGGTCCCTGATCCTCCGGGAGTTCCCGGCGCACAGAGGCTAACCGCCTTGCCGGCGCGCAGTCGGAGCAGAGCTGCTACATCTGCGCGGGGCGCACGGTCAGCACGACGTCGAAAGAGCGGGTGGCACCCTTCCGCACGATCTCGACCCTGATCTTCTCGCCCGGCTCGTGGCGCCGGACTTCGCGCGCGACGTCGTCGCTCGTGGTGATCGCTCTACCGTCGATCTCCACTATGACGTCGCCGACCTCGATCCCGGCGTCTCCCGCCGGCGCCCCGGGAGTCGTCTCCATGACAAGCGCACCGTGATCGACGCCGAGGTCGCGGGCTGCAGCTTCGTCCGTGGTGAGCGTCTTCGTGCCGACCCCGAGGAAGGCCACCTGCGCATCGCGGCCGGCACCGAGGTCCTCGATGATCGACTTGGCACCGGAGATCGAGATCGCGAACCCGACGTTGTTCGACGCGGCGGGATTGGCAATCGCGGTGTTGATGCCGACAACGTGCCCTTCGGCGTCGACGAGAGGACCGCCGGAGTTGCCGGGGTTGATCGCCGCGTCGGTCTGGATCATGTTCGGGAGGAGCGTACGGGCGTCGGTCTCGATCGAGCGCTCGAGCGCCGAGACGATGCCGCTCGTCACGCTCGGCCCGCCTTCGAGCCCGAGCGCAGTGCCGATCGCTACTACCGAGTCGCCCACCTGCAACGAGTCGGAGTCGCCTAGCTCGACGGTCGGCGTCCCGGTCCGGTCGATCTTGATGACCGCGAGGTCGTCGGTGGTGTCGACTCCGAGGACCTTCGCCTCCTCCTCGTCGCCCCCGTCGAGGATCACGGTGATGGTGTCGGCGCCCTCGACTACATGGGCGTTCGTGACGATCACGCCGTCGCTCCCGACGAAGAACCCACTCCCGGCCCCGTCACCCATCTGCCCACCGACGTTGATGCGCACGACCGCCGGTTGCACCTTCGCGAGGATCGATCGAATGTCACCGGGCGCAGCGAGGACCGTCGAAGCTCGCGGCTGCGACGTGGAGGCCGCGCCGCTCCTGGTCGACGCTCCGCTGCCCGAGTCGCCGCCGTCGTAGAACGCGACGAAGAGACCGCCCGTAACGAGCGCCGAGACAAGAGCGCCCGCTGCTCCGCCGGCGATCGCCGACCTCAGGCCACCGGACCTCCGGTTCGGCGGACTCTGGTCGTACGCGTTATTCGATGGGGAAGCAGCCCAGACCGTCGGAGGGGGCGGCGGAGCAGCGGGGGCGGTGCATGCCGGCGGCTGGTGCCGCGCCGGTGCCTGACGGGCCGACCAGGGCGGCGGCCCCGAGGGCGCCTCGGGCGGCGGCGGCGCCATC
>Ga0172375_10005191_pt1 | contig 18899 bp, 12 predicted proteins | sample LakKiv1m_FD_114537 | JGI IMG/M metagenome (GOLD analysis project Ga0172375, IMG submission 114537) | Freshwater microbial communities from Kabuno Bay, South-Kivu, Congo - kab_092012_11.1m | ecosystem: Environmental > Aquatic > Freshwater > Lake | place: Democratic Republic of the Congo...
AGAAATAGTGCAAGAAGCTCTGCCTGACGACACACAGGATGGGAAAATAGTGGCAAGAATGTGCGTGCGCAATCTTGTAAACCGCCTGGTAACAGAAGTTATCGAATACTCCATCAGTCGCATCGATGCATTATCGGATTCGCAATTAACGGACATCCCCACCGTGCGGGACTGCATTGATCTGCCGGAGGAGACCAAGCGCAAATTCCGGAAGCTTGAGGCATATCTTAACGAGCGCATGTACCGCGATACAAATTTAAAGGCCGAGGCTCTGACAGGCTCACGTTACATCGAGTTACTGTTCCTGCGTCTGGCGGAAGAAAGAAATCTGGCTGCTGACGACCATGAAGGCCGTCTGGAACTGTGTGATTACATCGCTGGAATGACCGACAGATTCCTGCTGCATAAATTCAACCCAGATGTTTATTGAGCATTATTTCCAGGCAGAAGATTCACATATGAAAACGAGAGTAAAATTCATTCGCGCCAGATATCTGATTCCCCTCTGTGGAGCGAATCCCAAAGAAACGATAGAAGACGCATTCATACTTACCGATGGCGATACTATTGCCGCTGCCGGTGCTTATGAAACGGCCCTGTGGCAGAAACTTTCCGAGAAATACGGGAAAGAGATTTTTGTGTTTGGTGCTGAAACAGGGCAGGGCGAACCACCGCTGCTCAACATTGCCATTACTCCTGCATTCGTCAAAGCCCACGGTCACGATCATGAGTCGCTGATAATCGGTTTCGCACGCGATCAGAAGCTTACTGCCTGGCTTGATCATTCCGTGCATCCCTTCAGTCGCTTCATTGAGGATAACGAGGAGCGCCTAAGAGAAGACTTTGGCTGTTCTCCGTATCTGGTAGCTTACCGGCATTCGCGCCTGAACGATATTTACTACGGCATTACTGCTGCTTTAAGCCATAATTGCGATTACGCCAAGTATCGCCTGGACGATATGCACCTTGCTAATCTTGAAGCAGCCACGGCCATGATTATCGCAATCGGCAGCCAGGATCGATTTTATGATGCGCGCATACTTGATACTCCCGAAGTTGCGCTTAAGCGCATGGACGAGGCCTTAGAAAAATTCGGAAATGATTCGCGCTTCCGCTGCATTCCTGGTCCCGATCAGCTTTTCTCGAACAGTCGCGCTTTGTTAGTGCCACTCAAAAAATGGGCTGACCAGCACGGAACGCTTATTCATGCGCACAGTTCCGAAGAGCCCGCAACAACCGCCTGGTTCCAGCGCGAAGTCGAGCCGGGTTTCACGCCGGTGGAATACGCCGACAACATCGGCTTCATGGACGAAAATGTCATACTGGCGCATCAGGTAAATTGCGGCCCCCGCGACGTAGACATAATTGCTGAACGGCGAGCTTCCGTAGTGCACAACCCGCTGGCCAACACCATTCTCGGCTCCGGCATGCCCCCTGTAATAGAAATGCTTGCTAAAGGCGTGCGTGTGGCGATTGCAACAGACGGCAGCGGGTCGGCGGACAACCAGAATATGATTAATGCCGGGCGTCTGGCTTCGCAATATCAGAAAGCGCTGCATGCCGATGCCACATTGCTTCCATCCGTGGATGTTCTGCGCATGCTTACCGATATTCCGGCACAGGTTCTGCGCTTTAACAAGGGTCGAATAGCGCCTGGCATGGATGCCGACTTTATAGCATTCGACCTCGACCGTCCGAATATGGTAGCAAGCACAGCTGTTAATGTTCTGGATAATCTGATCTGGGCTGCTGACGGTTCTGAAATTTCTCATGTGGTAGGCAGCGGTCGTATAATGAAGTACAATCACCGTGTGTTGGATTTCGACGGTGTTAGTATAGCGAAAATAAAAGATGACGCCCGTCGCCTGACCGGCATGTTCGCAGATTACTTTAAAAACGCCCCTGAAATTAAAGGTACGGGAATACACCGCTGATATGGAAGATAAGACGCTGGAAAAAGAAAACGATAGCACGCCTCTCGAAAACCGTTCATCTCTTAGAAAATCGAAGCTGGAACAGATGATACACAAGCGCACGGCTTCGGCCTGTGTTGAATTTGATCTAATTAAGCCCGGTGATAAGATACTGGTGGCATTTTCCGGTGGAAAAGACAGCTACGCTCTGCTGTGGATGTTCCGCGACATGCAGCAGGTCGTGCCGTTCAACTTCGAGTTCAAGGCTATTCACATAGATCCTGGTTTTCCACAGGAAGGTCGCGATGAGGCGCTGGCTTTTCTGGCTTCAGAAGGCTTTGAGTGTGAAGTAATTGAAGACAATTTCGGGCGTATTCTGAAGGAAGTTCTTAACGAAAAAGACTCGCCCTGTGCATTATGTGCTCGCATGCGTTACGGAATAATATTCAGACGCGCCAAGGAAATGGGCTACCGCAAAATAGCGCTTGGTCATCATATGGACGACGCTGTCGAGACACTGTTGATGAACCTTTTCTTTTCCGGACAGATCAAGGGCATGCCATTCAGTCTGCTGGCGGATAAAGAAAATCATCTGCTTATCCGGCCTATGCTGCGCGTGGAAGAAAAATTATTGATCCAATTCGCTGAAGAAAAGAAGTTTCCGATTATAAAAACAAAATGCCCGCTGCTGGAACGTAAACGTGAATGGCGGCGCAAGTGGACTAAAACCAAAATCGACGAAATGAGCCAGAGTGTTCCTCAGATAAGGCATTGCATTCTGGCTGCCATGAGCAATGTCAGAACCGAGCATCTGCACGATTCTGCGCTCTACGATTTCGAAGATTGAATTCAATACTGATATGAGAGGCTGAACAATGAATACGCGCCCCGGTTTATATGATCGCATTGGTGTTTTCGATTCGGGAATGGGCGGCTTGGAATTTCTGGTGCTGCTTCAGAAAATTCTGCCCGATGAGGAAATATATTATTTCGCCGACACCGTGAACAACCCTTACGGCACAAAGACGCCGCAGCAGATAGAACGTTATCTGGTCGAAATAATCGAGGGTATGCTGGCCCGGCGCATGAAGCTGATAATCATAGCCTGCAACACCGCATCAGTAGTGTACTCGCAACTTCCAGCCGATCATCCTCTTAAACAGCGCCTGCGTCTTGCGGGGGTGCGCGTAGTGCCGATGAACACTACCGAACTGGTAGCCGAACTGCACGCGCTGGCTCCCCGGCGCTTATGGGTTCTGGCTACAGATCTTACCGTAAAGAGCGGCGCATACGGGCGCATGCTGGCGGCTTTTCTTCCGCGTTGTGAAATTACGGAAATCGCCGCTCAGGAATGGGTTGAGCGGGTCGAGCGTCCAGACGGTGATGTCGAAGTGGAACGTCTGAAACGCGAAGAATCCATCAAAAAGATACTCGGACCTTACAAAGCGCAGACGCCTGATGCTGTTCTTCTTGGCTGTACTCATTTCCCGCATCTGGAGACAGAAATTCGCGCCTGGCTTGGCCCGGAACCGCTTATCGTCAACCCGGCTACTGCTGTGGCGCATTTCGCCCGCAATCTGCTTAATGTAGAAGAACTGGCTGCTCCGCCTCGCAGCGCCAATCACAGGCAATCGAGCAGCGTTCTGTTTACCAACGGAGATGAGAAGAAGATTCTGCAACAGCTTGTACGCATGGGATATCACGGCGATATCAGCGTGCGCCAGATCGATATCCGTAACGACCTGTCCGGTAAAGCAATAGATATTATCGGCTTCGGACTGACCGGAAAAAGTCTGGTACGTTACCTGCTTAATCAAAAACCAGGATCAATTACGGTACGCGATAAAAATCTTTCCGTGGCCGACGCTGTGCGTTTAGCTTATGGTGAGAATGTATCGTCCATAACAGGCGAGGCTTATCTCGACGGACTGGAACGCTCGGATCTTGTTTTCCGCTCGCCGGGTGTGCCATTAAGTCTGCCACAGCTAAAATCAGCATCCGATCATGGCGCAGTGATGTCCAGCGACATTCAACTGTTCCTCGAACGCGCACCGGGTCTTAAAATCGGTATTACAGGTACTAATGGCAAAACAACCACCACGCTTCTTACTCATCGTATTCTTGAACGTCAGTTTGAAGGCCGGGCTCAGATACTTGGCAATGTCGGTCAACCTGTACTGGATGACCTGGAAAGACTGGACGCCCATAGTGCCTGCGCCATTGAGCTGTCGAGCTTCCAGCTTGAGGAATTGCGCCATCTGCCCATCAAGGCGGGAGTTCTTCTCAACGTGACGCCGGATCATCTTGACCGCCACGGCGATATGCGTGGTTATGCCGCCGCCAAGGGCCGCATTTTTACACTGCTTGATAAGGGCGCTTTCGCAGTCTACAACATCGACGACCCTGTGCTGGTGAATCTGGTTCTACCGCATGGTTGCCGAGCCAATATGATGCCATTCTCACGTCAACATCGTCTGACAGAAGGCGCATGGCTGGAAGGCGACGATCTGGTTATGGCCGCTCCGCAGCGTGGGCGCTTTGCGATTAAGGATTACCTCAAGCGCAAATCATTCATTGGTGATCACAATCTGGAAAACGTTATGGCAGCGGCGCTGTCGACATGGCTTTGTGGAGTGGATGAAAAACACATCGAAGAGACGCTGCTGTCGTTTGCGGGCGTCAAATACCGCATTGAACTTTTCCATTCCATGAACGGCATAAACTTCTACGATGACAGCAAGGGTACTAACCCGGATGCCACTTATGTCGCACTTAAAACCATTAAACAGACTGTACGGCTGGTTGCCGGTGGCGTTGATAAGGATTGTGATTTCAGCGATCTGCACAGGCATGCTTCGGGCAGAGTATCAGCCGCCTATCTGTTCGGGCCGGTTGCTGACAAATTGCAGCCTGCACTGGAGAAGGCCAGTCCGCCTGTATCTTGCAGACGTTTTGAATCATTGGAAGACGCCACTCTCGCGGCTGCTGCCGATGCACTTACAGGTGAAGCAGTACTGTTCTCGCCTGCCAGTGCTTCGCCTCCCGGACAGAAATATTATCAGCGCGGCGACCGTTTTAAGGAGTGCATACGCAAGCTGGGTCCGGACAAACGCCGTGAACGCCTGCTGTATATCTCAGACCCGCTGGCAGATCACGGTCACAACCACAAATAGCAGAAAGCAAACAAAAAAATCCCCGCAAAATTGCGGGGATTATCATTTTAGGAATACGTAATCCTAATTCTCAGGCCGCTTTATTTTCGCGCAGTTTTCTGATGTGCTGTGTAGCGGTAGCGATCATTATTCCAAAAGAGAACGCTGCTGTGACGTATAGCATATAATGCAGTATGCCCAGCACTGACATCGAGAAGCACAGAAAGATAAAGAAATCGCGTTTTGACATGAACTTGAGTTTGGCCAGCAGGCGTATATACCAGCGGTTGTCTTTAAGCGAACCCTGCTTGTTGAATTCGAAGTCAATGGCCATGACATCGCCGGAAGTTGTGTACTTGATTATGTAGGAGTACATAAGCGGCGTTATGAGCATATAGTTGAAGAGAGTGAAGAGTCCGAAATAAACCAGCGTGGGATTCTCTCCTGATCTCCATACAGCGTATGTAATACCGGCGAAGAGCAGGAAATTTGAGATGTCGTCGGCGACGGTATCAAACCATTCGCCGTATTTTGAGAACTGGAATTTCAGGCGCGCCAGTTCGCCGTCAACACCATCAACGATAGAGAGGAACTGATAAAGGAGACCGCCTAAAAGTGTCATCCAGTATCCGCCCTGAACTATGGCCCAGACACCGAAGATGGTTATGAACACCGTCGATACCGAGGCCATATTGGGCGTTACAAATGTATGTGAGAGTGCGCGACTGATTGGAATGCTTATGTTGCGGTTTATTGTTCTGGAAATGATTCCATCTATGGGTTTGCGAAGATCTCTCAGCAGATTACGTTCTGCAAACTTAAGATTGTTTCCGCCGCAAGCGGTAGTGCGCCATGAGCTATCAAAAGTAATGCGAGCCTCAGCCGATTTGAGTTTATCCCACAGCGACTGAACATCCGGTTTTCCAATGGTCGCCAGAGTTGAGGCTTTGAAGAATGCGGTGTTGGCTTCGCGCAGGCGCTGATGCATCGAACCGGCATCAAAACCGGCTTCCAGGTTTTCACATCTGGCCATCAGTTCCTTGAAATATTTCGCCGGGGCGATCAGATCGTCGCGCACTATAAGCCAGTCAGAGCCATCTGTAAGGTTACGGTTCCAGTCCGGTGGATCAATGAGGCTGTTGTAGAAATGGAAGTTGGTTTCAAGGCTCAGGCGGAAATCGCTTTTACATTGCGGTTCCAAATGAGCATATCTTTCGGGCAGGTAGATTTCTGCGACACCAAATCCTGAATCCTGGAGCCCGCGCAGCAGACGAACTATAAGCGGGACGCCTAATAGCTTATAGCCGGGAAATACCGCTTCTGTTTTACATTCAGGCTCGTTATCGGCCCACCATTTGAGAGGCAGGATAATGGCTTTCTTCATGGCCTTCTCCGTATATTACGTTTTCAGGGGAAGCGGATTATTCCGTCCGCCATAAGTTTTTCAGCATGTTCCAATGTTTCTGGCGTATCGGCATCCTGCCACATAGCCTGGCCGATGTCCATATAGCCGAACTTGTTTTTTGCCCCCAGATGCCGCATACCGTCTGAAAGCGAAGCATCGCCTTTTTCGGCTTCGACAGCGTGGAGCTCGGCAAATATCCCGGCGCGACAGAGGAAGACTCCACAATCTACAGCGTCATACTCGGCCAGATCCTTGCCGATAGCAACAATACGGTCGTTTTCAGTGACTACTTTTGTCGCATCGTCGAGATCGTATACACTTTTAATTTTGCGATCTATGCACAGTCTGACTTCGAAACGTGCGTCATCTTCTTCAATCAGGTGCGATGGAATTTCGCGGTCAAAAGCATGGTCACACATACTCAGCAGAAATGGTCCATCAATTTTTTTTTCGGCTACTAGCAGCGAAAGCCCGTTGGCGAATCCGTTCCATTTGGGGTTGTAGACAAAATCAACCGAAAAAGGTTGTGTCTTTACTGCTTTTTCTATGAAAGAGCGCAGTTCATCGGCCATGTAGCCGAGAACTACAACGAAATGCTTTATTCCGGCGCTGTTCAAAGTGCGCATGGTGCGCATTATCATTTCTTCTCCGGCCAGCTTAACCAGAGGTTTAGATATGGGCGCACCGTGTCCCAGGCTCTGCAGCCTGCTTCCCATCCCGGCAGCCAGAATGACCGCCTGTTCCGCCTTTTTCTGCATTTTCAATCAACTCCTGAAATTGCCGTTACCCTGATTCAGACTCCGCAACAGGGTATTATTCAGTTAATCCAGACGCAAAATAAAAGGCAAATAAAATTGAGCATTCGTGAAATTTTATGAAAATTCAGTTTCTAATCCTGTGCGGGTGATGTAGCATATATATCATGAATGTTCTTTTTCTACTTGTGCTAAGTAAGCCTTTTCACTGGCATTTGTGATTTTCTAAAACGGGGGGGTGGGCGTGTGCGAGCACGTTCGCATATTGTCTTGAGGTGTTTTCCATGAAGATACGTTCCTATACCGTTTTGCCGTCCCTTCCATCCAGACTGCAGCCGCTGTCCAGAATTTCCTATAATACCTGGTGGTCGTGGAGCCGTGATGCAATCGAACTCTTCCGCCGCATAGATCCCGATCTGTGGGAGGAAGTAAATCACAGCCCGGTCGAAATGCTGGGGCGCGTGGATCAGAAGCGCCTTGAGGAGCTCATAAAAGACCGCAGCTTCCTGGCCTTTATGGACCGCGTCGAATCGGATATGAACGATTACCTCTATCAGCAAAGCTGGTTTGACGGCACCTATCCTGACCGCCGCCGCGACTCCATCGCTTATTTCTCGGCGGAATTCGGCATACACGAATCCGTTCCAATTTACTCGGGTGGTCTGGGAATTCTGGCAGGCGACCATATGAAGTCAGCCAGCGATCTTGGTCTGCCGCTGGTGGGTGTTGGTCTGCTTTATCGTCAGGGTTACTTCAGGCAGTATCTTAATGCCGACGGCTGGCAGCAGGAAACCTATCCGCAGAACGATTTCGCCAACATGCCGGTGAAGCTGGAACTCGACAAGTCCGGTAATCCCATTAAAATCAGTGTTGATCTTCCGGGCCGTCAGGTTTTTGCCCAGATCTGGCGCTGTCAGGTCGGACGTGTTCCGCTGTATTTTATGGACGCCGACATTCCTGAAAACAATGCTGCTGACCGCATGATTACTCACCAGCTATACGGTGGCGACTGGGAAATGCGCATAAAGCAGGAAATACTGCTGGGCATTGGCGGTGTGCGTCTGCTGCATATGCTGCGCATTCGTCCGACTGTATATCACATAAACGAAGGTCACTCAGCCTTTCTGGCGTTGGAACGCATACGTCTGCTTATGGAAAATCGCGGTCTCAACATGCACGAGTCGCGTGAGATCGTCAAATCCAGCACATGCTTTACGACACACACTCCTGTTCCAGCAGGAAACGATGTGTTTTCGCTGGACCTTATGGATAAATATTTCGGTGATTTCTACAAGATCATCGGTTTCACTCGTGATGAATTCCTGGGACTTGGCCGTCAGGATCCCTTTGACAAGACCGAGCAGTTCTGCATGACGGTTCTGGCTCTGCGTCTTACTTCATGGTCTAACGCCGTCAGTGAATTGCACGGCGATGTGGCTCGCAAGATGTGGAATAAAATCTGGAAAGAGCTGACCATCGACGAAGTACCTATCAAGCACATTACTAACGGCATTCACACTCCAAGCTGGGTCTCGCAGGATATGGCGCAGCTTTACAATCGCTATTTGGGGCCTGACTGGAAGCGCATGCCGCACGACAAACGTTCGTGGGAGCGCGTACCGTCCATTCCCGATGCCGAATTATGGCGCACTCACGAACGTCGCCGCGAGCGCCTGGTTGCCTTTGCGCGCCGTCGTCTCAAAGTGCAACTCCAGAAGCGCGGTGCTATGAAGTCCGATGTTCAGGCTGCTGCGGAAGTTCTGGACCCCGAAGCCTTGACCATTGGATTCGCTCGTCGTTTCGCTACATACAAACGCGGAACGCTTATTGCTCGCGACCCGGAACGCCTTAGCCGCATGCTTAACAACAAGGAGAAGCCGGTTCAGATAATTCTGGCAGGCAAGGCGCATCCTAAAGACACCCACGGTAAAGAGTTCATAAAGCGCATGGTGCAACTGGCCGCCAAGCCTGAGTTCAGACACCGCATAGTTTTCATAGAAGACTATGATATAAACGTAGCACAGTACATTGTTGCAGGTGTTGACGTATGGCTTAATAATCCACGTCGCCCCCTGGAAGCTTCCGGCACCAGCGGCATGAAAGTCGCAGCCAATGGCGGTCTGAACCTGAGTATTATGGACGGCTGGTGGTGTGAAGGTTTCAACGGAAACAACGGCTGGGCCATAGGACACGGGGAAGAATACGACGATCTGGAATATCAGGATGAAATTGAAAGCGAAGCTCTGTACAATGTTCTTGAAAAAGAAATAGTGCCGCTGTTCTATAATTCTTCCAGCGACGGTCTGCCTCGCGAGTGGATTCAGTACATGAAAAACTCGATCCAATCGGTCGGACAGCAGTTTTCAGCTACACGTATGGCAATGGATTATCTGCATCGCTTTTACATGCCGCATTCTGATTATTCAAAAGTGCTCAAAGCCAACAACTACGAACAAGCCAAGGTTCTGGCGGCCTGGAAGGACAGCATTATCCAGCGCTGGAACAATGTCGGTATAGAATCGGTGTCGGACAGTTCGGGTGAACTGCGTGTCGGGGAACTCATGCAGATTGAGGCAATAGTAAAACTGGCTGGCATCAAGCCGGAAGAAGTCATTGTTGAAGTCTATCATGGTGGTCTGGATCTGGCCGGTGATATCAAGCAGCGTCGTCTGGTACAAATGGGTCTGGTTGAGGTCATGGGTGACGGGCGATACCGCTATAAAGTGGGAATTCCATGCGCCTACAGCGGCAGGCACGGCTATGCCGTTCGCATGCGGCCCATGCACGAGCGCATGTCGCAGATGTTCGAGCCCGGCTGGGTTATCTGGAGTTAAATATAAGCTGAATTACTGAGAGTTTAAATACCATCAGCGCCGGTTTCTAAAGTGGAGACCGGCGTTTCTTTTATGGAACGCTTTGCCAGATACCACAGTATAAGGCTTGCGAGGAAAAGAATAGTTTCGACGCTCATCGCTACAATATAGGGCAGGCTGCGTGCATCGATGAAAAAGAAGAGCAGGAAACTTGCCGCTGCTACTGCTTTTGTCTGAATTATCGGCAGCATCCACGAGATGTCTTTGTCTGGTCTGCGATATACGCGGTAAGCACAGAAGGCCAGCGTCAAATAAAGTCCGATTGACGGTGCCAGCCAGAAAAGGCTGTTTCCCGTGGCTGTGCTTTCCATCTCGAAAAGTCTGTGTCCGACCCAATCGATCCAGGTGATTAACAAATTTCCAACAAGCGGAACGGCTGCTGCAAGTATGACGTGCAGCCACAACAGAAGTCGTGCAAAACGACTCAGTCTGTAGAGGTCAGGTGTGAGAGCTGCATTGGTATTGATTCTTACCGTCTGAATGTCGGAAAACGGGTCCATGCGCTTTTCCCCTCTCAGATTGTTGAAGAAATGATCTGCCGCAGTTTATCGAAAGCCTTCGGCGCCGAAGATGGATCTCCGCCACCGGCCTGCGCCATTTCCGGCCTGCCGCCGCCTTTTACTCCGATCTCGGTACCGATGACACCGATTGTTTTTCCAGCGGGCAATTTTCCGCGATATTCCGTCGATACGGCCAGCAGCAGGTTGAGCTTGCCTTCATATTCAGAGGCCAGCATAACAAAACCAGAACCGAGTTTATCGATGAGATTCTGACCGATCTCGCGCAGAGCTTTACCTTCAACTTCACCGAGTGTTGCGCAGAGAACTTTAGCACCTTTGATGATCTCGGCTTTATCGACCAGACCATCGACACCTGCAGAAGCTTTTTCTATCTTGAGCTGTTCAATAAGTTTCTGATCGCGCTTCTGAGCTTCCATCAAGGCGGCCACGCCATCTTTGAGGTTAGGCACAGAGATTGAAAGCAACCCGGCGGTTTCCTGCGCGGCGCGGCGTTGCTCCTGCATAAGCTGCACGGCATATTTACCCGTGGCGCTTTCTATGCGTCTGACTCCAGAAGCGATTGAGGATTCGGATACTATTGCCAGTGAGCCGATATCGCCAGTGCGTGAAACGTGTGTACCGCCGCAAAGTTCCATGGAGAAGGGCGGCATTTTTACTACACGTACAACGTCGCCGTATTTTTCGTCAAAGAAGGCCAGCGCGCCTTCGGCCTGGGCTTCTTCGAGTGATTTTACATCGGTACTGACAGGCGTGTTATTGTAGATTTTCTCATTGGCCAGAGCCTCTATGCGTTCGATCTCTTCGGGTGTGATAGCCTGGAAGTGCGTAAAGTCGAAGCGCAGACGCTCCGGGCTTACATACGATCCCTTCTGCTTGACATGCGAGCCGAGTACACTGCGCAGCGCATATTGCAGCACATGCGTAGCGCTGTGATTGCGACGGATGTTGTTGCGCCGTTCGCCGTCAACCAGCAGATTGAATGTCTGGCTTATTTTCATTTCTCCTGAAACCAGGCGGCCTTTATGAGAAGAGACACCTTCGACCGGGCGATAAGTGTCACTGACTTCGAAGAGCGCTGTATCATTTTTAATTGTGCCGGTGTCGCCCACCTGACCGCCGGATTCGGCGTAGAAGGGAGTCAGGTCGAAAACCAGTTCGGCTTCGTCACCAGAGACCAGCGATTCGAGCAAGTGGCCATCTTTAATAATGGCTTTAAGCGTCGCCTTTTCGCTCAGGCTCTCATAGCCCTTGAACGACACTCCATTGGGCAACATGCGTTGCACTTCAGGCCATATCTGTGTTGCGCCTTCACCGGTTGCACCTTTCCAAGAGGCTCTGCCGCGTTCGCGCTGTTTTCCCATTTCTTCTTCAAAGCGGGCTTCGTCCAGACCCAGACCACGCTCTTCAGCGATAACGCGTGTAAGGTCAACCGGGAAGCCATAGGTGTCGTATAGCCTGAAAATGATTTCGCCAGGCAGTACGGACGAGCCGGAGGCTTTGACGTGCTGGACGGCTTCATCCAGCATGGCCAGTCCGGTGTCGAGTGTACGACGGAAACCTTTTTCTTCTTCAGAAACGACCTTGAGAATGAAATCTCGGTTCTGGCGCAGTTCCGGGTAAACGTCGCCCATCATGGAAATGACTTTATCGCATACTTCCGGCATGAACACGCGGTCGTATCCCAGACGTTTGCCGTGGCGAATGGCGCGGCGCATGATGCGGCGCAATACATAACCACGGAATTCGTTGGATGGAATAGCGCCGTCGCCGACAGTGAAGGCGGCTGAGCGAGCGTGGTCGGCGATGACCTGCATGGATACATCGTCTTCGGCATCCGCTCCGTATTTTTTACCGACTCCGCCGGAGATAAGATCGATCAGCGGCATGAAGAGATCCGAGCCGTAGTTGGTGTAAACACCCTGGCATACCGCTGCCCAGCGTTCGAGACCGCCGCCGGTGTCTATGGACGGCTTTGGAAGATTTGTTCGAGTGCCATCGGCGCGCTGTTCATACTGCATGAAAACCAGATTCCACAATTCAAGGAAGCGGTCGCTGTCGTCGGAACCGATGGTTTTGCCTTTCCATATATCGTTGGGGCCGTCGCCCTGATCGAAATGGATTTCTGAGCAGGGACCGCAGGGACCGGTTTCACCCATGGACCAGAAGTTATCTTTTGCGCCCATGCGCACAATTCTATCTTCGGATACACCCATATCTTTAGCCCAGATGTCCCAGGCTTCGTCGTCTTCTTCAAAAACTGTCACCCATAAGTGGTCGGCAGGCAGACCGACTTCGACAGTGAGCATTTCCCATCCGTATTTTATAGCTTCGCGTTTGAAATAATGACCGAACGAGAAGTTGCCCAGCATCTCGAAAAAAGTATGGTGTCTTCCCGTGCGTCCGACGTTTTCGAGATCGTTATGTTTGCCCGAAACGCGCATACATTTCTGCGATGTGGTGGCGCAGGGCGCTGGTCTTTCACTGACACCGGTAAAGATGTCTTTGAATTGATTCATGCCTGCATTTGTGAAAAGCAGGGTAGGGTCGTTCTGCGGCAGCAACGAAGACGAACGCATGCGCAGGTGGCCATTGCGTTCGAAGTACTTCAGGAATATTTCGCGTATTTCGCTGGAAGACAGTTTTCTATTCATTTACTCAACCTCTGGATCAAAATTCAATACTCTATCAATTGCATAACGGACAGCGTCGGATGAGTATCCATGACGCGAAAGATATCCGTACAGCCTGGCGTATTTCTTACGTTTATCCTCTTCCCTGATGGAAGAGGCTTTCTTCAAGGCGTCCTTATAACACAAATCCTTTTCAATATCTTCAACAAAAAACTCCGAAATTACCATGTTCGATATGTCGCGCGAGACGCCTGCTTCCTTAAGACGCATTCGTATTTCAAGCGGGCCGCGCAATTTGCTTTCAGACCAGTAACGCACCATCTGACGTGCAAAACGCTCATCGGAAAGAAAGCTGAACCTTTCCAGACGGTCGAGCGCAGTTTCTATTTCGTCAGCCGGAAATTTACGTTGATTCAATTTGCGGCGCAACTGCTCGCGACTGTGTTCACGCGTCGAAAGGAGTTTTGATGCGGTATCGAAAGCGTTTCTGCTGCCGTTCTCGGACATGAATTATACTCCGACCACTGGAATGGCCTGTTTACAGAACGTAATTATCGTCGTCCTCATCATTCGTGTCCGGCTCGAAATTATTCCATCTGTCGTTGCTTTCGGACACTACGCCTTTTACTCGCAGGGCTAAATCGTCGGGACGACTGGCGTTGCGCATGGCTTCGTCTAAGGTGATAAGCTGATTTTTGAGAAGTTGCATGAGCGACTGATCGAAACTCTGCATGCCTGCACTGTTGCTTTTCGCAATGACATCGTTCATTTCGGACATACGCTCCGGATCGCGAATGATGTCCTGCACGATTTTAGTTGAGATCAGCACTTCGACTGCCGGCACGCGCCCTTTGTTGTCGAGTTTGGCAATAAGACGCTGAGAGATAACGGCTCTCAGGATAACTGCCAGTTGCATGCGTACCGATTTCTGTTCGTCGGCGGGGAACATTGAAATAATTCGGTTTATTGTTTCGGTAGCGTCGAGTGTGTGCAGCGTGGAAAAAACCAGATGGCCGGTTTCGGCGGCAGCCAGCGCCACTCGCACCGTTTCCAGGTCGCGCAGCTCTCCGATGAGTATTACATCCGGGTCCTGACGCAGCGATGACCGCATGGCATGTGCGAAAGAAAACGTGTCAACTCCAAGTTCACGCTGACTTATCATGCTGAACTTATCGCGGATGAGAAACTCGATAGGGTCTTCGATGGTAATGATGTGTGCGTTGCGTGTGTCGTTAATGTGATTGATCAGAGCTGCCAGGGTAGTTGATTTTCCGCTGGATGTGGTGCCGGTCACTAAAACCAGACCACGCCTGTTTTCGGCGATATGTGTAAGCGATTCGGGTAGATTTAATTCTTCGAGAGAATGAACTTCAATCGGGATGGGGCGTATGGCCAGGGCTAATGTGCCGCGCTGCTGATAAACGTTGATTCTGAATCGTCCGACACCCGAAAGACCATATGAAAAATCTACTTCGTGATGTTCTTCGTAAACACGACGATGCCGGTCTTCAAGGATTTCCAGCACCATCTCCTTTACGTCCTGTGGGGACAGTAGAGGCATGTTCTTCATTGGAACAAGCCTGCCGCCGAAGCGAAACATCGGCGGCAGACCTACTTTAATGTGGATATCACTGACCTTGCCTTTGGCTGCAAGCACCAGTATGTCTTTTATGCTCATACTGAAACCCCCTTTTGGAGGCTATTTCTTGCCTCCTTTGGCCTTTTTGGGTTTGCCCTCTTCGTCTCCCGCTTCGTCGCTCTCGTCAGCCACTTCAACTACTTCTGCCGGTTTTGTTTTGGCAGTCAAGCCATAACCCATTCCAGTTAGCATAGCAGTCTCAATTTTTTTGGCAATATCGGGATGCTCTTTAAGGAAGGTTTTTGCATTTTCACGGCCCTGACCCAGGCGCTCGCCCTCAAAAGCAAACCAGGCACCGCTTTTTTCTACGATGTTGTAATCGACGGCGGTGTCCAGCAGACAGCCTTCTTTGCTTATGCCTTCTCCGTAAATCATGTCGAACTCAGCAGTTTTGAAGGGGGGCGCCATCTTGTTTTTGACGACTTTGACACGAGTACGTGAACCGATAGGATCTTCGCCCTGTTTAATTGTTGCAATCTTGCGGATATCGAGGCGCACCGAGCTGTAGAATTTGAGCGCGTTGCCGCCAGTGGTGGTTTCCGGGCTGCCGAACATGACGCCGATTTTCATACGCAACTGGTTCAGGAAAATAACCGTTGTGCGGGTTTTTGAAATAATGGCGGTCAGTTTGCGCAAGGCCTGGCTCATTAATCGGGCCTGCAGGCCCATCTGGGCTTCGCCCATTTCACCTTCGATTTCGGCCTTTGGCGTAAGCGCTGCTACCGAGTCAACTACGATTATGTCGATGGCGTTGGAGCGGATCAGGTTCTCGGTGATTTCGAGCGCCTGCTCACCGTAGTCGGGCTGCGATACCAGCAGCTCGTCAATGTTGACGCCCAGTGCGCGGGCATATTTGACGTCGAGTGCATGCTCAGCATCGATGAAGGCTGCTATGCCGCCGTTTTTCTGAGCTTCGGCTACGCAGTGCAGAGCCAGTGTCGTTTTACCTGAACCTTCAGGTCCGAAGATTTCGACGATGCGCCCGCGCGGTATTCCACCGATTCCAAGTGCGATGTCGAGGTTAATGGCCTGAGTCGATATGATGGGAAGCTTGCCGTAAATAAGTTCCGGCTCTCCCAGCTTCATTATCGAACCTTTGCCGAATTGCTTCTCGATCTGACTGATTGCCAGTTCGATTGCTTCTTTTTTGTCTTTCTCCTGAATCATTTATTTTCTCTCCTTTTATTTGTTCTCAAGCAGTTTTCTTATCTGATTCAAAGCTGTAAAAGCAGCCATTTTCTTGAAAATTAATCTACCAAAAGGCGGAAGTTTTTTTATGCTCGCTTCCGAACCGAACGGACTGGCAAACCCTACAGCCAGTGTTCCTACCGGTTTTTCCAGGCTGCCGCCATCGGGACCGGCGATGCCGCTGGTCGAAACTGCAAAGTCGGCTCCGAAGTGCAGACGCGCACCTTCGGCCATCTGTAGAGCGACTTCTTCCGAAACTGCTCCGAACTGAGCCAGGCTTTCCGGTTTGACGCCCAGAACTTCCATCTTTGCTTCGTTCGAATAAGTCACCGCGCCGCCTTTGAACACTTCGGAAGCGCCGGGGATGTCGGTTAACATCGTTGCGATAAGTCCACCTGTACAGGATTCGGCGCAGGCCAGCGTTTTGCCGTTTTTTCGCAGCAGGTCGATAATGATTTCAGTAAATTCACGCTCTTCTTCGGTATATATGTGTTTACCCAGCCGTATGGCGACTTCGTCTCCTAAAGCTTTGAAATTTTCTGCTGTCAGAGCGTTGTCGGAATCTATAAGTGTAAGGAAAATGCCGGGGGAAACCACTCGGTAATGAAATTCGACCGGCGAGGGTTTTTCGAGATCGGCCAGCATGTCCGACAACTGCGATTCGCCCAGTCCGAATATGCGGAAATGCCGTTTAAGCGGAGCGGAAATTTTCAACAGTTCACGCGTTTCGGTGATTATATTGTCGTCCATGAAGCCCAGAGCTTCATGCGGTACTCCAGGTAGAAAATACAAGCGGCTGCCATTGTGATCTATTCTGAATGCCGGGGCTGTACCGCGCTTGTTGATATAAATTTGAGCGCCTTGCGGCAGGAGCGCCTGTTTTATATTGGATTCGAAAAACGGGCGGTTGATGCGCAGAAAATATTCTTTCAGCTTCTCAAGCACAGTTTCATTCAGCTTGAATTCGAGCCCGAAGGCGCGTGCTGCGGCTTCAGCGGTAAGATCGTCTTCTGTGGGGCCAAGTCCGCCAGTGACAATTACCAGACGACTGCGTTCAGAGGCTTTGTGTAACTCGTCGATAACAATTTCCATTTTATCAGGAATTACTGTGTGGCGGCTGACGCGCAGGCCCAGAAATTTAAGCTTTTCGGATATGACAGCCGAGTTGGTGTTTGCAATCTGACCATCCAGCAGTTCGTCGCCAATGGCTATGAGTTCAATTTGCAGGGCTTCGGTCGTCATCTAATTCTCCACTTGTACTTTGCTGAAGTGCTGTACGGATGTATAGCACAAATTTTAGAAAAAGCAAAATATTTTGACTGAATATTTTCAGTTTTCTCGCTTACTCATAAATTGTATGTATTGAAAATTTAATTACCTAGTTATTACAGTAGTTTGATGTTGGATACTTTTCACAACAGCTTTCACGCAAGCCAAGCAGATCTTCATTGTCATGGGCGATCAGCAATGCGCATAGTTCAGAATTCTGCAAATAAGGAGTTTCTTCGGGCAGAACCCCTGGTGCTTCGAACTCATCGTTGCCATTGGCGTCCACCCAAATTGGATTAGACAATCCGAATGAAATGGCTTCCGGATAAACAGGGAAAAGCGTATAGCTGGCCGCTGTGTCGCGCAGGTTTTCACCGTTTGCGGAGCTATACATTTCCTGAACATTTGGAAAGGCGAATGCGATTACAGATATCCAGAAGTCTTTATATTTACCTTCAGGTGTTTCGGAAATGTCCAACGGCATGGGAATACTTACGTCCTTTTCGAGCATACGGTAGCCTTCATCTTCAAATGTCTGAATGTAAGAAGACAAATCGGTGTTATGCTGTGGCCAGACCACCACACCATTCTGCACCACCATGGCGAAGTTGAAAGGCACCCATGTGGGGGCTGTCACCTGTAGATGCAGCGTTATACTTGCGCCATCGCTCGTAATGTCATCGGGGGTGTAAGTGTCTCCCGGCAGGGCATCAGTAATGTTTATTTTTACAGTCGGTCCCGCCACAACAATATTGCGATGTTTTTTCAAAGCGGCACTGACTGCGCCGGAAGCCCCATCCCAGGTGTTGTCCTCAAGGACGATCAAGTTTGCCGGATAACCCATTCCTGACAGATCTGTTCCGTCATTGCCGAAAGTGGCTGTGCAGGCGTAGCCCTGGTTCAGCAGCGAGGCCCAGTCTGCCAGTGTGTTATAGAGATAGATGAAATCGTTGCTGGCGGAGAGCAGGCTAACGCTGTTCCACTGAGCCAGATAGTCGCCGACCAGCGAATCGAGTGAATCTTTGCCGACGTAAGGATCGTAATCCGTGCCGTCTATTCCAAAGCGCTCCAGGAGACCGGAAGAATCTCCGTTTCCACGTAATAGCGGCTGATGAATAAGCACTGCCGAGTAATCGCTTCTGAATGCGTCCCACGCGCCAGGCGGTGGGCTGACGCCGTTGAATCCGCCGTCATAGTCGGAGTAATAGAAGCCTGGAATGTCAAAATACTGCTCGGCGTCTTCCGGCGCCGTTATTCCTATGGCTCCTGTAGTGTAGCCGCTCTGACTGTAATCGTCGAGTTGCGGAGTCTTTACGTTCATAGCGGATACGGCGGTCAGAGACTCCGAATAGCCAAGCCCGTCAATTGCATCTTCTGCGTATGTGATGGTGCAGGCGTCGGCGTAGGACACAGATCTATAGCCAGCGGCGCGGGCAGCTTTCAGGCTTTCATCCAGCGGAGTGAAATTGTCGAGAGATGTGTCGGAAACAAGACCGACAGCCATTGGGATGTACAGCGTCGTAGAGACATCTTTTAAGCTTTTTGTCGATTCAT
>Ga0172375_10005192_pt1 | contig 18886 bp, 11 predicted proteins | sample LakKiv1m_FD_114537 | JGI IMG/M metagenome (GOLD analysis project Ga0172375, IMG submission 114537) | Freshwater microbial communities from Kabuno Bay, South-Kivu, Congo - kab_092012_11.1m | ecosystem: Environmental > Aquatic > Freshwater > Lake | place: Democratic Republic of the Congo...
CAGATGAGGAAGTTCCGGTGCCGAGCCTCGGCCGTGGTCAACAGGATATGGTTATATATTCCCATGAAGACTTGACGGCTCCCCGGACTATAAAAGTTCTGTATGGTTGGTTGGTTATGCAAAACCGGGGCATAATTCATGGTCGCCTCCACCGGGTGATGGGTTGTGCTGCACAATCTCTTGGCGCTTCCGCCTCGCCATAAGCCTGCCCCACTTTTTCATGCTTGCCGAGATTATCATCAGACCCCAAACCTTCAACAATCCGGTACTCACCTGATTTTCTTCTCCGGAATTCCCTGAATCTTCCCTGATCAAGGGGGCTGGCAGGTGAACCTGGGCCTTTGGAGCCCATGATCCCTTAACCGCGCGCTCCTTATAATCTCTTGGCCGGACCCTCTCGGGTCCCAGTACATGCCTTCTCCAGACCTTACCGAATTTTTCTTGGTAGCCTCGTTTGGCTTATGCCGATCAGGTGGGCGCGGGGGATTGGCCTTAACGTTGGGGCCGAGACTACAATTAGGATATCGGGAATTTATTTCACAAACTTTAAGCACCTATAAATTTTAGCCTCTACCCTTCCCAGGGGCGAAAAAATCACCAAAACCACTTTTGTTAAGACCTCTGCCGACCGATGAATACAGCAGTCTGAGAGATGCAGGAATCAGGGTAGTGAGACGACCAGACGTTCAGGTTGTGGCCAAAGGTGTTTGAGGAGAATCGTGGCCCCGGTTTACCAGGAAACAGCCTCTACCTATTAGTCTAAGATATCGGTATTCTTTACTTATTTTTCTATAACAGGCTATTTAAATAATATTGCAATAAGTTTATTAAAAATAAACATAATATTAATTGAATTAAACTATAATCAATATAATGGAGTTTTAATTAAATTTACCTTTTATTAAATTTATCTATATTGGCAGAGATATTTTTATTACCTTATCGCTTGCGTTGTGCTATGTTTAGCTCGATTATCAATAATTATGCCCTTTTTTGCAATAAGAATTCTCGTCATAGCCCACTCATAACCAATAAGGCTTTGTTCTGCGGCGGACAGTTCGAGTACCACCCAACCAAGGGGTTTGGAAGATCGCTATGAGCATCACGATACTGTTGGCCGATGAGCACTCAGTTATGCGCAAGGGGTTGCGGTCCTTACTGGAAAAAGACCCGGAGGTCACCATAGTCGCCGAGGCCCGGGACAGCCGCACTACGGTCCGGTTAGCCCGGGACCTCAGCCCTGATATCGTCGTGCTGGATGTGACTATGGCTGAACTGAGCGGGGTTGACACCACCAGAGAAATCCTCGCCACTTCTTCCGGCGTCAAAGTTATTGCCTTGTCCGTCCATTCCGACCGCCGCCTGGCCTTGAATCTGCTCAAGGCCGGAGCCTCGGCTTACCTGTTAAAGGATCGGGTCTTCGAGGAGTTGGTTCCGGCCTTGCGCCTGGTTATGGCGCACAAGATCTATCTCAGCCCGGAAATCTCCGATTTGGTGCTCAAGGATTACGTTGAAGCCTTGCGAGACAGCGAGGCCCGTTTCCGTACGGTCTTTGAGCATGCTCCCTTCGGCATCGCTTTGACCGACCTGGAAGGCCGCCTTCTGGAGATCAGTCCAGCGCTGCACAAGATGCTGGGATATAGCCGGGAAGAACTCCATCGTATGCTTTTGCCCAAGTTTTCTCATCCCGACGATGCCGACTCCTGCCTGGCCCTTTTTCGAGAACTATCCCAGGGGCGCCGCCAGGCCTTCGAGAAGGACAACCGCTATCTCAGCAAGGATGGCCGCTTGGTTTGGGGCCGCCTCACCGTGTCCGTAGTCCGGTCCTTGTCAGAGCAATCCCAGTTCGCCATTGTCATCGTTGAAGACATCAACGAGCGCAAACGGTCCGAAGACGAGATCCGCGCTTATCAAGAACAGTTGCGGGCCCTGGCTTCGGAAATTTCTCTGGTGGAGGAACGGGAACGGCGCCGCCTGGCCACGAATTTACACGATCATATCGGGCAGACCCTGGCCCTGGCTCAGATCAAATTGGGAGAGATTAAGGAGTGGGCCGAAGGCTCTCCCGTGTCCGGGTCCCTGGATGAAATTCGGCTTTTAGTGGAACAGGCCATCAAATCCAGTCGGGAGTTAACCTTTGAGCTGAGCCCGCCGATTCTTTACGACCTGGGGTTCGAGGCTGCCGTGGAATGGTTTGGGGACTATCTCCAGGAACATCACGGCCTCCAGGTCGCTGTGCAATCGGATGACCAGTATAAACCCATGAGTAACGAAATTATGGTGCTGCTGTTCCAGATGGTGCGGGAACTCATGCTCAATGCCGCCAAACACGCCCGGGCCCAGAAAGTCCAGGTCTCCATCAAACGGGAAGACGAAAATCTGCTCATTGACGTAACTGACGACGGCGCGGGGTTCAAACGCCAACACCTCAGCGCATCCCGTTCCCGGGGAAAACCCCAAAGTTTTGGGCTCTTCAGCGTTCGGGAGCGCATCGAATGCATTGGCGGCAGTCTACGGATAGACTCCCGGCCGAACCGGGGCACCAAAGTCTCACTTGCCGTGCCGGTGTGGCAGGATAACCAACCTTAGGCGAGGAGGATCAAAGAGACGTGGGCATAACTATCCTGCTGGTCGACGACCACAAGATTCTGCGGCAAGGGTTACGGACCCTGTTGGCCAGGGAAGTGGACATGGAGGTGGTGGCCGAGGCGGAGGATGGGCGGGACGCCGTGCGCCTGGTCCGGGAACTGTCCCCCCAGGTAGTGATTATGGATGTGGGAATGCCTGATTTAAACGGCATTGAAGCCACGCGCCAGATCTTGCAAGAGTCACCCGAAACCAAGATCATCGCTCTGTCCATGCATTCCGACCGGCGCTTCGTTACCAACATGATCAAGGCGGGAGCGCACGGTTACCTGCTCAAGGATTCGGCCTTCGAGGAATTGGCCACCGCCATTCGCGTGGTTATGGCCCGAAAAACCTACCTGAGCCACGAAATCGCCCATGTAGTGGTGAAGGACTATGTCAAGGGAGGCAAGGACGATCCTTCGGTATTTTCGGTCTTGAGTCCCCGGGAGCGAGAAGTTCTCCAGCTCATGGCTGAGGGTAAAACCAACCGTCAAATCGCCGAAACTCTGAATGTGAGCCTGAAGACCGTGGAAACCCACCGCCAGCAAATCATGAACAAGCTGGAGATTCACAACATCGTCGAACTCACCAAGTATGCTATCCGGGAAGGGTTGGCCTCTCTGGATCATTGAACCTCACACCATCAAGGCCCGATTTATGGGTCCGTTTTTTGTTCCCCGTCCTTCGAAGTGCGTTCCACCCGGCTTTCTTGGCGAATGCCAGCCATAATGAGTCTCGGCTCTTCGTCATCCTTCGGACCGGAATAAGTGTCAGTCCTGGTGATCCCCTCCTGAAAAAATGAGCCCTCGGACTTGAGCGCTGGATCCTGTCCCGACAACCTGACCCGAAGAAAAGTGTTTAGCAAATTTAGTTTTTTTCCGATTAATAGTGCATTCAGGTTTCTTGAACCTTAGAGTGGGGCGGCTTCGGTTAATCCAGGGACGATGGGTTCAACGGGGGACCAGGTGAACCGTTCTGTGCTGGAAGCAGTGATGGAAGAACTGCAGCGGACCCGGGGATTGGACCTGAGCGGCTATCGCCGGTCTACCCTGGATAGGCGTTTGACCGCTCGGATGACCAAGCTGCGTCTCAAAGAACCCCTTCAGTACCTGCAGCTTTTGCAGTCTGACCCCGCCGAATATGACCGCCTCATCGAGACCATCGAGATCAAGGTCAGTTCGTTTTTTCGGGACCCCATCGTTTTTGAGCTCATTGCCCAGCGGGTCCTGCCTCAGATTATGGAACGCCACCGGCGGGACCATACCCGCCAAATCCGGGTCTGGAGCGCGGGTTGCGCCTCGGGTGAAGAAGCCTATTCCATTGCTATCCTCCTGGCTCAAGAGCTGGCCGCGGAGAATTTTCAGTGGGCCCCGTATATCTGCGCCACGGATATCAGTGCCGCAGCCCTGGAAACGGCTGAACTCGGGAGCTATCGCCGGGGGAGCCTCGAAACTGCCAAGCTGGAGGTCCTGGATCGCTTTTTCCGGCCCCAGGCCGACGGTTTTAGCGTTACCCCGGAGATTCGCCGTCTGGTCCATTTCTCTCGGGACGACCTGACTTCCCGAGACAGTCTGACCCCGGCGGACAGCATTTACGGTTCCTTCGATCTGGTGCTCTGCCGTAATGTACTTATTTACTTCTCCCTGGACTTGCAGCAAAGGGTCCTGGATAAATTGTGCGGCGCTTTGAACCCCGGCGGCTACCTGGTCCTGGGGACCTCCGAATCCCTGCCGCGGCAGATAGCGTCCCGATTACTTACGGTGGACCGGTTTAACCGGATCTTTCAAAAGCCTTGTGAGGCGTAGACCCGGGCTGGAAATTTGTCGTCCCAAGGAGCCATCTATATGAACCTGCTGAACCGGATCACTCTCAAGAGCAGGCTGTGGGGCGCCTCGGCCTTGTTGCTGCTGGTCTTCCTGGCCTTCGGCCTGTTTGCTCTCTACGGCATGAAGGAATTGGACCGCATCACCTGGAACTTGTACAACCACCCCTTCCAGGTTTCCAACGCAGCCCTGCGGGCCAACATCGGCGTCAGCAATATGCAGAGCGCGCTGCGGCAGGCCATTCTGGCCCGCTCCGACTCCGAGTTAGCCGTTGCCGTCCAGGAGATTCGGGAGGGCCAGCGCAAGGCCTTTGACTATCTGGAGGTGGTGCGGACCAGAATCCTGGGAGCAGAGGGCCAGGCTTTGGCAGATGAGACCCGGAATCTGCTGGATAGTCAGGTTAAGCTCACTAATGAAATCGTGCTTCTGGCCCAGCAGGGGAATAAAGCGGCGGCTATCGCCATGACCCTGGGTCCGGAAGATGAATTAATGCACCGACTGAGGCAGAGGCTGCTGGAGGTGCGAAATTACGCCAGGAATAAGGCCAAGGGATTTATGGAACAATCCGCCGAACGGCAGCAAGAAATCTACCAACGCACCATTATTTTTATGCTATTGGCGGCTCTGCTGGCGTTTCTTATGGCTTCTTTCCTGATCCGGACTTCCCTGGCCGATCTGTTGACCCTCAAGCACACCATGGCGGCCATCGCCCGGACCGGTATCCTGGAAAAGGCACAGGTGACCGGGGCCAACGAAATCGCCGACATGGCCCAACACTTCAACGGTCTGGTGGACCGGCTGCAATTCCGGTTCTGGCTCAAAGACGGCCTGGGCGCCTTGAATGGTGAACTGTCCGGGGACCTGCCCGCGGATCAACTAACGGCTCGGGGCCTAGCATTTATCTCCCGGTATGTGGGGGCCTGCGCCGGGGCCTATTATGCCTGGGACGAACCGGGGTCCTGTTGGCTGCTCGGGGCTTCCTATGCCCTGGGAGAGGGCGCCCATTTCTCACCGCAGTTTAAGGCGGGTGAAGGGATTGTTGGACAGGTGGCCAGAGAAGCAAAGGCCATCCTTCTGGAAGGGATCAGCCGAAACGAAGCCTTGGTCCTGAGCGGCACCGTCAGTGAACCCCCCAAGAGCATCTACGCCGTACCTCTGCGATATCAGGGGGAGCTGTCCGGCGTGCTGGAGGTGGCCTTATTTGCCGACCTTGACCCTGGCAAACGGGAATTCATCGACAATGCGGCCTATATTTTGGCCGTTTCTCTCTTTGTCGCGGCCCAGAAAGACCATATCCAGAAGCTTCTGCAAGTCGCCCAGGAAACCAACGAAGAACTTTCGGTAATGAACGAGGAACTCCAGACCCAAACGGAAGAACTCCAGGCCCAAGCCGAAGAACTGGAATGGCAGCGCTTCCAGGTAGAGGAAGCGGACCGTCTTAAGTCCGAGTTCCTCTCCAATATGAGCCACGAACTGCGCACCCCCCTGAACAGTGTCCTGGCCCTGGCCCAACTCATGCAGTCGCGGGGCACCGGCGTCAACCTGGCTCAAGACGCCGAATACTTGCAGGTCATCGAACGCAACGGCCGCCATCTACTCAACCTGATTAACGACATTCTGGACATTGCCCGAATCGAATCAGGTCGCGTCCAACTGACCCTGAGTGAGATTGATCCCAATGCAGCCTGCGCCCGGGCCCTGGAGACAGTGGGGCCGCTGGCGGCCGAACGGGGTCTGAGACTGAAGGGCGATTATGAAGCCTTGCCGCAGATGTACACCGATGAAGACAAGCTCCAGCAGATTCTCATTAACCTTCTGTCCAACGCCGTGAAGTTCACCGAGCAGGGGGAGGTGGAACTCCTGGTGGCGGTGGCGGGAGATCAGGTGCGCTTTGTCGTTCGGGATACCGGCGTCGGCATCGCGCCTGAGGCCCTGCCCTACATCTTCGACAAATTCCGGCAGGCGGACGGCTCAACCACCCGCCGGTTCGAAGGAACGGGACTGGGGCTGGCCATTTGCCAATCTTTGGCTAAAATTCTGGGAGGAAAACTTACGGTGACCAGCGAGGTGGGCCGGGGCAGCACCTTTACTCTGAGCCTGCCCAGGACCTGCCCGGCGACCCAAGATATGGGCGCCACCACCGTTTCCGCACCTCCCATGTCAGCCCCCGCCCCGGCACTCCCCCAGGGAGAGCAGCCGCTGATCCTGGTGGTAGAAGATAACCCGGTGGCGGCCCAACAAATCAGCACTATCTTGGAGGAACAGGGTTACGCCGTTCAGGTGGCTTCAGGCGGCTCCGAGGCTTTGGAGACTCTCTCACGGGTCAGACCGGACGGTATCATCTTGGACCTGATGATGCCGGAGATGGATGGCTTCCAGGTTCTGGAACAGATCCGCGCCGTTCCCCAAACCGCTCCTATCCCGGTGCTGATCTTGACTGCCAAGGAACTTACTCGCAACGAGCGGGCCCGTTTGACGTATAACCATGTTCAGCAACTTGTCCAGAAGGGGAGAATCAACCGGGAAGAGTTGGCGGCTCGCGTCCGGCAACTCCTGAGGGGCTGACCTTAGGCCAACTTGCATATTTCCCCGGGATTACCTGCTCAGTCAAGAGGACAAGATCGTGGAGGATTGGGATTCATGAGCGTCTCGACACTCTTGGCGGTTGATGACCGGCCCGATAATCTTTTCGTCCTGGAGCAGTTGGTGCAGGCATATCTTCCCGGTATCAAACTGATCACTGCCAAAGACGCTGAAGAAGGCCTGGCCCTGGCCGTGTCGGCGCCCATCGACGGCGCCCTTATCGATGTCCAAATGCCGGGCATGACCGGCATCGAGATGTGCCGTCGTCTCAAGGCCGATCCCCGGACTGCGCCTATCCATATCATCCTGGTAACCGCGCACCAGGCCTCCCCTGAATTGAAGGCTCAAGGGTTGGAAGCCGGGGCTGACGACTTCATTGCCAAGCCCATTAACAATGTCGAATTGGCCGCCAAACTCAGGGTCATGCTCCGGCTCCGGGCCGCGGAGAATGCCCTGCGCCGGGAGCGGGACCACCTGGAGGAAACGGTCCAGGAACGCACTAAGGCCTTGCAGGAAGCGGAAAGCCGCTACCGCACCCTGTTTCATGCCGCCGCGGACGCCATCTTAATTAACGACCTGGAAGGATGCCTGCTGGAAGTCAATGAGGAAGCCTGCCGGCGCCTGGGCTATGACCGGGACGAATTGCTGCGTTTGACCATGGATGACTTAAGCCCCGCGGCCAATTTGGCCCAACGGCCTGAGTATCTCCAACAACTCCGCACCATGAGCAACCTCTTGTTTGAGACAGAGCTTGTGACTCGGAACGCGCGCCGTATCCCCACGGAGTTTAGCTGCCGTCTGATGGAATTTCGGGGACTGCCCGCAGTGCTCTGTATTGCTCGAGATATAACCGAACGCAAACGGGCCGCCGACGAGATCAAGGACTTGAATGTGCTTCTCAAAGCAGTCAAGGAAATTAACGAGGCCTTGCTGCGGGTGAAAACTGAACCGGAGCTTTTCCAAAACGCCTGTAGCTTATTGTTGTCAGTGCCATATATCACCTTTACCTGGATCGGACTGCTACAACCAGAGAGCCAGGAGATTAAAGTCGTGGCCCATGCGGGCGCGGAACAAGGATATCTGGCCACCATGCGCGTAACCTGGGATGACACGGAGTTTGGTCAGGGGCCTTCCGGCGAAGCCATCAGGACCCGCCAACCGGTGGTGATCCAGGACATGGCCACCGATCCCCGGTTAGCCCCGTGGCGCCAGGAGGCCCTGAAGCGTAACTATCGCTCCACCATCTCGCTACCTCTGGTTCACCAGGACGAGGTGGTAGGCATCCTCAAGGTCTACTCCGATCAATTGGATGTCTTTGGGCCGGATGAACTGGGGTTCCTCGCCCAGGTGTCCGGGGACATTGTGGTGGGAGTCAAATCCCTACGGTTGGAACAAGAGCTTATTCAAAGCCTCATTCAGCTACAAGTCATAATGCTCCAAACCGTTGATGCCATCGGCACCATTGCGGAACTGCGAGACCCCTATACCGCGGGGCACCAACGCCGAGTGACTAAATTGGCCCTGGCTTTGGCCCAAAAAATGGGTATGGATGACAACCGCATCACCGGGTTGAGGGTCGCAGGAGTTTTGCACGATCTGGGCAAGATCACCGTTCCCGCCGAAATCCTCAGCCGGCCGGGAAAACTGACCGAGAACGAAATGATGATGATTCGTTATCATGCGGAGTCGAGCTATGACATCTTAAAGAAAATCGACTTTCCCTGGCCGGTGGCGGAGATTGCCCGGCAGCACCATGAGCGTTTTGATGGTTCCGGGTATCCTAAGGGCCTCACCGGAGACGATATCCTGCTTGAGGCCAGGATTCTGGCGGTGGCTGATGTGGTGGAAGCCATGGCCTCCCACCGCCCTTACCGTCCCTCCTTGGGGATTAACGCGGCCCTGGAAGAGATTGCCCGACAAAAGGGGGTACTCTTCGACCCGGAAGTGGTGGACGCCTGTATCCAGATCTGTGTTAAAGAAAATTTCTCCTTCGATTAAGCCCTCCTGGTTTTATGCGCAGTATTGGTATGCTCCTGGGAGCAAAACCTTAAGATCTAGAGCGTTTTTGCCGCCAATCCCGCCCTTTGCTATCCCATATCAATGAATCATGCAGCTTTCAGGGGTGTCTGTAAGAAAATTTCTGACAAAAAAATCAGGCATATTTCCATTCCCACTCTCAAATGAGAATGTTAAATTACAATGAGATTTTTCCCTGACTTCTCTATTATTCAAAACTGACCAGATTAAGAAGGTGGAAATTGATGAACTGGGTTACGCAAACCTTAAGCACCTCCGTGGGCAAAAAACAGCTCATGGCCCTAACCGGCTTGCTGTTTCTGCTGTTTCTGACCACCCATCTCCTGGGGAACCTGAGCATCTATGGCGGACCGGCAGCGTTCATAACCTACGCCGAACACCTGCATGCCCTGGGAAAACTCCTGGTGGCGGCGGAAATCGGCATGGCCGTAGCTTTATTCATCCATGTCTGCACCGCCATTTTTCTCTTCTTGGAAAACCGGAACGCTCGGCCGGTCAAGTACGCGGTGGACAAAAGCGGGGGCGGCGGCCGCACCTTAAGCTCCCAAACCATGCCTTATACCGGTCTTTTGATCCTGTTCTTCCTGGCGGTACACCTGAGCACCTTTTCCCACCACATAGTCGATCAGACCAGCCGGAACATCTATCAAATTGCCACTGACGTCTTTTCACACAAGATTTATCTGGCCATCTATCTGATCTCCATGGTCATCGTTGCCCTGCATGTGCGCCACGGCCTCTGGAGCGCTTTCCAGACGGTGGGAGCCAACCATCCCAAGTACATGCCCTTTATTCAAAAATTGAGTATTGTTTTCGCGGTGATTGTCGGCATCGGCTTTTTTTCGCTGCCGCTGGTTATCCTGGCGATGAGATAGGGAGGTCTCGTAATGCAACTTGATGCCAAAATTCCCGCTGGACCCCTGGAAACCAAATGGGATAAACATCGTTTCGACTTAAAACTGGTCAGCCCGGCCAATAAGAGAAAGTTTGAGATCATCGTGGTAGGAACCGGCCTGGCCGGCGGCTCCGCTTCGGCCTCCCTGGCGGAGTTGGGCTACAACGTCAAGACCTTCTGCATCCAGGACAGTCCCCGCCGGGCCCACAGCATCGCAGCCCAAGGCGGCATCAATGCGGCCAAGAACTATCCCAACGACAGCGACAGCATCTGGCGGCTCTTCTACGACACCATCAAGGGCGGCGATTTCCGGGCCCGGGAAGGCAATGTCTACCGCCTGGCCCAGGTATCGAACCTGATCATCGACCATTGCGTGGCCCAGGGGATTCCCTTTGCCCGGGAATACGGCGGTCTTTTAGCCAACCGCTCCTTCGGCGGCGCCCAGGTGTCCCGGACATTTTATGCCCGGGGGCAAACCGGCCAGCAATTGCTGCTGGGAGCCTACAGTTCCCTGATGCGCCAGGTGGCCGCAGGCCGGGTCACCATGTTCCCCCGCCGGGAGATGCTGGACCTGGTGCTGGTGGACGGCCAGGCCCGGGGCATCGTGGTGCGCAACTTGATTACCGGAGAGATCGAACGACATACGGCCCACGCCGTGGTGTTGGCCACCGGCGGTTACGGCAATGTGTTTTTCCTCTCCACCAACGGCATGGGTTGTAACGTCACCGCGGCTTACCGGGCTTACAAAAAGGGGGCCGGCTTTGCTAATCCCTGCTTTACCCAAATTCACCCCACCTGTATCCCGGTGCATGGCGACTATCAGTCCAAGCTGACCCTGATGAGCGAGAGCCTGCGCAACGACGGCCGGGTCTGGGTCCCCAAAAAAGAGGGCGACCAGCGGCCCCCGGAGCAGATCCCGGAAGATGAGCGGGATTATTACCTGGAGCGCATCTATCCCAGTTTCGGCAACCTGGCCCCCCGGGATATCTCCTCCCGGGCCGCTAAGCTCATGTGCGATCAGGGCAAAGGGGTAGGCCCCACAGGGCGCGCCGTATATCTGGATTTTGCTGATGCCATCAAACGGCTGGGCAAAGCCGAGATCGAAGCCAGATACGGCAATCTTTTCCAGATGTATGAAAAGATCGTGGCCCAAGACCCCTACAAAACACCTATGATGATCTATCCGGCCTCCCACTATGCCATGGGCGGCCTCTGGGTGGATTACAACCTGATGAGCACCATTCCGGGCCTCTTTGTCCTGGGGGAAGCCAACTTCTCCGACCACGGCGCCAACCGCCTGGGGGCCAGCGCCCTGATGCAGGGTCTGGCCGACGGCTACTTCGTCATTCCCAACACCATCAACGGCTATCTGGCCGGGACCCGGTTCGCCGAAGTGACTGACAGCCACGAGGCCTTTAAGGAATCGGAGGCCGCGGTGGACGCCCAGGTCAAACGGCTGCTCAATATCAAAGGCAAACGCACGGTGCAGGACTTCCATCGGGAACTGGGCAACATCATGTGGGAGTATTGCGGTATGGGCCGCACCGACGAAGGCCTGACCAAGGGCCGGAAGCTCGTGGCCGAAGTGCGGGCGGAATTTTGGGAGAACGTCAATGTGCCGGGGTCCCATACCGATTTCAACCAGAGCCTGGAAAATGCCGGCCGGGTGGCGGATTTTCTGGAGTTCGCCGATGTCCTGCTCGCCGACGCCCTGGCCCGCCGGGAATCCTGCGGCTGTCATTTCAACGAGGCCTTTCAGACCGAGGACCATGAAGCCCTGCGGGACGACGAGAACATGTGCCATGTGGCAGTCTGGGAATACGCCGGCGAAGGCCAGGAACCCATCTTTCACAAGGAACCGCTGGTGTTTGAAAATGTCAAATTAGTGACGAGGAGTTACAAGTGAGCAGCAATTCAATCAATCTCACCCTGAAAGTCTGGCGGCAGCCCGGGCAGACCGCTCCGGGCCGCCTGGAAACATATCCGGCTGAGAATATTCCCACCGACGCGTCATTCTTGGAGATGCTGGACATAGTCAATGAGCGCCTTACCCTGAAGGGCATTGAGCCCATCGCCTTCGATCACGATTGCCGGGAAGGCATTTGCGGCATGTGCGGTTCGGTGATCAACGGCCGGCCCCATGGCCCAGAGAAAGAAACCACGCTGTGCCAACTCCATATGCGCCATTTCCATAACGGCGACACCCTGGTGATCGAGCCTTTCCGGGCCCGGGCCTATCCCGTTGTTAAAGACCTGGTGGTAGACCGGAGCGCCTTGGATAAAATCATTGCCGCAGGGGGCTTTATCTCGGTCAACACCGGCCAGGCCCCCGAAGCCAACAGCCTGCCGGTCCCCAAGGAGAATGCCGACCTGGCCATGGACGCGGCCGCCTGCATCGGCTGCGGCGCCTGCGTTGCGGCCTGCCCCAATGCCGCGGCCATGCTCTTTACCAGCGCCAAGATTTCCCAGTTTGCGCTGCTGCCCCATGGCCGCCCGGAAGCCGCCAAGCGAGCCCTGGCCATGGTGGCCCAGATGGACGCCCAGGGTTTCGGCAACTGCACCAACCATAAGGAATGCGAAGTGGAGTGTCCCAAGGGTATTTCCATCAGCAACATCGCCCGCCTGAACCGGGAATGGCTCAAAGCGGCGCTGGTGTCCAAGGAAAAAATTCCCGCCTGAAACTAATGAAAACCCGGTGGGGCGGGCCGAAGGTTACGCCGATTTTTCTGTCATTCTGAGGAAGCGAAGCGACCGAAGAATCTCATAGATACGAGATGCTTCGCTTCGCTCAGCATGACAAAGATGTGTAGAGCGGGAACTGCCCGCCGATTTTTCCGCCTCTCATAAATCCGGCCACCTGTTTCTTCCTTGCTGGCATTCTCAAATCCATCCCTTATAGTAACCTTTAGCGGCACGGCTTCTGGAACCGCAGCCAGTCTGCGGGCCTGGGAGTTGCACCTGTCCCATTGAGCGGTAGCTCAATGGACCAAACTGGTATTTTTGCGGTACAGAACAACAAAAAACCAGACTGGCTTGGGAATAAGGCGTGATGAATCAACACGTTTACGGTAAATTTTCCTCTGTTTCTGCTTCAAGTGGAACAGGGTCGGTCCCAAAACCGGTGAATACTACACCAATAAAAGCATATAACCCTGAAACGTAATAATTCTGGGTCTTGGTCCCACCTGGAAACAATGACAATGAATTCCAAATCTTGAACCTTGAACTTTTCTGAAAATAGCCTTTTAACCTCTTTTTGATATAATTCCCTTTCGGTGACCCTGAGGGCCGGAATCCAAAATACTGCCGGGGGAGAGTCATGTACACAGTGAGTCTGGAAGGTGACGACACGGTTGTCCGCATCAGGCGGGAGTTGCTGGACCAGGAGACCGTATCCCGGTTCCTGGACCTGATCAACCTGGCCGCGGTGCTGGAGAAAAGCAGATTTGCCGACGCCAAGGAAAAGATCATTACCCGGATGCTGGGCTTTCCCACCGGGGTGGATATGCTCCGCGACCCGGTTCTTAATAAAGACGCGGCGTACACGGAAGAGGAGCGGGAAATCTTGGGACTCCGGGGGCTGTTGCCTGCCCGGGTTCAGACCATGGAAGAACAGGTGATGCGGTCCCTGGAGAATTTCCGTAAAAAGCCCACGGACATTGAGAAGTATATCTTTTTGATCGACCTCCAGAACCGCAACCGGACCCTGTTCTACCGGGTGGTGTTGGACAACATCGAAGAAATGATGCCGATTATCTATACCCCGACCGTAGGCCAGGCTTGCCTGGAATATGGCCATATTTTCCGCCGGCCCCGGGGCATCTTCATTTCCGCCCGGGATCGGGGCCGCATGGTGGAACTCCTGCGCAACTGGCCGTATAAAGATATCCGCATCATTGTGGTTACCGACGGGGAGCGCATCCTCGGCCTGGGAGACTTAGGCGCTGACGGCATGGGGATTCCCGTGGGCAAACTGGCGCTCTATACCGCCTGTGCCGGCATCCACCCTTCACACAGCCTTCCGGTGACTCTCGACGTGGGCACCGAAAACGAAGGCTTGCTCAACGACCCCATGTATATCGGGCTCAAACAGAGGCGGCTGCGCGGCGCGGCTTACGATGACTTCATTGAGGAATTTATTGTGGCCGTCGCCGAAGTCTTTCCCCGCACTTTGGTGCAGTTTGAAGATTTCGGCAACCTCAACGCCTTTCGGCTCTTGGAACGCTACCGGGAGCGCATCTGCACCTTCAATGACGATATCCAAGGCACTGCCGCGGTGGCCCTGGCCGGGTTGAATTCAGCTTTACGGATCAAAGACGGTAAGCTGCAGGATCAAAAATTTCTGATCGTGGGGGCCGGCGAGGCCGGGATCGGCATCGCCGAGCTGACCGTTGCCGCTCTGGTGGATGCCGGTCTGTCAGTTGAGTCGGCCCGGGAGCGTTGTTGGTTTGTGGATTCCAAAGGCCTGGTGGTCAAAAGCCGGAACGACCTGACCGGCCGTAAACTCCGTTATGCCCATGACCATGAGTTCATCTTTGATTTGGCCACTGTGGTGGAAACCTTGAAGCCCACCGCCATTATCGGGGTTTCCGGCAAGCACGGCCTCTTTGCCCGCCCGGTTCTGGAAGCCATGGCCAGGGTAAATGACCGGCCCATCGTGTTCCCCCTTTCCAACCCCACCTCCAACGCCGAATGCACTGCCGAGGAAGCCTATGCGGCCACCGCAGGGCGGGCGATCTTTGCCAGCGGCAGCCCCTTTGCCCCGGTGGTCTTTGAGGGCAAGACCCTGGTGCCGGGTCAGGGCAATAATGTTTATATTTTTCCGGGGATGGGATTGGGGGTGATCACTTCCGGGGCCAGGCACGTCATTGATGAGATGTTTTTTGCCGCAGCCAAGACCCTGACCGCGCAAATCTCGGCAGACGAACTGGCGCAAGGACGGGTCTATCCGTCCCTCGCCAGGATCCGGGAGGTCGCAGCCGCCATTGCTACTGCAGTGGCCGAAGTGGCCTATCAGCACAACCTGGCCACCATACCGCGACCCGACGATATTTCGGCCTCCATCAAGTCTCTGATGTATGAGCCGCGGTATCAAAGTTACGTTTAATTCCGGCGGGGCCAGGGATAAAACAACTGTTGCGGTGCAGAGTGGAGAGGGCCTTATCACTCAGGTGGCGGAGACGGATTGCTATACTTCTCCGGATGAAGCGGTTGAGGGTATTTTTTCGTTTTGCGGAATTGGGAAAAATTGGCGGCCAAGCGGCCTTTCCAGCCTGGGTCGAGTCGTATGATGCGCTTCAAGATACTGGATGGCTTATAGGTTTCGCACACAGCCCAATACCAGCCGTTCTGAAGCTCTTCGGAAGTCATCCCTTGGGGGTGTATGACCGAGTGGCTGGCGTCATAATGAGACCAGTCGCGATCATGAATGCGTCCCTGGCGGTCCATCTCTTCATAAAGCCTGGTGCCTGGAAATGGCGTGAGGATATTGTAAAGCACCGAGTCGATTTTGGCGGTATTGACGAAATCAACGGTGCGCTTGAACACGCCTGGATCATCCCCGTCAAGGCCAAAAATAAAACTGCCCATGATCGTTATGCCGCGTCTATGTAACCGGCGAATGCCCCGGGCATATTCTTCGGGATGATTAAACCCCTTGCGCACCGACTTGAGCACCTTTGCAGACAGGCTCTCGAACCCGATAAAGGCAAACTGCCCACCCGCTTGGGCATAGAGGTCCATGAATTCCTCATCCTGCGCCAACCCGAAGGAAACCTGCGCCCCCCAGGTAATTCCCAAAGGAATTAAGGCCCTAAACAACTCCTTGGCATATTCTTCCCTGCCAATGAGATTATCGTCGAGAAACATCCAGCGCTTGCCCGGCTGACTTTTTATTTCGGCCAAGACTTCCTGCACCGGCCGGCAGCGGAAATCGCGACCGAAAAATCTGGTTACTGCGCAATAAGCGCAATCGAAAGGACAGCCGCGGGTGGCCTGAATAGTATTAGCCACCGTATACATGTCACGATTGAGCAAATCCCGGCGCGGGATCGCCATATTTTGCATAACCGCAAGCGCAGCGTTTTTATAAACAGTCTGTTGGGCCCCGCCGCTGGCCAGTTCCAAAAGAATGCGCTGCCAGAGCCCTTCGGCCTCGCCCACGACCACGATGTCGGCATGTTTGGCGGCTTCCTCGGGCAGCGCCGTGGCATGATAACCTCCGATGACCACGGTCTTGCCCCGCCGGCGAAATTCGTCGGCCACCTGGTATGCATGTGGAATCTCACAGGTCATGCCGGTCAAGCCCACGAGATCCCAGTTGCCCTCGTAGTCGGGAGCGCTCAGGCGGCCATCGTGTATGACTACTTCGTGTTGCGGCGGGGTTAGCGCCGCTATGGTCGTCAAGGTTACCCGGGCCAAGCCGGCCTTGCCGCTTTTGGATACCTGTCCCATAAATCCGGTGGAGCGCGGTTGGACAAGGAGGATTTTCACTATTCTTCCTTTAGAGCCTGGGTTGTTGGAACTGTCCGCCGGGCAGGGTGAGGAGAGTGGCGAGAAATCACTATAATAAAAATTATAGCATAATTTTACTTAATTTCTGTCAGGTTTGGAAAAAGGTTTAGTTCTGCCGCATATCCTGGCCATAAGAAAATAATGATCATTAACGGGAGCACTCAGCCTGGAGTCTGTATTATAGCCTTTCTGAAACCGTTTTCATTTCCAGGAAGAGCCGCAGGTAATCCGGTCCGCCGGCCTTGGCGTTGGAACCCGACATTTTGAAACCGCCGAAGGGCTGCACCCCCACCAAAGCCCCGGTGATCTTGCGGTTCAGATAGAGATTGCCCACGTTGAATTCCTGTTTGGCCCGCTCCAGGCGCTCTCGGCTCCGGGAAAAGAGCCCGCCCGTGAGACCGTATTCGGTGCCGTTAAAAATGCTCACAGCCTCATCGAAGTTTGCAGCCTTAATGACAGCCAGCACCGGGCCAAAGATTTCCCGCTGGGCCAGCCGCGCCGCCGGAGGCACATCGGCAAAAACCGTGGGCTCAATATAGTAGCCGTCGTCCCGCTCGATGGCCCGGCCGCCGCATACCAGCCTCCCCTCCCCTTTCCCCGGCTCGATTTCGCTCAAAATCATTTTATGCTGCGTCTCCGAGATTACGGCCCCCACGGGGTAATTTTCCTCCGCCGGTCCCACCTTAATATCCTTGACCCCGGCCACCAGCCGCTCCAGCACGGTCTCGTAGACTCCCGCCACTACAATGAGGCGGGACGCCGCGGAGCACTTCTGCCCCTGAAAGCCAAAGGCGCTCTTGATCACTGCCTCAACGGCGGCATCGAGGTCTGCGGTCTCATCGATCACCACTGCATCTTTGCCGCCCAACTCCGTGTAAACCCGCTTCAGCCACTCCTGCCCCGGATGAATCTGGGCTGCCCGGGCCATGATCCGCACCCCAACTTCCCGGGAACCGGTGAAATTGATAAAGCGGGTACGGACATGATCCACCAGGTAATCGCCCACCTCGCTGCCCAGGCCCGGCAAGAAGTTAATGACGCCGAAGGGCAGGCCCGCGGACTCCGCCAACTCCACGAAAATTGCCCCCATCAGGGGAGTGTAAGACGAGGGTTTGACCACCACCGTATTGCCTGCGGCCACCGGACCGATGGCCATGCCCACCAGGATGGCCAGGGGGAAATTCCAGGGCGGCAGGACCACCCCAACCCCCAGGGGTTGCAGCCAGGATTGGTTAATTTCGCCGGGGTAAGGGAAAATGGGCAAGGGCTTGGCGAATTCCAGGGCCTGGCGGGCATAGTACTCACAGAAATCAATGGCTTCGGCCACGTCGGCTTCGGCCTCACCCCAGTTTTTCGAGGCCTCCAGGGTTTCCCAGGCGGCCAATTCCAGTTTACGGCGGCGCATTGACGCGGCCAGCTTGACCAGGATGGCAGCCCGGTCCTCGGCCGGACGCCCGGCCCAAGCCGGAAAAGCCTGCCAGGCCGCTTCCAGGGCCAGGTCGACGTGGCGCGGCGCGGCCGCTGCTACGGTGCCCACGATTTCGGAAGGCTTGGCCGGATTGAGGCTGGCCAGGCGCTGTCCGGTATCTATTTTTTCGCCTCCTATAAGGAGGGGCCAATGCCTGCCCAACTGTTGACGCACCTGGGCCAACGCTTCACGATACGCGGTAAGGTTGGCGGGGACGCTAAAATCGCTGAGGGGCTCGTTGGTAAACGGCGGAAACATGGCGACTTCCTCCCCAGGGCAATGGCCTTGGTCAAAAGTTAAGGTCGGGAAAGGCAAGTCGCAATCGGAGTGGCGTCAATAAAACCCAATAACCTCAAATAATCAAATCCTCGGGAAGCAGCTTGCGGTTGGCAAGCCCCAGATTGGCAACCCGGAAATGGCGGCCGTCGGCCAGTTCAACTTCGTCTCGGCGGAAGAACCTTCCTGCCGCGATCCGCCCCAGGGCGTCTGCCTTCATAATGCCGCTGCCGCTGTCCCCGCCGACCACAATGACTCCTCCGATACGATCTACAATCGGGTGGCTGTCAGCCAGATAGTCGGCATAGTGCCCGGCCCAGGCGTACGCCGGCTCCACCCCCTGGAAACAGGGGAAGATCGGCTCCACCTGGGGACGGAGGCGGGTTTCGAAAAAGTCCCGTTCCGCAGCCGGATGATTCTCCAGGCTCGGGGGTTGGTCTTCGTTGGCATACCCCAGGATAAAGGAGCCGGTGCTGGGCCGCAGATAAGCGCCGCCGGGCATGATGGTGAACGGCAACAGGTCGTGGACGTTAAAACTTGCGGCGTGCAGGAGACGCTGCAAAGGGCCTGCTGCGGCGGCTACCGCAAACAACTGCCGTTTCCTGGGAACCACCGAAATCTGAAGTCCGGCCAGGCTCATGGTCATACTTATCCAGGCGCCGG